>JAEIGA010002391.1_pt1 | contig 29935 bp, 46 predicted proteins | sample 9270691 | NCBI WGS metagenome assembly JAEIGA01 (sample SAMN17057246, study PRJNA624740) | gut metagenome | biome: biome; isolation source: fecal sample | host: Bos grunniens | place: China: Xizang | collected 2019
ACCGCCAAAGATACCGGCTGCGATAATCAAACCGATCAAACCTTCAATGCCATTACTGCCAAACAAGCCGCCATTGTTCTTTTGTCCGGCAAGCAGTGCGGCAGTGGTAGCATCCATTTGTGAGTTCGGTTCATAAATAAAAGTTCTATCACTCATAAAATAAAGAATTAAATTCCGGTCAATGTTAACCGTACCCCAAAGGTCAGCATAATTCACACCCTTCAGAAGCCTTTACTTTCCAACAGCTTTACAACTTCTTTCCAATTCCTTGTCAATAGCCACGTATCACCTTTTTCACGCTGAATAATAGCCCGCACACCCTGTCTTGTCCTTCCTATCAGCTTCCCGATGGTAGAACAAGGCATCATTCGCCACAAGTATTTTACAAGTAAATAACGCGCATCCGTGCTTTCTTCAGTTCTCGATTTCAGCACATCTTCTTCACTCAGCCCTGTCACACCTGTAACCACAGCCAACACTTCCTTAAAAATTTCAGTAGTACACATAAACAATCCCGTTTGATCAGTCGTTAAAGCATAAAGCCGCGCAACCAACCAAACGGGACCTGTCTCATAAATTTTCATCAAATACAAACGTGCGGCTTTTATTTCTCCCATCGCACAAGGATAGCATTTATCAATAAAGCGAAACACATCTACAACTTCACGTTGTTAATGATTTCTGTATTTTATTCTTTCCGGATCTTCCGCGCCAACCATTGCCGGAGCGCATACACCAAAGAAATAGCCACAAGCACCGCGATCACCCATTCAGCATAATTCAACTTCACACGTTCCCACCATGTCAATTTCCGTTCCACCGGTACCGGAACTTCTATTTCACGGATCTTCTCTGCAAAAAACGTATCAACACGGTTTTTGTACACATAGACAAACCGATCTTTATACTTATAAATCGTATCGCCTTTTTCCTTCAGATATACCGAATCACGCACAAATACCGAATCACGCATCAGCTTTTCGATCATTACACTATCATAGCGCACCGATTCAATAGGTACATATTCCGTTCTGCATCCACACAGAAACAAAAGCAAAAGCAAAAACCATTTCATAACTCATAACTTATAACTCATAACTACAAAAGTTCCCAACCTTCAGAAATTTCTTCCATCTGCGGTTCTACCCCTGTTTCAAAATAGGCAATCGCATACGCAAACATACACATAGCCGGCTTGCTCTCCACATTCGGCACGAACACCGAAGGAACGCCCATTTTTTCGCAAACAAAGCGAATATAAGTCACGGTGTTATTCTCCGTTGGTGGTGCCCAACGTCTAATAAAATCCGCAATCGTTTCGCATCCATGCCGCTTTCGGTAATTCTGCAAAGTACGGATCATTGCCCTGTAACCCCATTTCATTGCCTTGAATTGGAAGAACTCTTTATCTTCCTGAACTTCCCGAAGCCCTTGCCATTTATCTTTTGTTATCCGGATATTTCCCGGATTGCAGTTTCGTATTCCTCTTGGTTCCATATTAGATTTCTCAATTTTTAATTTTTAATTCTCAATTTAGTAACCACTTTGCGGCTGTCGTTCAATACAGCCTCTTTTCTCGCACAACTTCATCTTTCGTTCCGCTTCAAGTTCACTGATCCGCGCCTGTAGTTTTCCGTTTTCTATCGTCTGATCAAGCAACTGACGATTCAATGTCCGGACCAACTCAGTCTGTTCCACAAACCTTTTTTCCTTTTCCATCATTTCCTTTTCCTTGAACTCCAATCGTTCACGGAGAAAATGAAACTCATCCACCTCATTCTTCAGTTCGATATTCTCCGCATTGGCCGCTGCTATTCGTTCATTACTCTTTCGGTTCAACAACCACTTCACAAACTCCCAACCGCCCAACGCGGTAAGCACCCCGGCACAGGACGCGATTATAGTATGCAATTCCATTCGTTACGTTTTTATTTAAAGTTCCTACATCACGCACCATAACGCGCCTTTCGGTTTCCTTCATCCCTTATTTTGCACATCTTTCGTGAACAAATCTTGCATACGTGTGTTAAATAGATAAACTAAAACTTAAATATTATGAGAATTGTAGATTTGTATCATTTTGTGGGTGTAGCAGCCTTGTTTATAATGGTTTTTTGTATTACACTTGGAGCCAATGATGGTGTTGTTCTTGTGATTGGCATTGGAGTTATTGTGATCTTATTGTTAGGTGTTCATCTCGTATTGGACAAGCATGACAAAGCCCTGTGTGCGATTGACAGGAAATTAGAGGAAATATATTATGATGCCCACTTCACAAAAATGCAATCAGAGTTTGGAGAAAGAATAAGACTAAAGGAACAATCCGTTATTATTGAATCATTGGCAAACATTAGCATAATGATAAACAAAATTGGATTGGAACGTGAAAACCTTTCAATGGAAGAACTGAAACAAATGCTTGAAGAGCTAAAGATAAAGGTTGATGAAATTTCGGTAAATAAATAAAAAAACAACAATGACATGATGAAAGAATACAAACTTGAAAGAACATTGTGGGAAAAGGCGTGTAAGCGTCTGTTTCGTGTAATCTACCGATTCTACCGTCCAAAGTTGGGACACAGAAGAATCAGAGTGAACCAACCGTTCAAATACTATATAAACGGAATACTATCCTCCGGAACATACAAATACTCTCAAGGAAGGACTAATAGCCTTACAAACATCGGTCTATTCCAGCTTACATCTAAAGGAGGATGGATAAGATTCGGGAGGGATGATTTCTTCTATATTGGTTCCGGTATGCATTGTGATATTGAGTACCTTGATGAATTGGAACAAAAACAAAAGTAAGGGAGGTTTTATTCCTCCCTTTTCTTTACAAAACTTTCCTACTTAGAGGGGATTCTGTGCAAGTTTCCATCTTTCGGAAGGTCATTTTCTGAAGAAGAAAAAAAATAAAACGGAACTAATCAAATGTATAAGCAATATTATCAGGATTAATAGCCGTCCACATATTACAACAAGCCAAAACAGCCGCCATTTGACATTGACGCACATTATCATCAGTTACAGGTATAACATCAGACGGATATGCAACATCAGATAAATCTTCGCTTGTAACTTCTGCTCTAAATGTATTTCTCCAAATAGATACTCCGTATCTTGGAGCAAATAATGATTGAAAATAGGTGGCACTTGCTACATAATTTCCTACGCCTCTTGCAAGGTGATGCCCATCTTTGCAGAACCCTTTTGAAGTATTTGATGCAATGTTCGACAATCTTATATTTTGAATAGCTGCACCATAAGGTATAATGAAATCAATACCATAATTTTCCTTTAACCTTTTTGTAGCATTAGCTATATTATTAAAACCTATCAATAAATCAGAATTATCTCTTGGCGATGAATGAACCATGTTATATCCAATAGTTGCTTGTGGCTGATATATTTTAAGCAATCTAATCAACTCAACAAGATAACCACCATCCGATTCAGTTTCCCAAACACTATAATCATTAGCATACGCACTTGCTTGCTGAATGATTATATAATCCCAACGATTGTTTTTTATAGTGTTTCTAAACATTTCTCCATTATTAGCACCGCTACTTCCTGTAATATTTTGTACGATACCACCAATCCGTTTACTGACAGAATATGAATCTGTATCTAAATCATTCCAACAATCTACCCAACTCTTAAATGAACCTCCTCCTCTGTAACAAGCATACAAGCACATATTAGATACATCAATATCTGCGGCATTGATTAAATCATTAAGATAAACCAATGAGCCATTCATAAAAGAGTTACCGATATGCAACACCTTTAATGAATCTTTTCTCAAATCATTATAAGGGTTGAATATTTTTGATATTTTTTGTTCTCTTTCAAGTGATTCTAAATTTTCAATACGTAAGCTATTGTTTTTTACATCTTCTTGAATATCGTCAATTTCATGAGTAATCCCTTTTTTTAAAAGTTGTGAGACTTGTTGCTCCCCTGAAAGATTACCCATTTTTATAACAGACACTCCACTTGGTACTTTGTATTCTATTTCTCTGATTAAATTATCATCACCAATAGAATTTGATGTAGGCCATGATGCTATTACTTCTACTAATTCATCCAACTCATTATAAGCGGCTATTGATAATCTTTGAACAGAACCAACATTAGAGGTCTTATTAAACAACCTATAAACCTCTCCATTAACAACGTTATAAACATATACTTTATACTTTGCATCAGCAACACTCGATATTACTCCGCTTGTGTTTATTACGCTTGATTTAAGAACTTCTTTTACCTCAATGTTTTCCGTTTCGCCATTAACTTCCGAGTCTAACTCGGAAAGTTTCGCATCCGTTTCTTCCTTTATTCCTCTAAAGTTGCTATCAATAACCTCAGCCACTTCAACCGCGGTCATCCCTTCAACGATTTTCTTTACTTCCATATATTAAACATTAAAGTTATTATTCTATTTCCAAACACCTTCATCCATCCAAACGCCCTTGTTGCTCCAAACACCATCAACAAACACCCACGGTGCCCAAACTTGTTCAAGCTTTCCGGATCCTTGCAGTTCAGCCGACATCGTTACCATGTCACCCTTACGCGCTGTTTCAGTCAATCGCACCACCAATGCCGAACCCGTCAGCATATACCGCCCGTCCTGTTTATATTCAGTGTGCTTGATAATTTCCGGATGAGCCTCAACGGTTGCGAAACATACCTGTATCGGTTCATCACTTTCAAGCAATTCAAAAAGGTCAGGCGATTTTTTCACATTGCCCTTCAAATGCGCTGTACTGATTCTCCATCCCTTTTTGCGTTTCTTGTATGTTTTCCAACGTCCCGTGTCCGGGCTGCTTGTCTCGATGGTGTCAGCCGATATATCAATTTCACACGATGTTGCAAAAGCAATGGCCTTCCAACGTCCATTTACCTTGTACATCACGATCAAATCATTTGCCCTTACCTTTTTCATATCATACCTCCATGATTATATATTGTCCGGTTTCCTCTTGCCAATTTACAGCTTCCGAAGCCAACACATATTTCTTTCCGTTTCTTGTCAATAGATCATGCGGATTTGCGCCGATCACTTCAAGTTGCAATGTCAACTTTTCCGTATTCCGGCCATAAAGCTGCACGCCCTTACTCACAAGGTTCATTTCCGGTCTCTCCGTCTGATCGGTTCCAGAAAAGTACATCGTTTCCACGTTGGCACCGTCCAAACTTAAAATACCATATCCGGCCTTGTTGTTGTTATTGGTGGCCATCTGTAGGCTGATTTCTTCTTCGCTGTTATAGCTCAATCCGGTTTGTTTGGCGTATCGGTTTTCCGAATCATCGCTTTTTCGCTGATCCTGATCTTCACCGAAATAATCTACTTTGAAGTTATCAAGCATCAACACGCCATAACCGCCATCGTTACGAACTGCGTGAATGGTCAGTTCTATTTCACCGGATAAAGACTGATCAATCGGCATCACATAACCATCTGCACCGGTGTACGGCATATCAAGAGTTTTCGTGCTGATTATCTTCCCGGTTCCTTGCGTTGAATTAGGTTCTTCTTCATTTCCCATATCAACCGTAAACCATTCCGAACCACTTACCCACGAAGAACCGTTCCAACATTTATCCCCAACGCGGAATCTGATTTCAAGCGTACCTTTTCCGTTACCGTCATAGTCTGTTAGGAAACCTTTCGAAATGCTTCTTGTTTGTGCGCTGATCACAAACGCCCCACTTACATAGTTAGCAACATTCCGGCTTTTCATGATTACAATCGGCAATTCACGCGCCTTTTCAACGGTTGGAAATTCACCGGTCCAATCCTGAAGGTTGATCCGGATCGTCTCACTCAGATTCCAATTCTTCTTCTTTTCATATTCCTCAGCCGTTACACGTTCCTGTTCAATGAAGTAAGCACCCACATACAACGAAATTGCTTCCATCGTTTGCGAAACGCTTGTCCAATCATCATACAAAGTATTCATTCCGGTCTTTACATACGTTCTGAACTCTACATCCGTATAGCCTCTTTTCGGCACATAAAGACTGAACTTTTCATAAGCGTATGTTTGTCCGTTGGTTGCAAACTCATTTACAAAGGAATCAACATAATTCATCTTTGCTTTGTCAACCGAAGGAACAACAGCCCCAACAGGATTCACAGCCGCCTTCACGATCACCTTCTTTCGTCCTTGCAGAACATCCCTTTTATGATCACTTCCTGCCAACTCCAAAGAAGAAATTTCATATTCCGTACTGTTTTTCACACCGTCACCAAGCATCTTTTGACCTTCTGCCATATATCCCAACTTAGCAAAACTGATATAAGAACTCTTTTCGATTTTCGGTGACGTGATCCACAAGTCTTTTCCGCGTTCACGCAAGGTCCACCCCCAAAGCTTCATGATTTCCGAAAGCACATCATAACAGGTGGCACCATTATAGCGCGTCCAATCCGTATCATCCGAATTTAGCGTGTCGTTGTCCTTGAAGAAATTAAACCGGCTCACTTCAACAGTAAGCGGGTACAGATCATCCAAAGAACCTTCATACGGGAAAACTTCTGTCGGAATGTAGATTCTTTCGTAATTGATACCGGTTGCCAACAGACAATCGTACATCAACTTTGACAAAGGCACAACGCCCAAACCATCATCTTCATTCAGATATTCACCTTCAAGAACACCGATTCCACCAATTACCGGAAATTCGATTTCATTATCCACAGCATCCCAATCCGATGAAAACACGTCCGGCACTACATATCCGCACCATTTCAACGTACCGTCTTCTGTATATTCTACATATCGGTCCTTCATCCCAACCGGCATGATCCCGTCTGTATTTCCTTCGTCCAATACACGAATATAGCCTGTTTGTTTTCGGATTGGCACAAACCACGTATCAGCCGAATCTTCCTGTGTCTCAAATGGCACGGCCGCGGGTGTCAGTTCTACCACTGCACCGGAATAGTTTTCTTCATACAGATTCAAAACACCAAGCTTTTCACTTCGTGTCCTGAAACTAACTTTCCAATGAATATTTCTTGCCATTCAAATAGTCCTCCATTCTTTCAGCTTTCTTTCTCAGTTCTTCCAAATCTTCCTCAGTCGTTTCTTCATCTTCCGTTTCATCATCCCACGGCAAAGGAATATTCTTGTCTTCGCCCGTCATCACCTTGATAAATATTTCGGCCATTGCTTTCGTTTGCCTCCATCCGGCACGCTCACGTATAAACACGCCTTCCATATATTCACGGGCTTCACTGATCGACATTCTATCCATAAAGTATCCAGGATTGCAGCCACCTTGTCCGCATACAATCCTGAACACCTCATGCGCGGTCATTCTTTTTTTTTATCGCCTTCCTGTTCAGCCTCAGCACTCACAAAACCTGTCAGTACATCCATACGCTTCACATAGTATTCACGCATGGCGTTGGCCATTTCCAAGTTATTCAATGACAAAAGAAAATCTTCTAAAGTCAAGTCAAGCCCCGGATTACTCCTCAGAAGGATGCAATAAAACAGCAAGTGAAGACACGCTGTCTTTCTTGGATCGAAAGGCATCTTGTCACCCGCCACTTCTTCATACAAATACATCGGCCCCCAAACGGAATCAAACGTAAAATTGTATTCCTGACCTTTAATCGTTACTTTCATACGTTATTCTGTTACAGCTTCTACCAACTCAACCACACCGTAAGTTTCCAATGAAATAGAAATTGCTCCCTTGCTTCCCTTGGTTGCGTCAAAATCTATGGCTGTAATCAAAGACTTTCCTTTCAGATAATCGCTTGTCGGAGCCTTCCAACCTTCTTCAGGAACACCCTTTTTATCAGCATTGGCCGCAATACCAAATGAAAACTCAATCGGTTCATCATTCAAATACATCTTGTACAAATCACGATATACCAAATCATTTGATCGGTTTTTATCAGCCGAATAAACACTTTCGTTTGTCATGGTACCACCACGAGAAGCAATTTCTTTTGCAGTCCAATCGCCATCATCCTTTGTTTCGCTGTCAACGGTTGTCGCTGTCATGTTCATTTTACAGCTTCTTGAAAGCGCAATTACTTTTCCATTCAGCCATAACATCAAGTCATGTCCATTTACTGATTTTGCCTTACTCATACTATTTTATTTTTAAATTGTTTATCTACAAATCAAACATTAAGCCGTTTTCGGTTGCCTCATCCCTTCAATATCGTACCGCGTCCCGTTCTACGTCCATAGTTATTGACTACAGTCACAATCTGTTCACCCGTGATCACACTTCGTGAAGATCCACCGCCACCAAGGTTTCCGCTGTGGATGCTGTCAAACAGTTTCTTCTGATCTGCCGGATTGATCACCATTTCACCACTTGAAAGCCTTGCAGCGATACCGTCACGGAAATTTGCGCCCGGCACAACACCACCTTCTGCAAAACTTGGAATGGCTGCAAACGCGGCCAAAGCACTCATTACCGCACCACCTACCAAAAGCCAACCGACAAAAGGTGTCTTTGCAGCTTCCGCGCCCGCACTCGCGGCACCTTCAGCGGTCTTTGCGGCCACTACTTGCCGGATGCTATCTACAGCCATAGCCGAAGCGGTCATCAACGATCCCGCCCACGAAAGCCAACCGGCCGCACCTTCCACCGTCTGCGTATTCAGCGCGGTCAAAACATTACTCAGCGCGTTGATGCTGTTTACATAGTCATCCACCGTGTTCACGCTCTCCTTGTTTATCGGCAAAGGTGCTTCTTCTATATCTTCACCTTCTATTTCAATCGGAACTTTGATAACAGGCACATCCTTTCCGTTCATCCAATCCAAAACCTTACGGCCTAAATCCGTGTCATATTGCGAATATCCCACAACAACCGGAATCTTAATCTCGTTAGTTCCTTTAGATCCTGTAGTTGCTTTAAAACTTCTTCCCGCTTCACCTCCTGAATACACATCATATCCCTTCAAAGAAGCGATCGGATTAAAGCCCGCCACACCTTTATTCGCGTTGTTAAATTCATTTGCTGTTTCATTATATTCACGCCCTAACCCTTTAACAGCACCTATCAACTGATAATATTGTTGAATTTGTTGTGCTATTTGTTGCAACTGTTCATCGTTATATTTTTCTAACAACGTATAAGTTATAATGTTTTCACGTTGAACTTCAGCCAATGCGTCTTTTTGTTGCTGCGTCCAATCATCTCTTTTCTCGTTAGCCTTGTAATTACGAAACCCCATTTCAGCCCGATTCTTAATCTCAGTTCTTGATTCAGGTTTTAACAAGTCCGTTTCAAACGCTCTCAACAAATCTTCTAATGTTACTTGAAGGTTTGCTGTTATCCTTGATTCCACGTCTTTTGTTGCTGCGTTAATCAACTCCCTTTGTAGTGCTTGAGCGTTTCTTTCTTCGCTTGCTATAGCATTGGCCCAATCACCAAAAGCGGATATTCTTACATCAGTCGGAGCAAACTTGTTCTTTGCCAAATATTGTGCCTCTGCAATGGCTGATTGATTCTTTGCGCTAAACACACCGTATGAAATTTGCGTGTTCCCTAACTGATCCATTGCACCGTAAGCCTCACGAGCTTTTGCAGCAATTTCTCCAAGATTTGAAATAAACCCCGACAAATTACCCGTGTTCACTGAAAAGAAAAATTCATCAACACTCGTTTTTAAGCTCTGCATGGTTCCACGCATAAGATCGCCTGTTGTTTGTGTACTACCCATAATCTTATTAAAAGCCTCAACACCTCCAACCGCCAAACCTATCACCCCGGCAAACTTTGAAACCGCCCCCGAAAGATTCCCTACCACATCAGCGGCAAAATCATTGCTCTCTTTCTTTGCCTTGCTCAAACTTGCGTCATATTGCTTCGTGTCAAGCAATAACCTTGATACAATATCACTCATAATCCACTGTTCTAAAGTCCATACTCAAATTCATTGCATACGCATCAATAGCCTCAACATACTCGTCATTGTAGGTCACATTGCTACATTCCGTAACTTCAAACCTCTCATACTTCGCGGTCTCTCCATCAAAAGAGTAACGAACAGCATTACCGATGATTATGGCTTCTTCATACGTTTTTGCAATTACCGAAACATTAACCGTTGCCACATCGTCCAAAACTCCGTCCTTGGTCTGTTCCCCTGTTCCACCCGTCATATCGTAACAGATAAACGGATAAGTTTCCACACCTTGCGGAATCACAAGCGGATAAATGCGGTTTCCCACACGTCTCACCACATCCGGATTCTTTTCAAGCACTTTTTTTATATGCAATCCTATCAATATACTCATGACTTCTTACTTTTTTGTTCAATAATCTTTCCCAGCTCTTGCGCCAATGATTTCGATGCACGTTGCATTCCCGCCTCAGCACGATTAAAGAAAGGCTTTGCTGTCAATACTCCACGCTTGGCCCTTCTTATATTCCCGTCACGCGTTCCCGCAAATCTTACTTCAGTACCTTGGTTGTGCATTCTCAGGATAAAACTTCTGTCAGCACCTTGGTAGCCATCGACTTGGTTTGTTCGTGCGCTTCGTTTTCTTTTCCTTCGGATCCCACTTTTGCCTCCGGTTGAATTGGATCCTATGGCCATAGCATTGCCCGCTTTCCTTGGATCTAGCAAACCAACCACAACCCCTTTTCCCTTCTTTAATGTGATTATACGCACACCCCTAGAAGCCTTGCGTCTATCACTCTTAACCGAAGCGCGAAAAGCTTGCTGAACATCCATTTTTACAGGCTTTGCCACTCTTGCAAACGCTTTTCGTATATCGGATGTTTTTACGATGTTGGCATAAAGCAACCTATCGCACATTTCCACAAATTCCCGGTTATCAACTTGCAAGTTTATATCTCCCTTACCTTGCACACCTCTAAAGTTGCCCGTGTAAGATCGTTTTTGACTTGCAATCCTCTTCATTACCCCCATACGCCTCAACTAATAAAAGAAAGGCCGCTGCAAGAAAACCTACAGCAGCCTTTCAGCGTTAACCTTAAAAATCTATACTATGAAAGATTACCAAAATCCAAATCAAGCAGTCTTGTACAAGGCAAACGCTTCTTCTCTTAATGTAGTCATTGACCAATCACTGTTGATTGTCACCTGTACAATGTCTTCCTTTGCGCGTGTATATGGATCCACCACTACGCGAAGGTCTCCGTATTGGTTCACTGCCAAGTAACCGAAACAACCGGCTGCAATGTATTCCACACCCGCCTTGTCACCGCCACTGCCATAGTTGATGAACTCAGTTGTAAACACCGGATAACCGTTGATTGCGCCATTTTCCACAATCATGCGGCCACTACCCGCGTCAATCGGTGTTGCTTCAAGAGTTGCTTTCATGTTTTCACTCATCACGAAACAGAAACCGATCATTTCCACGCCTTCCGATGCCACTTTACCCTTCATCGCCAACAATTCCTTGAAAGTCGGAACTGCACCGGCAAACGATCCCGAAGCCTTAGCACCGGCAAACGGACCGTGAAAATCGCCTGTAAACTTCTGATGGGAGAAAGAAACACGATTCACCAAACGTCTGATACCCATTCTTGCCTGATTCTGCACAATACCCAACAGGTCGCTGCTTGTGCTGTTGATGGCTTGATAAGTCACCGGAATAGTAATACCCACACGCGCCTTCTTTGGAGTAATATTCGACAAGTCAATGCCCGTATCGGTCAAGGCTTCCTTCTCGCCCTTAATGGATGCCTCAACACTACCCAACACCGGCCAAGAAATATCACCAATCACACCCGTTTCTACCGGAATGCCTACCTTGTCAAGAATCAAGCCCATTTCCAACGGAGGCAAAATATCTTTGATGGTCAAAGGAATCATGCCGCCATTCGCCACGTCTGCCAATTCCACACCTTCAGTCCATTCACGCATAGCAACAACAAATTCGCTCTTACTGCCCTTTGTCATGGCTGTATTCATCACCTCACGCAACATTTCACCCTGTGTTGGCTTCACTTCAGTTGTCAGCTTCTTCATGCTCACCACATCGGCATTCAAAGCCAACTCACGGCCAATCTTCGCAAAGTCCGATTGCAAAGTGTCGTACTCTCTCTTTTCAGCATCAGACATTGGGCGGTTTTCAGCCTGTACCTTGTCCGAAATTTCATTCATACGGATATTGATTTGTTCGCGCTTTGCCAACAGCGCGTTTCTCTCACTGATCAATTCTGTTACACTTTTCTTTTTCATACAAACACACAATTAAAAATTATTCAATTCCATTTCTCTTTCTCGTCTCTCTCTCGCATATTTCAGCATAAGCGATTTTTTTTCTTTCGGTTGGTTCAAACGTCCGTAAGCCTCACGCGCTGCCACGGTGGTTTGTTCATAGGCCGGATCCGCTGCGATGGTCATGTCATAGATCATGCCGATGGTCTTCACACGTCTCAACATAATGTCATCCGATCTTCTTTCATAACTCACGTTTCTTTCGTCAGTCCAAAACATAAACGATGATCCGGACAAGTCACCACGCGTCACAAGTTCCAACGCTGTATCACCGTCCACGGTGTTCGGAGCCTCAAAGCTATACTTCACACCCACATCATCCACGGTCAGTTTCAATGTGCCTTCTCCTTGGTTGCTTCTAGCCAAAATCTTTTCGCGATTGTGGTACATGGTCATCTTGATGTCCATTTCCTTCAATCGTTCCTCAGTAATGGCACCCGGTTCAATAATTTCCCGGTAGTTGTCCCAATAGTCCGAAAGGATCCGGCTCTCCACACCGAAAACAATGGCATAACCTTCAATCGTCCGGCTGTTGCTTTCGCCTTCAGCCGCTTCACGGAATACCGGTCTGAACTTCCCGCCTATACCACTGCGTATTTCTCTGTTTTCCTTATTCATAACTTCCTTCCTATTACTTACCCGAAAAACGGGCTTTTTATATTTCATACAATAAGGTGAAATTAGGTTGCCTCATTCCCGGCCGGATTATTACCTTCATCCACCTTGGTAGCTACAATCGCGATGCTTCCATCCCTTCCGGATCTGTTGAAACTTTCTATCAGATACGTTTTCCCGTCCCATTTCAACCGGCATCGGTCATGAATGGTTTTATTATCCCGCATCGTCACCGCAATGCTACCCGTCAACCAACCTTCACCCGCTGTCAACGCGTGAACGCCACGCTGAAAAACCACGTTAGCCCACACCGTCCGCGCTTCGGTCCATGTCGTTACCTGTTCACCGAAATTTCCTTGGTTAGTCGATGGAACAAGGATCGTCACCCTATCCGCTAATTTTCCCGCTGATAACATATCACACCTCCCTTTCCGAAAGCTTAACGTATGGTTTGATATACATATCGAAAGCATACGGCACCGCATTTTGAGCAACAGCCGCCACCGGTTCACGGTTCCGGTGCGAATGTGCTGCAAGCATCAGGATAGCCACTTTCAAGCGTGCTGGAAAACCTTCACCACCTTCAGCCTTTCCCATATCTTCCAACTCATCAAGCGTTCTTCGTGTAGCACCGATCACCGCGTCTTCAGCCGCTTCACCATAAAGCTTGATCAATTCATCTTCACCGTCAAAGTCTTCACGCATTTGCGCCTTCAATTCCTCTAATGAAACAACTTTCAAAGCCATATTCTTTTACTTTTTTAGTTACTCACTCTTCACCACTCAGCTTAGCACTTCCCAAAGGCGCAAAGTTCACCGACAAATACACGTCATCGCCCTTTTCTATCGGTTCTATATCCCTTTCACGTCTCAGGTCATTTACAGAAACAAGGCCGTTTTCCAACCTGTTCTTGTCCCAACGCGCTTTTGATTCCAAATCCAACGCATACAAGGCCGACAAATCAAAACAGAACTTATAATCTTGGTAGTTCCATTCATTTAGCAATTTAGCCGAAAATTCACGTTCTATTTCAGTCACAATCGGTTGCAAAGCTTCTGTGTAAAACGCGATATTCGACACTTCCACGCTCTTATAATTGCTGTTTGAATCATCCATCAACTTACTTGGTGGAACATTAAAGAAACGCGCTATTTCTCGAATCGTAAACTTCCGCGATTCCAAAAACTGCATATCAGCCGAAGACATAGACAAAGGCGAAACCTCAACATCGCCTTTCACAGCCAAAATATCATCGCCCCTGTTAATCGCGTCCTGTAAATCGTCACCGTGTGCCTTCAGTTGCTCATCCTGATATTCACCCCAACCCTTTGTCGATGTGTTATTCTTCAAGATCGCCTTGAAACGGCCACCGGTTGCAAATCGTTTCAGCGTTTCGTTGTCACTTGTTGCCGCAATTCCAAGCGTTAAAGCCGCATAACTGATTGTCGAAATACCCGTATATCCCCCGTCATTGCTCACGTTTTTAAAGTGAAGGATTTCTTCAGAAGCAAACACGCCCGAAATCATATTCACCGGATCCGCTACCTGATAGGCATTCGTATAAACATCATGCGCCACGCTCCCCGGTGTCAACAGATACAAAGCTTCCACTTCTCCCAATATGTTTTTAACCGGCAAAACATACGCGTTACCTTGCAGAAGGATTTGCGAAACCAAGTTCTTCAAAAACACAGAAGCATTCATTCGGCTGTTAGGCTGCACCGAAAGAAGATAATTCAATCGCGATCCGGCCTTTCCGTTGTCAAACTTGAAATATCCCTTCACTCGATCCTTTCGCTTATACTCCAATTTCAGCGATGCCAAACCCGAACTGATCAGATTTACGGCACGAAACACAGCCGCAATCTTCATCGCCCTTGTTGGCGTATTGGCCCACACTACATTCTGTTTATAGTCGGCACCAACAGCGGCCTGTTGCTTTGGTTCAGCCTCAGCCGCTTCACGTTTAAAAAATCTATCTATCCAATTCATATTCACGCATAAAAAAAGGGTGACGGATTTAACCGCCACCCGTCACCTTTCCACCATTAAAGCGTATTTGGTTGCCTATCTTCCATTTCGCACCAATCATCCGTTTCAACCTCCAACATTTCCCCCGGTTCCAACATCTTTTTGATGATGTAATACAGGAAAACACCTACACCAAGGATCCCCAAAAACACGAACATCAGCCCGAAACCAATATACTTAAAAATCACACTCATAATCTTTCCTTTTTCTTTTCAAAATACTCTCTACTTCTGCACATCTTACAAATCCCTTCTGTTGCCTCATAGATTGTCCCGTCCGGCTTTTTTATTCTTTTCGGATAATACATATCCAACGGAAGGAACACCCCGCAACACCGACATTTCTTGTGCGGTTTCCGGTCAATCATTTTCCAACGATCAGAAACACGCGTCACAAGCTTGCAGCCTTCGCACTCCTTTAAGTTTGCCTTTCTTGTCTTGCACTTGCTCAGAGTGGTCAGGCCACATTTCGCCTTCACGTTACTTGTTCTTCCACTACTTGCGTTTCCCATACAGACACTCTACTTCGTGATTATCATAGTCAATATGTTTCCGATACTTGCAGAACAAACAATCATCGCCCACACGCTTCTTCCGGTGCCCCACAAAGGTAGTAAACCCATTCGGGCAAAAGGTGGTACTAACACCATCCTTATTTTTCTTATACTTGATCTTCCTCATACTTCGTATTGTCTATCTTAATGGTCTTACCGTAAACCAGAGCCACCGAACATTCCGCGCGGCATCCCTTTGAACTGAACCAATCATGGCAAAGAATGATCCCGTCACACTTCAACAATTCTTCAATATCCCTACCCATGCAATATTCATACGACATCCCATTATCCGGAACAACTTCAAACGGTGTCACCACATCATAACCCTTTGCCACCCATGCGCTTTTCACTCTTTCCGCATATTCCTTCACTTGGTTCAAGCCCCGTCCTGTGATCGGGAAACTCAAGTACATTCTTTTCTTGTTCTTCATATATCTTTATTTCTTGATTATTCCTTTTTTTGTGTCTGCTTCGGTTCCCATTCTTTCGGAATCTTTGACCATACGCGAAACGCGTCATCCAAACTTTCCATGTCGGCAAACATATTCATTTTAGTGCTTTCATTAAAGATCATTCCGGCAAACTCCCGAAAATACATATCAGCATTTTTTACGAAATTATTATGCAACATTTTTAATCTTCCAAGCAACAATCCGTTTTCGTGCATTAAATCCGCTGCTTCTTCTGCATATTGGTTTGCCAAACAATTCAAAATATGCGCTGCCGACAAAAGAATATTCATTCTTTCAATGCTTCCGTTTTCGATTGCATTCTTTATAAAAATTTCCTTTGGCTTCATCTTTCATTTCTATTTTTTAGTTCCACACCTCCGAAGTTTCATCGGTAAAATCACCGTTCAACAAACTATCCAACGGCTTTTCATTTTTACCTATTTCTTTAAAAATTACCTGTTTGTCGTCCGATCTCATACCGGCATAACAGAAACCCATCACACCGGTATCGCCTGAACAAACCAACCCGCGCCCATTATTCAAGGAACAATCCAAACACGGATCTTCTGTATTAAATGCCTCAGCAACTTCATATAAAATGCCACCCATCGAGAATTGCTCCCCAACAGTCCTTGTCTTAATACTCTTTCCCATGCAAATGTTCTCGCGTTTCGTTATACATCATTTTTTCTTTAATGTGCCATATTAGATCAATGCCATACAATTCTGCAACCACGAATATGGAATACATCAATGCTTCGGGGATTTCTTTCGCTGATTCTATATTGACCAAGCACGAATAGAAAACCACATCAGCAAATGTTTTGTTTATCATCCACTCTTTTACTTCGTCCGCTTCATTCTTAATCTGCTCTTCTGTTATGTAATTCTCCGGTATATCAAAACCTTTCATTCCGGCAAAATCCAACAACCGTATAACAGCATCGGCCAACTCATCTTCGACCGAATCTTTTATGTGCATTTCAAACAAATGCTTTGCCAACGGTTCTCCGTATTCTTGCAATAGGAAATTATATGTTCGTTTGTCCGATCTTCTTTTCATACGATCAGCCTCAACAGCCTCAGCAAGTTCACACGCTACCAACATGACATAATGTGCATCCGTACAAGGTTTTTCGTGAAACCCTTTTGCCTTGGCATTCTCAAATGCCTTTTTTGCTAATAAATTAAAATCTGTGTTCTTCATAACTTTTATTTTAAAATAACATTAGCTGCTGCGTTTCTTGCCCTGTAACAACAAACATTTTTCTGAATATCTGTACCATTACATCCACTACAATACTATTCCCCGCCATTTTATACTGTTGTGATACAGAAACACCGCTTTCTTCAATTTTTTCAATATCAGAATCAAGAACACCCATAAGCCTAAAACATTCTTTTGGCGTTAATTTCCTGATTTTATATCCCACTGAACTTTCATAATAGTAAGGCGGTTCACCTCCGGCTGTAAGCGTTGGCGATGTCTGACCACCATCTTGCACCCTTCCTCTTCTTGTCATACTTTCAGGAAAACTTCCATCAAACAAACTTCCAGGTTTCACTTCTATATATCCTTGTATTGTTGCTTGCTTTAGTCGTAATGGTACTGCTATATTAGGACGATAGCCTGTAGTTACACAAGGCATAACTCCATTTATACTATATATCCGATCTGCTGAAGATGGCTGAACTCCGTTTACTTTACTATTCAAACATATTCTTTCATCAACTTCTTTTTGTGATTTCAAATTTTCATAATCTTTTCCCTTCAATATTGAGACCTTATCTTCTTTCAAATAAAACCTTTCATCCACTTCAGTTTCCAAAACATCCTTCAATCTCTTCCTCAACATAACCGGTTCAGGCCAATAAAAAGCCTGTTCCCCGCGTATGGACACCATAAACAGCCTTTCCCTATTTTGCGCTATTCCATAATGTTTTGAATTTAGGATTTTATTATAATTATCATAACCATACTTACACATCAACCGTTCCCACTCCAAGAAATAAGGCAGGAATTTTTTACTTGCCAAAGCTGCCACATTCTCCATCATACAATATTTCGGACGCTTGATTTCGATTGCCTTCTGACATTCCCAAAGAAGCGAAGATCTGGTACCGCTTCCCTTTTCCAATCCTTTCTGTTGTCCGGCGTTGCTTATATCCGTACACGGAAAAGAGTAAGTAAACAAATCAAAATCCGGAACTTCGTTCCAATCAATCTTTGAAATATCTCCATAGTTCCGGTCAGCCCATTGCGGATAAACTGCATTATGCGCCTGAATCGCGAATTTGTCTATTTCCGACCATCCCACCAATTCATAATCTATCCCAAGCCGATCAAGAGCCATACACTGACTATCATAGCCCGAAAATGCCGTAAATACTCTCAGTCTCATAGTATCAAAATTTATTTTTGAAATATTCTTTGCACTTAAACCCTTTTCGCGGTTCAAAATCCTCAAATTCACACTTCCGGAATATCTGTTTCTTATTAACCCATTGCGGAACAATCTGACTTCTATTCCCAATATCCCGGAATGGTTGGCAATGCGGCAAAAACCGGCCGGATTCTTTCTTCTTCCAATGATTCACCCTGTTAAACGATTCATCGAAATCGTCAAGCAAAATACAATAGAAGAAATATTCCCCTTTGTACCCGTGTTTGTCGATCATCGCGCACGCCCTTTCACATTCTTCAATCTGCTTCGGTGTATCGCATCCGAAACGTATTTGCCGAATCCACTTCAAGCGTGAAAGCATCTTCGCGATTTCATCCGTTACCAATCGCGCGTCAAGCCCTTGATTAAAGTCAACCTTGATCTTCTTCTTTCTGTTTTCGTTTAGTCTTATGATTTTCTCGATCTGTTCCAAACCGTAATCACAGGCCAAAATGTTATTATCCATCAAGTACAGTTCATTCCGTCCATTCACCGCAATTTCTTCCACATCCATATACGGCTTGACACCACCTTCTTTTCTTGGAACAACACACCATTTGCAACGGTTCGGACATCCCCGCGTCAAAAATCCATAAGCCGTTCTGTCATCAATATTCGGATAAATGCTGTAATCAGGTGTCACAAATTCGATGGCCTCATCAAGCTTCACGTATAAGTTGTAACCCGTTCCACCTTGCCGGATCTCCTTTGCATTTGTCATATACTGTCGATAATCTTCCGTGAAGGAAAACACCTTCGACATATACACCACATCGTATTCATCGAAAGGATTGTACCACTCAACACAATCACCCTTCGCCATGTGCCAACTGCTTATCTTCATCAAAGCCAAATTCGGATAAACACTATCTACAGCCATCAAACCAATATTCATAACACCACAAATTTTATTGTTCAAAGTTGTTATAAAGCCAAAACGTCATCAGTGACGCAATAGCCGCATCTATTTTCAAATTCTCTTTCCGTTTCAACGGCTTCTTGTTCCTCATCCGGTCTTCATCCAAATAACAATTTCCAAAGCAATAAGGAAAGATCGGATTCATACAAAGTTGCACCCTTGCCGGAACCACCTTTGCAGCCATTTCAAAAGTTTCAACCGGTGAAGTAAACGCGCCATACGTCTGCGGTACAGGACGCAAAATCTTTTCCGGATTTCCACCCTCAGCCGCTACCGCTGCACTCAAAGCGTTGATCACTTCCTGAGCCTTATACGCGTCATAACCAATCTGAAGGATCGTCACCTGTCTGTTTCGCCTCAACACATCTTCAACAATCATCGTTTGACTGATCACCGCACCCGGACAAACTTTCAACCAACCATTTTCAACCCAAACTTTGTACAGTTCTTTATTTGCGTGTTCCTTCAAAGCTTCTTCTGGTATATAACAATCAAGCCAAAGAAAAAACTTCTTTTGTGGCCTATTGTACACATTGTAAACCACGACCGAAAAGTCATCACATACAGACAAGTCCATCGCCACCATACATTCCGGACGGCCTTTCACCGCGTTTATATCGAACTCATATTGCAAGGATCGAGCCAAAGCCCTTGAAATCCATTGCGACACACCGCCCGAAGTAAAGATGTTCAGAAGCTTTGTTTTAAATTCCAACATCGTTTCCGCTGATCGTTGCGCCTTCGTCCACCATTGCGAATAATACCCTTCTTGAACTGTTATGCCTATATGCGGATTGCATTTTCGCCACACAGCCGGATTCCCCAACGAATCACCGTCCATTTCCCACGCATCCGGCATGAAAAGCGATGCAAACTGTGTGTCATCCTCATATTCTCCCAACAGCACCTTCTTTGCATTTTCCAACTCCAAGGCAAACGGACCATCTTCTTCACGGCTTGCGGTTGTGATTATCACCATCAGCGGTTCACGTCTCGCACCCATCGAAGACGCAATAACTTGGTAAAGTTCCGCGCCATCCGAATGACCTTTCACATACTTGGCTTGTGCATATTCATCAAAGATTCCCAAACTCGCATTTAAACCGTCCTTTGAATCAGATCCACCCGTCAGACATTCCACGAAACTTTCCTTTCCGTACTTGTTTTCTCTCCACGTCAGAAGCTCACGCGTTGACTTGAAATATTTCTTCTTCGGATCAAGCTGCTTCACGATCTTTGAAATTTCACCGAAACAAATCTTCGCCTGTTTATAACTGTTTGCGGCCGTGTACGCTTGCGCGTTCATGTCACCAAACAAAAACTCATCAACAGCAAGTGAAGCGGTGGACGTTGTTTTGGAAAACTTTCTTGGTACATACAGGATCGCTTCACGAACCAAACGCCTCAACTCATACCGCCTACCATCAACCACCTTCTTTGTTTTCCCTTCCTTGTCCGGTTCACCTTCCGCGCTTCCCACATCTTCCCACCGGTAAAAACCTTTAATGGACGCAAACTGAAAATACTGAATCGGTGTCAACCTGTAGCATTTACGCCCGTCCATGCCGGAAAACTTCAAACCTTCGTACAGCCTTGCAAAACTCTTGATCTTAGAGGCACGGAAAACATAAGTACGCATCAATCGAAGGAACTTCTTCACGGCCAACAATTCAAACAAATTGTGATCGTCCGGATTGCCCACCACACCCGACACATATTTAAGCAACCGCCCATCTATTGCATCAAGTTGGTAGCTATCCAAGTCAACCGCGGCCAACTCCTTCGCGACACCATCTTTATATTCTATACTCGTTACCTCCATCAGATTCAATCATCTTCTTTCTGTTCTTTCATTAGCAATGCCAAAGGATCAGCTTCGTCATCATTTACCTTGTCATCACGTCCCTTTGTCAGTTCCTTGTTCATATTCAACGCGCGCAAATTACGCTGCAACAAATCGGCCATTTCCTTATACAGAAAAAACATCGGATTGTTTTTGATACGCCCGTCACCTTCGCGGCTTGTTTCCTTGATCGTCACGCTCTCGCATTCTTGTATAACAGCATCACGCACCTTCCGAAACACCATCAGCGTTGAAGCGGTCAATTCCACTTGTCGCGCCATTTCCGGACGGTACAGATTTTCCTTTGTCAACGTCTGTCGCAAAGTCCTGATCAATCCGTCCAAAGTTTTTTCCGGATCATTCTTCTTTTCCGCTGCTTTTTTCTTTTTGGCCATTATGTTAAATATTTTAAGTATGCCTATTTTTTCATTTTCTCGATTTTCCCCAAATTCACCCCCAAGCCCCAAATTTATTTTCCAAAATTTTTCTCTGCTCAGTTGGCGAGGATTTGAGTAATGTGGTGGCCTTAAAAAAAACACCTCCCCCTCTCTCAATCTCCGAAGAACTTATCCATGAATCTTTTGTTTCGTTCATCGGTATTCCTTCGTTGTGCGTCCTTTGAATGCGATGCCAACTTCTTATGAGTGATCACATGGCATTCGTGACACAAGCTTCTGAGATTGCCAAGATTAAACATCAATTCTTCCATCTGTCTGACGCTTCGCGCTGTCTCGCATGGTTGAACATGGTGAACTTCTTTTGCCGGTGTGTAGATGCCAACTTCCAAACAATCCTGGCACAAAGGATTTATCTTTATCTTCTCCTTTCTCAGCCTTTGCCAACGTACAGATTGAATCATCCGTTTGTAATTCGCATCCTTAGACATCATCAATTCCTTTATATCGTTTCCTCTTTGGCACAATCCCATATTCTATTTCATTCTTGGCATCGACAAAGATGCGTGATAGCGTTTCAGTATCTACATCCTTCAACAACTCATCCAACAGCTTTTCTAATGTCTTGCTAATGCTTCGTTCATTCACTTGCTCTGTCATGTTGTACAGCTTCTCATATAACGCCGGATAAAGCTTCTTTAGTACCACTTCCAATACATTGCCCACATTGTCTGTTACTTTAGTTTCTGTGGTCCTAAAACTTATCTTTTTGCCCACATATCCTTTCTTGCCTATCTCGCTGTATATGCAAACCATATCCACCAACTGAAGGTGTCTATTCCCTTGTGGTTTGGTAGTTATGATTCTATTTCGGTAATCATCCCAACCACCAAACAACTTTGCAAATTCTTCCAACTCTTTCGCTTCAGTATCTTCATCCTCATTGTCCGGATCCGCAAACTTCAAAAAGACCGAGATCAGGTATTGAAGAAGTTCGTATTTGCTCTCGAATTTTCCTCTTTCTACAACCGCATCCAATCTCTTTGCAGTTGTTGGGCTTACTTTGCTTTGTATAGAAACGCACTTCTTTAATTCGTCTTTCTTGCTCATCTTTCGTTCTAATTACGATTAAACCTTCTTTAATGTATGGTTCCAACTTTTCAAATTCTCCTTTGTACTCGCTTTCTCCATTAACGGAAACAGAAGTAATTCCTAACTCTGCTTTCACTTCCCTTTTCCTTTCTATGTCAAACGCTTTCCAACAAATGACTGTTCTTTTCATAACTGCCTTTCTTTAAGTCCTACCGGACTGACCCTTCGGGCAGTATAGGACAAGTTGCCGAAAATAGTTAAAATCACGCCTTCCATAAATTTAAGTATTTGATTTTCAGTTATTTAATTGCGCACCATAAGGTGCTTTTTGATTTATGTTTAATTATTTGAATTTCAAATAGTTATCTATTTTTAGAAAATGGTGTAACAGATCCAATCTGATATAAAGTCAACAGTTTTTCCCTGAACTCCTTTTCTTCCTCACGTTCAATTTCTTTGTATTTGTCTTTTTCTTCCGGCCATGATCGAGCAAAGTTCCGGATTGTTTCCCATTGTTTTTTCGTCAATTTCCCTTCCATGTATAGGGCCTTGTATTTCTCCCTGTACCGATCAACGCCAATTCTCACCAACTCACGCGCTTTTTCAAGCTGTGACATCTTAACTCCTACAGCCTCAACATCACGAACAAAACGCGCTTCGCTCCAATCATTGTAAAACACACGTCCAATCTTTGCCATGTTTTCACTACTTATCAGTTCAACAAGCGGGATTTGTTGATGCCTGTACACCGTCTCAACCCTCAACACGTTATGATCAACCTTTCGGCCTTTCGATATACCTTCAAATGTCTTGTCATATATCTTCAGGACCTTTCTGTAGTATTTACTTTTTTCCGTTGTCTTTTGCCGATCAACAGGGTAGTTTGCATCGTTCCATAAAACACGATCATTCACTTCTTCACAAAGCGATATGTATTCCGTTGCCGGACGCGGCATTTTCATCGTCACACCTACTTCATAGTAAGTCACCACTGCATTTTCCGGCTTTACGCATAATCTGTTCAGAAGCGCGTTGATTGTCCGTACCGCATTCCGAAACGTCATTGGCTTGCTGTTGTCAAGCTTTCCGGATTGTTCCTTTTCAAACAGTTTGTTGATGCTACATTTACACTTCAAAGCATTTCCGCGCACCTCAATAAAGCAACCATCAAAATTTGCGTAAGCTGTTGACTTATAAAATAACTCATCGCCTTCTGTACACTGTTCAAGATAGTTCCGAAGTACGATTGTATCTATATCGTCAACATCTATACACGCCTTTATGATCACTTTGTCAAACATGATATATCCAACCCTTTTTCTTTTAAAAGCCTTTTAATTTCTTTCTTGTAATACTCGATCATCGCTTTATATTCAAACTCCGTGTATTTCCTTGTTTCGTACTTCTGAGATTCAAGAAGCAACACTTTGTTTTCGCCATGTTTCCAAACAAGATTCCTTCTGTACCCTTGTATATTGCCCTCATCAAACCTGTTGCAGCTTCGACATTGTGCGTTGCAGTTCATTTCGCTGAAACGCGTTGCCATGTGTTGCCGGTTGATGTAATGGCCACAATCAGCCTGATTTATCGGTTTGATTTTCCCGCACGAAATACATTGAAAAGTCCGCGTGTTCCCGATCATATCACGAAGCCGGATGTATTGCGAAAACACCCGATCAAGTTTTTCTCTAAGGTTCGTCTTCGACATATTGTCCTTTCACTTTTAAATATTGTTCGTAATTCCGAAACTTGATAGCCCGATTATATTTCACCATATCAGAGCCAACGAAATATCCTTCACTCATACGTTCAAAATTCATACATGCCGCAAATTTTGGAAATTCAGCATTCCACAATATCGCAAAATCACCCACACCCGGCACTTCTTCCATGTGATCTGTTTCTTTGCAGAAAAACTCTTTTCCGTTGATTGACTTTCCGTAAGAAACAATCAGTTTCCCATCTTCCAAGTCCACAAATATTTTCGTACATCCTTTCGGAACATCTATTGTTGCTATTCTCATAATCGCTTCTTTTTAAAGTTAAATCCATTTCGCTGCCTTGAAATGGATAAACATGGCTACGCTTGTGGGGTGTACGGCTCCCCTCGGTTTATAACAAATTGAAAACAATATAAAATGAGGAACCTTTCACCTCACGATGCTTTCGCAAAGGGCTTTTGATTAGTGTCACCCGGAAGGGAATCGAACCCTTCAACCGTCCTAGTATCCCAAATCGTTTTTCGACTTACAGGTCATTGCATATACCATTCAACGCGCTATCGGGCGAAATCTATTAATCGAAAATGCTTAATTGCGTGTACGATTGAACGCATTCCCTTTTCAATTCTTCTTTTTTCTTAAACAGTTTATTTGGCTCTATCACTTCACCATGTCTTTCCCTTATTCTCTCGCTTTTATGCTCCACGTCCTCTTTAGTTAATTTTATTCTAGTAAGCGAATAAAACGGTGTTGGAATTGGATAACGTATATCGTTTATCCTAAAACCATAATCGAACATGATAGGATTCTTTAATGTATCATGTTGAACAACTTTACCTTTTAATCCGTGTATCATCAAATTAAGAGCGCACATTTTCACACTTACAATATCTAAATCTTCTCCTATATAATAATTATCTCTAGGAAAACCCGCTGCGGATGCTCCCGCCAATAATGTTCTTCCTGACCCACAAGCACAATCATTTATATTCCCTTCTATTGGTTGTGATACTTTAGCGAGCAAATCACAGACATCAGGAGGTGTGAAGAACTGACCTAGAGTAGATGCCTTTCCTTTGGATTGGTACATTTTTTCATATACCCCACCAAAAAAGTCAAGCCACGAACCGTTCTCCATAGCGGTTGCAACTTTATCCATCCATATCATCATGATACGATATAAATATGGTTCTTCCTTTTCGGCTTTTGCTACTGCTTTGAACCAACCTTCAGGCTCTTTCCAATGTTTGATATCAAAGATCTCTATCAGAAAATCAAGAACAGCATTAAGACCTTGGTGACGGTCTATTTTCTTCTCTGTTACAACCTTATCTATCAAACCCACAACTTCTTTCATAACAATATCTTTTAATTAGTCACCCGGTATAGAATCGAACTATACAACCGGTCTAGATTTAATCCGCATACCATTCAGCGGCCTATCGGGTGAAGTTACCGCCCCAACCCGTGAAGCGGTCCATTAACCATTTAAACAAATTCATGATAAACACACAGAAAACCTCACGGCTTTATTCTTCATTCTCCTTTGGAGTAACTTTCGTTCCCTTATCGGTTCGGTCAATGATCAACGTCTTTCCCTTCACCACAATTTCCGTTCTGCAACCTTCCGGAAGTGACGCTAAAAACTGACTGATCACAGGTGATCCCAAACCTTTCTTGATGTTTTCGTCTTGGTTCGGATCTTCTGTCTGTTCGTATTCGTACACGTCCATAATTGCCGTTTCTTGCATCAGGATGATGATATAATCGGCCATACTTCCTTTCATACCCAAGTCAAGCTTCTTCACAGCATCGCGAAAGTCACACGCCTGTACAAGCACATTGGTATAAGTGATCTTTTCTTTTCCGGCTTTTTCGTCAACCGCAATAAATCCCAACCGGCCTTTGTACCACTTATCAGCTACTTCTTCATCCGTGTAAAATACTTCTGAATAACTCGCGCGCTTAATGTCTCGCACTGTAAATTCTCCACTGATATACGGTGCCATCTGTTCAATGATACGCGCTTCCGCTTCTGTGAAACTCAACGCATCCACCAAATACGGTTCAGTCACCTTTTTACTCATCCCGTTTTCCATCACCTTTTCGTAACGGATCCGGCATTCAAACCAAGTATTCATCATAATACCACTATCTATTTTCAGATTGCGTACGATCCTTGAAAATCCGGAAATTTACATCTTCCTTCTGTTTCTCATCTTCCAACGCAACGCGTGTTTTGTACTGTTCATTTACACTTTCCAAATCATTTTCGCAAGCCACCAAAGCGTATGACAATACGATCAACATTAAAAACTTTTTCATTTTATGCCTCCTTTTTCGATACGATTTCACGAATTATTCTTTCCAAAGCTGCTTCACTGATAAATCCCTTAAAACAGTCTTCCGACAAAGGTTCCTTTTCTTTGGCCTCATCCTTTTTCTTTTTCATTTCAGCAACACCCAAATAAGTTTCCCTGATATACCTTTCGACAATCCTGTCTAATGCTTCAGCAAACTTTTTCCCTCCGGAAATCAGGGATTCTTCTATTTTTTTGTTTTTATCACAGACTTTAAGAAGCAGATCTTTAAATTCTTCCATTTTCTTTTCCCGTGATTCCCGTTCCTTTGCTTCTTCATAAAGTCTAACGATCAAATCTTTGTTTTCACCTTCCAACCGGATCTTCTCTACCTTGTCACCGTTCTTCACCGCGATAAAAGTATTTCCTGGCGGATCCTGTGTCAAAAACACTCCATAAGCATGACGGGCTAATTGGAAATTAAGATTACCATGTCCCTTATCATCGAGATACTGTATATCTAAAACAACCTTCATTCTTCGTCCTCCTTTTTCCGTTTAATGATTATAACTTTATCACAATACTCATTTAACCAATCAATGAAAAACACTGCAACTAAAAGCGGTATAGAAAGCCACGATAACAAAGTCAGCACACAACAACTCACCAAGGTACCAAGAGAAATATCTCTTCCTGAATCCTTCATTGCCCAAAAAAGACACGTTCCAACAAAGAACATACCAATAACATATACAATAATCAACGCTATCATAGTTCCTCCTTATCTCAAACTTCCTAATGAATCCCAATACTCACAGTTACTCATGTAAACGTCCACCAACTTAGTTGTGGAAACATCGCCCAACTGTTCGCGCAATACTTCATACGTTCCTTCGCTCATGTGATACAGAACTTCATCGTTGTAGTCAAATCGACCAACGAAACAAGCCGCAACGATTACCGCTACCAATGCCACTAAATGCCAAAATTCTTTTTTCATATCATTAAGTATTTAAGTTTTTCTTAATTAGCGCCGGTCCCATACTCTCGCACACCCGGCACACGATACAATAAATCATTACTACACGACAAAATTTAGAATTTATATTATGGTCTAACACTTTCATATAAAAAGGCCGGTCCCATATTCACATACACCCGGACCCCGATTCTTAGTTTTAAATTGTTTTTATAGAGTTTAAAGATACTCACGCCATACCGGACGCATACGCCTTCAGCTTTTCTTCAGGAAACAGGTACGATCCCCCGTTCTTGCTTGCAAACGTGATTTCGCCACTCGATATTCTTTTCTGCATGGTGGCACGCGATATGTGCAAATAATCGCAAGCCTCACGCATCTTCAGAAACTTTGTGCTGATTCCGCGTTCACGCGTTTCATTCCTCAGCCTCATCAGTTCCAACTTTACTTCCCGAAGTTCAGAAGCCATTTCCTTCAGCATCCTGATCATGTCCGATTCATTCATACTCCAAATCTTTAGTTTCTTTTTCTTCAATCAACACGCAAGCCTCATCGTTCACGTTTACATCTGCTTCTTCAAGCTGTTCACAATATCCATCGCCACAAACATCAACGTACTTCAAGAATATACAGTCACCGCAATACTTCTTTTTCATAGTACAAAAAATTAAACCTACCTTTTCGCGCCAAAGTGGTGTTGCGCTACTCAGATAGGTTTTAACCTAAATCATATTTAAATACTACAATGTCTTATTCTATCACGACCAAATGAAACACCACTAACATTTAATCGTTTTCGTTTGGGCTTTTCAAATGGTTGTGTTATATTTGCCACTGAAGAACGTATTAGTGAGGCATTTATGTCACACAGCCATTTTTATACCCGTTTGCAACCGCATTTATTCGATTACGACTGCAAATATAGTTGTTTTTGAATACTTAACAAACGTATTCGAATAATAGTTTATACACAAACGGATATTTAGAACGATTTTAAATATTTGTTTTTATGGAAAATATTCGTGAAAGAATTAAAAAAGCCTTGTCTTTTCATGGCGTTGCATTAAGTTCTATTGCTATAGACCCAGCAATGCAAACACGATTATCACGCCAAGTAAATTCCGGATCCTCGATTACTTACGACACTTTATATCGTGTTTTATACGTATTCCCGGATCTATCTGCCGAATGGCTATTAAGAGGAAATGGAGAAATGATTTTATCTGAAAACTTACCCCCTATTTTAGGCGATGAATCAGAAAACGATTTAAACACTCATGCAATGCTCGCACAAGCGAAAGGAGAAATTGACACGCTTGTACGGGAAATAGCCAAACTCAAAGAAAAGGTGTTGAAACAAGAAGGCACGATCGAATGGCAGAAGGATTTTATTTCAGAACTTATAACCGAAAAAGTGGAACTTGAAAAGAAGTTACCACAAGAGAAGAAAAAAGATATTGTTTAATCCCTAAATACTGATATTATGGCAGCATTTATAATTATTATTGGTAGCCTCCTCTTTTTTTATTGGATGTTAAAGATTGGTGGACTTCTTGACAACAACAAGAAAAAGGAAGAACTTCCTTCTCGTCCTACTCCGAAGTACAGTTCTAACACTATACGTGACACTCCTAAACCAAAGCAGAAAGAAATCATAGTGCGTACTTTAGATATGCCGGATGATGAAGAAGATGGCATATATGAATCCAAAATTGCCGGCATCACACTTCGCTGTACAGAAGCCGACAAAGGTATATTCAATGGCATTATCTACAACGAAGAAGATAACCCATACAATAACAATGCAATGGCCATTGTGTCCATGAAGAAAAAACTTATAGGATACATCCCCGAAGATGAATTAAAAGATTATTGGTATTGGAGCAACGGCCTACCTGTTACCTGTGTCGGCTTTATAAAGTCATTTATAAACGATGAAGGTAAAAAGATTCTCTTCGGTAGAGTAATGGCAATTAAACCATGCAATACAAAGTTTGTAGAATCGACAACTCTTGAACTTGAAGAAGAAATAAGATTAAACGAAAGTTTGTCTCCAAGTCGTGTTTGACACGTTTGCAAACAGATTTGCAAACGAAAAGATACCAAAAAGATACCTATCAAATAAAAACAACGATTTAAACAATTCAGACTAAACAAGTTACAGAAAGGTTAAATCTTCTCATGTAAAGTCAAAAGAAGTCATCGCAAAAAGCGTATAACTGATTGAATATCAATACACAGAAAAGATAAAACCAAAGATTAAAAAGATACCGATTGTATAAACTTGTTTAGTTTTGAGTTGTTTTGTATAGAGAAAAGATACCAAAAAAGATACCAAAA
>JAEIGA010002392.1_pt1 | contig 29933 bp, 26 predicted proteins | sample 9270691 | NCBI WGS metagenome assembly JAEIGA01 (sample SAMN17057246, study PRJNA624740) | gut metagenome | biome: biome; isolation source: fecal sample | host: Bos grunniens | place: China: Xizang | collected 2019
AGGAACGGCTTTCGCCGTGGTGAAGAATGCCCGTTGGGCATGGTGAAGAATCTGCCTGCGGCAGATGGTGAAGAACAGCTTGCGCTGTAGTGAAGAACGCACCTGCGGTGCGTAGTACGGCGGGCCGACAAACTCCCATTTATTGAACGATATAAAAAACGGCACCGTTCGTGAAGGAACAGTGCCGTGATAAAAAAGAACAGCGTCGCTTTGCGGACGTGGCCTAAGCGCGCAGCTTAGGACTTGTAACGCAAACGCTTCTTGTGGCGGTTCTGGCGCATGCGCTTGCTGCGCTTGTGCTTGTTGATTTTAGCCTTACGTCTCTTCTTAAGCGATCCCATAATGTGTTATGATTTCGTTGTTGATTCTCTGTTTGGAGAGGATTCGTCAGCAGCTGTATCAGCGGTGCTGCTACCCGGTAGGAACCTGCGGAGCGACTCTGTTGATTGTGTGCTGAAGTTGTCGGGGAAATATGTAACTATCTTTTGGGGTGAAAGTCAAGCCGAAAGAGTCTCTATGCCGCATTTTTTTATGTTGATTGAGGTAAAACGCGTGACTCAAACCAATCTGATAGGGCACGGATAACTCCGTTTTCCGGGGAAATAAAGCCGCCATGGGAGTGCATCCACTGCAGAACGATGGGGTGCGCATCTGCCGGGGCTGAGCGGTATGCTTGCGGAAAGAGGGTGAAGGCGTCAATATCATTTTGCCCGTCGCCCATAATGAAGAGCTTACTTGCCTCAATCCCCCAAGCGTGGCATACCAGTTGCAAGGCGGTGCCCTTGTTAAATCGGGCATCTCCGAAGCGCATGTAGCGGCCTGCCCGTTGAATGGCCAGTTGCGCCGTGGTGAGGGGGGTAAGCAGGGGCATGAGGGCATCCATCGTTTCAGAGTCCGCTGCTTCTACAGAGAGCGGGTCTGTAGCGGCAATCTCCCATTGCAAGTGTGGGTGCGTTCGGCGAATCTCCGCTAAAGCTCCGTGCAGGGTGGGTTGAAACTCGCGGCGCAGGCGCAGGTTGATTGCCTCACATGCTTGGTTGTGCTCTGCCATAGGGCAAAGCCGCCCCGCCGCATCTGCCAAGTATACATAGCGCTCGCAAGTGCAGATGAAATCCGGCAGCACAGGGCAGCAGTCTGCCAACTCGCTAAACAGGTAGGGCAAATCGCGCCCTGTGTTGATACCCCAGCGCACCCCAAAAGGGCGCAGGCGTTGCATGAGTGCCCAAAATGCGGGTGCTATGTATGGTGGTTCCGCGGCACGCAGCGTTCCGTCGTAATCCAAGGACACCAGCCAACGGCAGGTGCCCGGGACCGTTGCAGCCAAGCCGGGAGGGATGCACCCTTCCTGAATCTCATGTGCGACGTTGACCATCACTGTACCGGCTCGGCGTCCGCATCGTTTTCAAACTGCTCCGGGTCGTTAAGACGCGATACGGATTTGTAGGTTTTCGGGGTGGGTGTCTTGGCATTCAGCAGCTGAGTCACCTTCTTATTGAGCGCAATATTGTAGCTGTTGTCCAAGCATCCTTCGGGGATTTCCTCCGTTTCGCTGCGCATGTGAATCTCCACGCGGCGGTTAAGCTTTTGCTCATCGGCATTACCGGTGGGATGAGCAATGGTGGAATTATCAGCACAAGCGCGAATGTAAACGCGGTCCGTGGGCACTCCCACATCGCGCAGCCATTGGCGCACGGCAGCAGCGCGTTGCAGGGAAATGAAGGCATTGTAGGTTTTGGTGCCAATGCTGTCGGAGTGGCCCTCGATAATGAAGTGGGTGTTGCGGTTGATTTGGATGAGCGCTGCCAGCTGCTGCAAGCTGACCAAAGCAGAGGACTTGAGCTTGCACTCGTTAAAGTCAAACAGCAGGTCCGCACCCAAGCGGGCAACACCGGATTGGGAGCTGAGGTTGTTTTGAGCCAGCAGTTCTGACAGCGTGCGGGTATCTGCCGGCAGGTTTTCCGTGCCGGTGCGAGCGTCTTCCTTCAGGTCGGCCTCCAGCGTATCGCCTTGTTGGTTGATATCGCTGTTTTGGGGGGCAATGTTAACAACCGTGTCGTTGGCATTCATGGGCACGGGGTCTGCGCTTTCCAAAAGCTGGGGCTGGGGAATTGCCTCCACCTGCAGGGAGCTGAGGTTAATTTCTGCGGGCGGGGAGGAGTCCAGCGGCTTAAGGAAGTCGTTGTTCTCATTGAGGTCAGATTTCACCGTCAGCTGCGTGTCGCCGGGGCGCATTTCCAGCTCCGTCAATTCGGTGTCCAACAGGTCTACGTCCAAGGGCTCCAGCTCTTGCGCCGTAATAGGCTCGGTATCCGGTTTTTCCGGCTCCGGTTCTTCTTCTATGGGTTCAATGTCTTCTTTCTTAACCTTGAAGTAGACGCGTTTTGTTTCGTCTTTCACCTTATCGGTAAGCTCATCTGCAGATTTGAGGGTGTAGCTGAAAATGCTGGGTGCCAACAGATAGGCAACTATGTGAACCACCAAAGCGGCAAAGGCTGCGCCCAAGGCTATGGGTACCATATCTCGCTGCTGCGTAAGCTCGTAGCCCTGTCTGCGGCGGTTGGCGCCTTTTGTTTTCTTGGTTTTGAGTTGGTGAGAAGGGGTTAATTTGGTCATGCGCGTTGAAAAATCAGAGTTGTGAGTCGGCGGTCAAAATAGGGCGAGCCGGCGTGGTGACACGGGGTTTGTCAATAGCGGTAAGAAATTGGTCGTGCAGCCAGTAAATGATGGAGGTAAAGGCCGTGTTTTCATCTGCCACAAGGTGCAGCTCAAAGGTGTAGGAGCGCTCATTATCGCCTTGTCCTACGGTGCATTCCTCGGTTCTGGTGGTGGCGCCGGGGGCATCCTGAGGGGTGGGCAGAGCCCATACTTCCTTGCAATCGCTGGGCAGTTGGCGGAAGATGGAAAGGGCGTCGTTGATGGTGCAAATGGGGTTATCCTGTTGCAGGTTAATGACAAGGGCCGGGGTGTCGCGGTGGATGTTGGAGGCACTTTCCACCGGGGCAACATCAAAGCATTCGAAGCCCACAGTGCGGTTGATTTTCAAATCCATGAGGGCCAGCTTAACGCGGGAAAGCAAATTCTCCGGCATGGTGCGGCTGAGCGATTCGCGCAGCGAGGCAAAGGCATCGATAGCCACAATGCCGCGTATGCGGTCATCGTTGGCTGTGGCGTGCAATAACAGGCCGGCGCCGTACCCTTGCCCCACTGCAATGATGAGGGGACGCTCCTTGCCGCAAGCTGCGGCCAAGGCATCCACCAGCAGGGGTACATCCCGGCATTCTTTGAGCCCGTGGGTGCAGAAGGCGCGGGCGTTGTCTTTCGCGCGCGGCTCCCACAGCACGCAGCGAATTCCGGCCGCGGTGAGGTACTCTGCTAAAGGCAGAGCCGAGCGAATACCGTGGTCCCAATCTACACAGACAAGCGCATAATCAATGTGTTGCAATTTATCTGTCTGTTTGTTCGCCAGTTCTGAGAGCACGGAGCGCTGGCGAGAGGAGTCTTCTTCGTCCTTTTCGGCAATGACTGCCGGCACCGTGTTGCCATCCCATCCGCGGAAGGAGATTTCCGTAAGCCGAATACCCAAGTGTTGCTCAGGAATAGCGGAAAGCTCGTGGTATTCATCGTTAAGCGGCAGCAGCACCGGCTCTGCCATGCGGCTAATGTATTGCCATAACCACAAACCACCTGCGGCCGGGACCAATATCACGACCAAAAGCAGTATGTAGAGAGGACGGAACAGTTTCATTTGCGCGCGCGTTATTATAGCAGCACGGCTATTTTTCTGCAATTGCAAATTATGTCAACGCCCCCGCATGCGGGTTATTTCAAAGCGGCGACCCCCCAAGTAGACAGGGTGTAGCGAATGCTCTCCAGGTAGCTCTCGGGGGTGATGATATTGAATAGCAGCAAAATGCCCAACAAAAGGCCGAAGTTGATGAGGGCAATTATCATGAGAGAGAAGAAGAGGCCGTTGTCAAACAAATCCGGTTGCCGCTCTTGAATAATGCTGTAGACAGTCCAATAAATATGGTAAATCCACCAAAAACCAAACCCGAAGTAGAAGAATTTGTGGAAGGTGGGGAAGGGGGAGATGGTGTTAAGGCTCCACAGCACAAACATCCAGATGAACATCCAAAAGGGGATGACATAGGGCGTGAGGGCGATAAAGATATTTGTTTTGTTGGTGAGAACGTAGCTGCCGTTCTTTAAATCAATTTTGATGCCGCTGATTTTGCCACCGCAGAGCAGAATGGCGATGGCATGGGTAAGCTCGTGCCCTACCACATAAAGGTAGAGCGAGGGCTTTCTGCCCATGTTCATGATAGCCAGCGTGGCAAAGGACATGGCTCCCATGATGCTGTAGAAAATGGGTGTGCGTAGCCAAAAAAGCACGTTTTCCATTCTGCCTGCGGAATGGCTGATGCAGTGCCCTAATGCCTGAATGATGAGGATGTTGAGCGGAAGGTACAGCAAAGCGGCCCAAATAAAACGGCGTATGCGTGTAAACGTGCTCAGGAGCCGTGGCGGTTCCGGCTCCTCATCTTCCAGGTAATAACTCCCTTGCCAACGGGTATCCGTCCCGGTTTTGTCCGGGCTGGGGTAGAGTCCATCGCTGTGCTTCCGCTTGCTCATGCCTGCGGTACGGGGGCGGCGGGACGGATATCTTGTATGGACATGGAGAGCGTGGTGCGGCCTCGCCACACGTTGCGGTCGATGGTAAAGGCGATGTCCCACGGCGGGTCGGGCAGGTGCACGCTGCCGCCGTTAAAGTACATGGCGTCGCACTCGTGGTTGCCCTGGCGCAGACTGAGTTTAAGATGGTTGCCTTGGATGTGGCGCGGGGCGTCCGTAAGCATCACTCGGCGGCTCATGAAGATGGGCTGCGGGTTGGAGTTGCCGAAGGGTTCCAGCAGTTCGTAGCTGTCCAGCAACTCTAGGGTGAGCTCTGCCAAGGTGACTTCGGCATCTATCTTGAGCTTGGGTTTGAGTTGCTCTTCATTGGTGTGCGCCTCGACATAGGCATCGAACGCGGCACGGAAAGCATCAATCATTTCCTCGCGAATGACGAGGCCTGCTGCCATATCGTGCCCACCGCCGGAGACCAAGGTGTCTGCACAGGCATGGATGGCCTGCACCAGCGAAACACCCGGAATGGAGCGGCCGGAGCCCTTGCCTAAACCGGTTTCATCCAAGGAGATGATGAAGGTGGGCTTGTGGTAGCGGCGCATGAGCAGGGAGGCTACAATGCCGACAACACCGGGATGCCACGTGCGCGAGCCGAGTACGATGACTCGATCGGTGGCCGGGTTGAATTGAGACTCCAGCATGTGGGTTGCCTCGGCGCGTATTTTTTCTTCTTCCTGCTGGCGGGCGCGGTTGTGCGCTTCCAGGCATTGTGCCAGTTGCAGGGCGCGGGTGGAGTCGTTGGTCATGAGCAGCTCCAGCGCATCGCAAGGGGAATCCATACGGCCTGCGGCGTTGAGGCGAGGGCCGATGCGGAATGAAATGTGGCTGGCATTGGGGCTGTTGCGCAGGCCGGTCACTTCATTGAGTGCTTGCAGGCCGGTATTGCCGCCACGAGCCATGACTCGCAAACCATGGCGTGTGAGCAAACGGTTTTCCTGCACCAGCGGCACAATGTCCGCCACTGTGGCAATGGCCACAATATCCAAATAGTTGCGGAGGTCAAAATCCGGTAAGCGGCGGCGCTTTAGCATGGCATGCGCCAGCTTGAATACCACGCCTGCGCTGCACAGGTAGGTGAGGGGGCTGTTGTTCTCCAATTTTGCATTAACCACGGCAACTGCCGGGGGGCGGCCGCGGGTGCTGCTTTCGTGGTGGTCAAGAATGATGACATCGGTGCCGATGCTGTTGAGGTAGGCCACTTCATCTACTGAGGAGGTGCCACAGTCTACCGTGATAATCAGCGAGGGTTTGCAGCCGCACTTACCAATGGCGCGGCGAATACCCTCCTCGCTCAAGCCGTAGCCCTCGCGTGTGCGCACCGGAATGAAGCATGCGGGGCGCAGCCCGTATGCTGTGAGAATGGTATGCAAAAGCGTGACGGAGCTTACTCCGTCTACATCGTAATCCCCGTAGATGCAGATGCTTTCGCCGTGATCTGCTGCGCGGAAGATGCGCTCAACGGCGGCATCCATCTCCCGCATATCAAAAGGGTCCCCCAAATCAGCTAGTCGGGGTCTGAGGAATTGTTCTGCCCGCTCCGGACTGCGTATGCCTCTTTGTGTCAACAGTTTTCTGACGAGTAACGGCAGTTGCTCGTTCAGTTCTGCTCCAAAATCGGCCACGCTGTCCAACGGGTGTAATTCCCAACTGAACTTCGTACTCATGGCATGACTCTAGCACGTATGCGCGCGTGAGTCAAGAAATTAGCACGTCAAGAGTAAGCAAACACATTCCCGCCGTTGTGGCATTAGTAGGGGTGCTTGCGGTCGCGTTCCTCGGTGACTACGTTATAGTCAATTCCCAAGGCGGCGGTAATTTCCTGAATCTGTTGAAAATCGGCTTGCTCCTGCGGGGTGAGAGATTCGATGAGTTCGGGGGAATGTTGCAGGCTCTTGATAAAGTTTTTACCACGCACCCACGCATACCAAGCGTCGGAGGGCGTGTAGGTGCCGTTCCTTTTGTCGGTTTTGGCTTTATTGTTACGCATTTGCAGCAACTTCAACATGTTGAGGCAGGCCCGTATGGAAACGCTGGTGTCTGTGCAGTGCTCCAGCTCAATTTGGGAGTAGGTGTTGATGGCTTCTGTTATGTTGCCGATGGTTTCTGCCAGTTCCGCACGCTGCATGAGGATGTGGCCTCGTGCGGCGTGGTTGCGCTCCACTCGCAGGAGGTCGCCGGTTGTGTTGAGGGCGGCGGTGTAGCGGGCTGCGCTGCGCTGCAATTGCAGTAGTGCTTGTAAAGCTTGGGTGACAACTTGGGGCGATGTGCCCTTGGAGAGTTGTATGTATAGTGCTTCAGCTTCGTCAATAGCTTGGGTGGCAGCCAGTGTCTCTGCCAGGCAGAAAAGGGCTTGCTGCCGGTGGGGACTCTCCGTGGCTGCAACTTGTCTGTAAAGCGGTATGGCCTCTGCGGGGTTCCCTTGGGTGCGGTAGTAGCTCGCCAAGGCTAGGAGCGACACGGCGGCCGGGGTGGGAGGCAAGGCCTTTTGTAATTGCTCTGCTATGCTGTGCAGGGTGGCAGCAGGGGTATCTGCTGTACGAAGCAGTTGCTCTAATTGCACGGTGAGCACCAAGGGCTGTAGGGCAGGGTGCGTGGCCGCTTGTGGAGAGAGCAAATGGCGTTCCTGAAGGTTGCGGATGATGGCGCAGAGGGAGTCGGCATCCGCACCTTGAGCAGCCTCCTCCGCCAGCATGTTTTCCACAGAATCCGGGAGGTAGAGATTTTGACTGAGCATGTACAAACGGCAGGGATTACCGGGGTAATCCAGCTCGCTAAAGTAGAGGCGGGTGTATTCCTCTTTTTCTGCCGGTGTGGCGAGGTTGCAAAGCAGCTTGATAAGGTGCGAGGATTGCTCCTTATTTTCCGTGCGCCACGTGTTTTTGAGGTCGAGAAGCAACTGTTGGCGCTCTGCTGCCGGGAGTCGGTAATCTGCTAAACGAATGGCGACCCGCATGGCCGGCAGTGCGGGGGTAAGCGCGGTGCCCTCCAAATACTCACAATAGCGCATGGCCTGGTCAAAGTCTTTGCCGGCAAAGCGTTGCGGTTGCAGACAAAGCGCTTGAATAAAACATTGCATGGCCAAAGCACGAAGCTCCGGGGTGTGGTGGTATTGGCGGAGGTAGCTTTCCGTTACTTGTTTTACTTGCTCGCTATAGATAGCCTCTGCAGAAGGTGCGGCAAGCAGCAACCGAAGGGCTTGGGCGTACTCTTCCTCGGTGGTGGGAAGGGCGATGCCGCTTTGCGGTGCTGCGGGCGTGGCCGGTGTGCTAATAGGCGAGAGTGTGCGTTCCTGCCGCTCAGCCTCGCTGTTGCGGGGGGGCGTAGGGGCGTCATCGCATGCTGTGGGCAGCAATAAAAGGCCGATGGCGGAAAGCTGGAGTACCCGTCTGTTGTTCATGTCTTCTCTATACCACAATATGAGCCTTGGGTCAATTTTGAAATAGGTGAGCATGAGCGGTGGCGGGCTACTTAGCCGGTTGCGTATCTTCGTTTTGGTGATTTCCTATAAGTTTGCCCTGTTAAGTCAGAGATAAATCTTGCATACCGAGAGAATTCTGCCATAATGAGCGGGCAACATGTTTAACCAAGAAGTCATCACAGAGGCTGAGATTGCCGGAGTTCAGGTTCCGGCAGGAAATACTGTTATTTTGCCGGAGGGCTCCCGCATCTATATTACGCAAATGCTGGGTAATTCCATCACGGCTGCTACAGACATTGGTTTGGTGCGTATTTCTCGCCATGAAGCGGCACGCGCCGGTGTGATTCCTCCCGAGGAACCGAAGGAACAGGAGGATCTTAGCGCCCTTTCTTTGGAAGACCGCGTGTGGAAGGCCTTGGGCAACGTGTATGACCCCGAGATTCCTGTTGATATTGTGAACTTGGGCCTTGTGTACGAGGTGGAGGTAGTACCCCGCCCGGAGGAAGGCGCTTATGTGCACGTGATGATGACTCTTACAGCCCCCGGCTGCACGATGGGGCCGCACATTATGGCCGAGGCCGAGGCCGGCATTTACGCCATTGAAGGTGTGGGCGAGGTGAATGTGGAGTTTGTGTGGGACCCGCCGTGGAGCCAAAACATGATGACGGAAGAGGCCCGCATGCAGCTGGGGCTCATTTAAGCCTGCTTCCGTTTTTTTGCGCCGATGCTTACGCAGGATTTAGAGCTGAGCGAAGGAGACATGCTTCACCTGGCAGAGATGTGTGCCATGGTGCTGTCCATGTTTGGCCAAATGCAGCAGGAGCCGGAAGACCCGCGTGCCCAGGCTTGGCAGCGCTTGTGTGTGTCCATCCTCAAGTCGGCGCACAAACTTCCCTCTATTGCCCGCTATATGGAGTTGAACCCGGATTGCGGGTATTGGTTCTTTAAACGCCCGTATGTAGATGAGGCGTTTTACTCCGATTTTTTGGAGGAGTACCGCGATTCCGCCTTTTGGTCGGAGCTGGTAAGCCGCATGGCCGAGCAAAGCTTGGTAGAAAACTTGGGGGATGAGTATGCCTCGTTATTGACGGACGAAGAGAGAGCAGAACGTGTGTCCTCGATGGAGAAGGCACTTTGGAAAGAGGTGTCGGAGAACGGCATGGACCGCCTCATGTTTATGCTTCCGCCGGAAGAAAGCTGATGCCTTTTTGCGGTTAACAGGTACCGCGTAGGGTTTGCCCGTTATCGGGGGCGATGAATTGTTGTGCAGGTATGCTCGCTTGTTGCAGGGCTTGGGCGAGGTCGTCCAGTGCTTCTTGGTAGCCGTCGTCTGCCAATTGCCAAGTGCCGAAGTGGCAGGCAATGGCTTGTTGTGCATGCAGGCGGAGGAAAAGCTGCACGGCATCTGCCGGCGAGGTGTGGTGAGCCCGTATCCAATCCGGGCGATAGGCGCCGATGGGGAGCAGCGCTACTGTGGGGCTGCCGAGCCGTTGGTAGATATCGTGATAACAATCGGACAAAGCGGTGTCGCCGGCAAAGAAGACGGATGGCCCGTGGGCGACGCGGATATGGAACCCGCACCAGAGGGAGCGGTTGCTGTCTTCGGCATGGCGATAGCGGCGGCTCCAGTGCAGGGCGGGGGTGAGGGTAATTGTTACTTGCGGGGTAACAGCTATGGAGTCCCACCAGTCTTTTTCCTCACAGCGAGGGGTTCCCCCCGTGTGGTAGTTGAGCAGGCTGCGCAGCCCGAGCGGTACGATAAAGAGCGGATTGTCTCGCCGGTACAGTCGGGTGAGGGTGGCGGCATCAAAATGGTCGTAGTGGTCGTGCGAGAGCAGGCACACATCAATTTTCGGGAGGTCATTCCACGCGATGCCAACGGGGCGTTTGCGCTTGGGACCCACACCTTGAACGGGGCTCGTGTAGTCGCTCCAAATGGGGTCTGTTAATATATTCAGTCCCCCTACACGAATGAGCATGGTGGCATGATTCACCAAGGTGATTTCCCAATCGCGGCCATCTACTGTGGGGGCCAGCTCCGGCGTATAATGGTTGGTGGTTACCTCGGGGTAATGCCCCTTGACACGCTTGCGGAAGAGCCATCGGAACACGGAGGCGGATTTGTGCGTATTGTGCTTGCCGTATCGTGCCGGGTTGAAGAAATGGCGCCCGTTGAAGTGATCCGTAATCGGGCCTGACCATTCACCGGGGCGGCAGAGGGTTAAGGGGAGCAGCAGGTCAATCCCTTTGCCGATGCCGACAGCACAGGCGGTGCCGGCCAAGATTTTCAAAAATCGACGTCGGCTGGTTTTCTTGGGGGGCGTTGCCGGCTCCTTATCCTCTGCTTGCATGGCTGCATTGTATTCTTTTGAGCGGCATAAGGCAAGAAGAAAACCGCAGCCTGTGTGACAGGCTGCGGTTGAAAATGTTGTTTTCCGGCGGAGTGTCGGATTACATATTGCCGGTAAGGAGCGGCCAGGTGCCGAGGGCAATGAGGAGGATAACACAACCGGCCATAACACCGGCCGTTACCATCGGCACATTGAGCGGCTTGAGCTCAGCCTGCGGCTTCTCCCAGTACATCTCGCGGATGACCTTGAAGTAGTAGTAGAAACCGGCTGTGGCACCAATCACCATGATAACCAGCAGGGTGGTGAGCCAGCAAGAGGAGCTCCATACGGAGTATGCGTTGACCAAGGCGCAGAAGGAGTCAAACTTCACGATAAAGCCGTAGGTCAGCGGTACACCGGCCAAGGAGGCAAAGGCAACCGTGATGAGGAAGGCGATAACGGGGTTTGTTTTACCAAGGGCACGGAAGGCGGAGAGCTCCTCGCTGCCGCGCTGAGTGCGCACCATAGCAATGGCGTAGAAGGCCGCCATGGTGGAGAGCAGGTATGCGGTGAGGTAGTTAGCTACCTGAGTTTGGGCAACCTCACCGGTGGAGTTGATGAGGAACACCATGATGAAACCGGCCTGGGCGATGGAGGAGTAACCCAACAAACGCTTGGCGTTGGTTTGGCCGATGGCGCCCAAGTTACCGATAAGCAGCGTGATGGCGGTAAGAATGACCAAACACTGCATGATAGGAGTTACCTGCAACTCGGCAAAGGGGAAGAGCAGCATGCACAGAACGGCGAAACCGGCGGTCTTAGAGGCTACGGCCAAGAAGGCGGATACCGGTGTGGGTGCACCTTGGTATACATCCGGAATCCAGATGTGCATGGGGGCTGTGCCGGTCTTGAAGAAGGCGCCGGCCAACAGAAGGGCCATGGCCATCATGAAACCAACACTCAGGGCAGGCTCTGTGCCGAAGAAAACGTTGGTAACAACGTCGGCGTTGAGCATGAAGGAGCCGGTCATGCCGTAGTACCAAGCAGAACCAAATACCAGCAGACCTGTGCTCATGGCACCAAGAATGAGGTACTTAACACCGGCCTCGATGGAGCCTTGATTGCGGCGGAAGTAACCGGCCAGCACGTAGGAGCTGAGGGTGACTACCTCCAAGCTCACAAAGAGCATGATGATGTCCTTAGCCTGTGTGAGGGCGCAGATGCCGGCGCAGGCAATCAGGGGCAGGGCATAGAGCTCTGTGGAGCCCTCCTCGCTGTCGTCTCCGGAGATGGAGGCGCAGATGACTTGGCGGTAATCGTAAGCCAACAGCACGGTGAGAGCTGTGGCAATGACGGCCAGCATGCGGAATTGCCCTAAGCTGACCTCGCTATCCATGAAGAAGGCGGTGGCTACTGCGCCCACGGCTGCCAAAAGTGCATAGCAGCTCTTGGGCAGCTTGGGTAAAAAGCAGTCGGCCAACAGAATCAGGGAAGCCAGACCCACCAAGGTGAACTCAGGGATGAACTGTGCCCAAGTGTAGGTGGCAGAGATGATAGAAGTTTCCATAGTATTCTTTTAGCGGTGGGTTCAGAGGACAATGAAGGGGAAGATACCGAATACAACGATGAAGAAGGCAAGGAAGACGGCGGAGAGCACATCGGACTTGCTCAACTTGGTGGCGCGCTCTGTTGCAGGGCCGGTTTCGCCCTCAAAAATGCGGCGGAAGGCACGGAGCATGTAGATGGCGCTGATGACGAGACCCCACAGGGCAAATACCGTAGCCAGCTGTACCGGGCCCAAGCCACCGAACCAACCGGAGATGGTGTTCAGTACGCAGCAGTCGAATTGAGGCTCGCCGCTGTTCCAACCCTGGAAGCAGGAGACGAATACGGTGAATTCACCGGCGAAGTTGGCAAGCAACGGAAGACCGATGGAGGCCATGCCTGCTAAGCCGAAGAGGAAGCCCAGCCACGGCAGCTTGGTTGCCAGACCACCCAAGGAGTCCATCTCCAAGGTGCGGGTCTGGTGCTCAATCTGGCCGTTGAGGAGGAAGAGCATGGCAATGGTAAGACCGTGAGCCAGCATCAGAACGGCGGCACCCTTGAAGGCAAGCTCGTTGTTGCCACCCAGTGCCACGTAAGCGGCAAAGGCAAGGAAGATGTAGCCCATGTGCATGACGGAGGAGTTACCCAGCAAGTCATCCAAACGGCTCTGAGACATGGTAACGGCACCTACCCAAAGCACGTTGCCCAGAAGGAGCACAAGCAGTACGTTGTTCCAGCAGCCGAAGAACTCGGTGCAGGCGGGGCCGAATGCCCAAGCCAGGGTGAAGAGGCCGTAGAGACCAAACTTCTTAAGCACACCGGCGTGCAGCATGGCAATGGGCGTGGGGGCACTGGCGTAGGCCGGTGCTGCCCAGCTGTGGAAGGGGAACAGGGATACCAAGGTGCCGAAGCCTACCAACAGCAGGCCGGCTACCACGCAACCACTCGGTACAACACCGGCGGCTACGGCTTCCTTCATGGCGCTGAAGCTCCATGCACCCATCTGGTTGCAGAGAAGCAGCAGGCCGGCCAGCAATATCATAGAGGCAAGGCCCAAGTAAAGCGTGGCGTTCCAAGCGATGGTGCGGCGGTCGCTGCGACCATAGTAGCCAATCATCACAAAGGTGGGGATGAGGGCCAACTCGTGGAAGGCGTAGAAGGAGATGATGTTGTCGGACAGGAAGGCACCGATGGCACCGGTGGAGAGCAACAGAGCAGAGACGCTCCAGCTGCGCTCAGCTTCCTTGCTGGGGGCCTTAAGGCCAAGGATGGCGGCGAAGGTTACCAGTACGGAGAGCAGGAGCATGATGCGGCTCAGCGGCAGGCTGAGGGTGAATTGCAGGTCGTGCCCGGCAAAGGTGCTCCAGCAAGCGCAGTTGGCGCATTCCGGATTGAGCGTTGTGCTGATGACTGCCCACAATCCCATAATCAGTGTGAAGGTGGCACTGGCCAGAGCCGTTGCGCGGCCCGGTGCCTTGGCAAGCCCGATGAGGGCTGCTGCAATCACAGGTACTAATATAAGCCAAATAAGCATTGTCGTAAAATTAGGTTAGAGTGTATGGAATGTGAAGGCAAGGATGAACATGACGATGAGAACACCCAAACCGATGACGAGGGAGTAGGCGCGCAGTGAGCCACCCTGCAGACGGCTGAGAAGGATGCCGAAGTGGCCGACAACCCATGCTGTGAGCTGAACAAGGATGCCACGAATGATGGTGGTATCGATGAACTCGATGAAGCGTACACCGCAATCTTGGATGGTGCCGATGAGGCCCTTGTCGTAGAACTTGTCGATGTACAGGCGCTCACGCAGAGCCTTGGAAAGTGCGTTGCCGGAAAGCGGATCCGTGCTGCGCTTGCCGTTGCCGTAAATAGCCCATGCCAACAGCAGGCCTACGGCAAGAGAACCCATGCTTACGTAGAAGGGCAGGCCCAGCTCAAAGCCGTGGGCGTGGAAGCCTTCAAACGGTACGAGGTAATCTGCTACAAAACCGTAGCCGGAGATGACTGCCATGACGGCCAGAATGATGAGCGGCAGGCTCATAGTGAAGCTCTTTTCAGAGGCGTGCTCAGCACCGTGGTCGCGAGCTGTACCCATGAAGGTAACAATGCAGAGGCGAGCCATGTAGAAGGTGGTGAGGGCTGCTACGCCGGCACCTACCCAGAAGAAGAACGGGCTCTTCTCTAATGCGGCGTCGAGGATGAGCTCCTTGGAGAAGAAGCCGGAGAAACCGGGGATGGCGATGAGAGCCATGGTGCCTGCAAGGAAGCAGATGGTGGTGATGGGCATCTTCTTGCTCAGGCCACCCATCTTCCAGATGTCCTGCTCGTGGTGGCAGCCAATGATGATGGCACCGGCACCCAAGAAGAGCAGAGCCTTGAACCAGGCGTGTGTGTACAGGTGGAACATGGCGGCTTCGCCTGCAAGCAGACCAACGGCCATAACCATGTAACCCAGCTGGGACAGGGTGGAATAGGCAAGTACGCGCTTGATGTCGTCTTGCTGTACGGCCATGAGGGCGGCCAATACGGCGGTGATGGCACCAACGGAGGCAATGACAGTGCAAGCTGTATCCGTGAAGGCGGCTTCACCCATGCTTACCTGCAAGCGCACCAGCATGTATACACCGGCGGCCACCATGGTGGCGGCGTGGATGAGGGCGGATACCGGCGTGGGGCCTTCCATTGCATCCGGCAACCAAACATGCAGCGGGAACTGAGCGGATTTACCCACGGCACCGCAGAAGAGGCACAGCACGGTGGCTGTAAGAACGGCGGTGGAGATGCCGCTGACGGCGCCACCCATCTCACTGAAGGTGAGGGTGCCGAACACGGCTACGGTAAGAAGAATGCCGATAAGGAAACCGAAGTCGCCCACGCGGTTGGTGATGAATGCCTTTTTAGCAGCATCGGCGGCGCTTTCCTTGTTGAACCAGTGGCCGATAAGGAGGTAGGAGGAGAAGCCTACCATTTCCCAACCGATGAAGGTCATGGCCAGGTTGTCAGCCATCACAATCATGGTCATGCTGAACATGAAGATGCTCAAACCGGCAAAGTAGCGGCTCTTGTTGGAGGCATCGTCCTTCATGTAACCGAGGGAGAAGATGTGCACCAACAGACCGATACCGGTAACAACGAGCATCATGCGCATGGCCAACGGATCCATCAGCAAGCCCAAGCTCAGGGAGGGCATGCCCTCGGTGGCAATGGGCATCCAGGTGTAAACGTCGGGCGTTACGGCAGGCAGCATGCCGGCCAAGTAAGCCACGCACAAACCGAAGGTGCCGAGGGCGGACAGGATGGAGAGCGTTGCTGCACAGCAGGCGCACTTGCGGAAGCACAGCCAGTTAATGGCTGCCACAACCAGCGGCAACAGAAGGAATAACCAGGGGAGATTATGTATCATATTTCTTGAGCCTTGGGGTTAATCTTTCAAAGTGGTGATGGCCGTGCTCTCCACGGATTTGCGGGCGCGGAACATGGCAACGATGAGGGCCAGACCGATGGCGACTTCTGCCGCGGCTACGGCTACGACAAACAGAGAAAGTACCTGCGGGTCATACACCGGTACGCCTTCCGTGCCTTGTGCACGGGAGAACGCTACCAATGAAATGTTGGCGGCACTGAGCATCATCTCAAGGCACATAAATACCACGATGATGTTTTTGCGAATGAGTACGCCCGCCAAACCTATGGAGAATAGGATGCCGGAGAGTATCAGATAATGTGCTAAAGGTGTCATGGTGATGTGTCTTGGGGTTAGTCTTTACGTACCTTGCGGCCAAGTGCTACGGCACCGACTGTGCCGGAGAGCAGCGCAAAGCTGAGGATGACAAAGGGAATATTGTACTGGGAGAAAAGCGTGGCACCGAGGGATTTGACATCGGAGCGCTCTTCCTCGCCTTCGGGAGCCAAAGCGGGCAGAGCACCGCCGGAGAGTTCTCCCTTGGCTGTTTCCGTGGCAGCCGGGGCCTTGCAGTCACTGCAGAACAGTGCCTTAACAGGGCAGGTGCCGGCGGTGGCATCGGGCAGCAAAAGGGCGGCCTTGGTAACCATACCGGCAAAAATACCGGCAATGACTACACCCATAATGGCACGCGGCAGGCTGGAGAGGGAACGCTCCTCGCTCTTGACGTCGAGCATCATGACCACGAAGAGGAACAACACCAGAATGGCACCGGCGTAGACGATGATTTGTACAATGCCCAAGAACTGAGCACCCATGCAGAACAGCACGGCAGCAGTAGAAGCAAAGCTGACGGCCATGCACATGGCGGAGTTAACAGGGTTGCGCGCAGCTACCACACCAAAGGCGCTCAGCACGGCGATGGTTGCGAACAAGTAAAACAGAATGGAGGATATTGCAGCTTCCATAGTATGATATTATTTGTAGGGGTTCCACTTGTTTACAAGCCCCTTGCGGGTGCCGCCGAGCTTGTAGAGGGTTTCCTTGTTGCGGATAGCATTCTTGCGATCCGTGGTGGTGATGAGGTATTCCTTGGAGAGGAAGATAGCCTGCTCCGGGCATGCCTCCTGGCACATACCGCAGTAAATGCAGCGCAGCATGTCGATTTCGAACTCGGCCGGTGCTTTCTCCTGCTTCTGGCAAGAGGAATCCGGGTTGACGGCTCCGGGCGTAATCTTAATGGCACGGGCCGGGCAGATGAACTCGCAAAGCTGGCAAGAAACACAACGCTCGCGACCATCCTCACCGCGTACCAACGTGGGGGCGCCACGGTAGTAGTCCGGCATGTGGGCGTCCCAACGCTGCTCGGGGAAGGGCATACAGGCACCTACGCCCTTGCCGTTAAAGTCTTTCTTGCTGCGGCTCTTACCAAGAAGGGAGAGCGCGAGGTGCTTAAAGGTGATTGCAAGCCCCTTGACCAACTCAACAACGTATATCTTGTCGAGGATGGAGAACTTGGGGCGCTTGACGGGTATATATGACATAGCGTAAATCCTTTGGCTGTATTATTTGACGAAGTAGATGATGGCTGCTGTCAGGAAGATGTTGGCTACCGTGACTTCAAGGAAAACGAGCCAGCCGAGTTTCATCACCTGGTCCCAACGGAAGCGCGGAAGCGTCCAACGCACCCATACAAAGAAGAAGATGAAGGCTACCAGCTTGATGAGGAACATGAGGAACTGGCAAATGACGGCAAACCAGTCGCACCAGGCATGCAGGGCGGCATCTGCCCCGAAACCAATGGACCAGCCACCCAAGAACAGGGTAACAACCAAGGCGGAGCCGATGACCATGGCGGCGTATTCGCCCATGAAGAAGGAGGCGAACTTCATGGAGGAGTACTCAGAGTGGTAACCACCTACCAAGTCCGTTTCACATTCTGCCATGTCGAAGGGGGTACGATTAGCTTCGGCAAAGACGCAGGTGACGAATACCACAAAGCTGATGAGCATGGGCACCATCATGAACCAACGCTGCCATGTAAGGCCTTCACCCCAAAGCGGCAGGATGGTCCAGCCGTTGTCGGCCTGGTATTGTACGATGTTTTGCAGATTAAGGGTGCCGAACATCATCAGCAAGGGAATGATGGACAGACCCATAGCTACCTCGTAGGAGATAAGCTGAGCCGTGGCACGCAGACCGCCCAAGAAGGGGTACTTGGAGTTGGAGCTCCAACCGGCCAAGGTAAGGCCGTATACGGAAAGACCGGAGATGGCAAAAATCCACAGCGGCCCGATGCCGAGGTTGGCTACGCACATGTTCACGTCTCCAAAGCAGGTGCTGAACCCGGAGGAGAAGGGAATAACGGCTGCGGCTACCAAGGGCGGACCCAATACAAGCATGGGGGCCAAGGTGAAGTACAACTTGCGCACGTAGCTGGGGGTAAGCTCTTGCTTGAGGAAGAGCTTAGCACCGTCCAAGCAGGGCTGCATGAGACCGAAGGTGGGGATTTCGCGGTCCAACTTCAGCCAACGGAAGAGTTTGGCAATCCAGCAGCTCTCCGGCACGCCGAAGAAGTGCAGAAGCTTTTTGCAGGGCTGCTCTTCCTTGCTGCCGAAGCGCTGGAAGAGTTGCAGCGGGATACCGGCGCGGTTGGGACCGGGGCGGTCCTGAATCCAGCCTGCTACACGGCGCTCAATCCATACAGAGAGCACAACGAAGGCCAGAATAACGGCGAATACCAACACCAACTTGAGGATGGTGATAATCAGGTAGAACCAGATGCCGGCACAGTCGCCGCACTGACTCCCTTGTGCTAAAATGGAAGCTAATGTATGTTGTTCCATGGTTTTTATCGTTCAGGTTCGGTGTTATTTCTTGCCTTTTTCGCGTTCGATAAGGGGAATCGTTACGCCGGTTTCAATAATTTGCTTACCCTCGTTGCCAATGTTACCCCAAGTAAGGCCCTTCATGGGCTCAAACTCCTGGGCCATTTCCTCAAGGATAATCATCGGGCTGGGGCAGGCGATAACGCGCGGGCAATCGCAACCCAAAAGCTCGGTCAACTGGCGAATGATGTCCCACTCGGGGCGGGCCTCGCCAATCGGCTCAATGGCTTTGTTCAGGCGCTGAATGCGGCCGGCTACGTTAATCATGGTGCCGTACTTCTCTGCAAAGGTCACACCCGGCAGTACCACGTCGGCTTTCTTCGTTGTGGCGTTCTCCGTGTGGTCCAATGCAAGCAGGTAATCCAGCGTATCCAAGTCTTCTTCAGGAATACCGGCTTCTGCCGTCACATCTTCACCCAAAGCAATCAGGAAGCGGATGCTGTGGTTCTTGATGCCGCGGCGGATGGCGGTAAGACCGGCGCCGGTCTTGCCGAGAATCATCTTGGCACCGGTGCTGTTCGGGTTGCGGTCGTCGCTAATGAGCATGCCGTCGTTCTCGCCCTTGCGGGGAACGATGTCAATCTTGGTAACACCAAGCTGGCGAGCCAGGGCGCGTACCATGTAAAGTTCTTCGTTGGTCATGCGGGCGGAGCAGATGATGGCTGTCTCCGTGGGGGCGCAAGAGTGCAACTGCTCTACTACCATGTTCAGCGTAGCATCCCACGTGCTGGGGCGCTGCGGGGCACCTACGTCCGTCTTAACGAGCGGGGTCTTAATGCGGTTCTCGCCGTTAATGTACTTGTAGTTCAAGCGGTGGCTGTCGGGCATCCAGCAGCTGTTCACCTCGTCATTCTGGCGCGGGGTAATGCGGTATACCTGCTGCTCGCGGGTCCATATGTTGATGTTGGTGCCGGTGCCGCAGTTGACGTCGATGGTCGGGGTGCTCTTGAGGAACCACACGCGCATCTTGAAGCGGAAGTCCTTGCTGGTCATAGCACCTACGGGGCAGATGTCTACCACGTTCATGGAGTAGTTGCTGTCCAGCTGCGTGCCCGGGTAAAGAGCAATGGAGTTGTGGGTGCCGCGGCCAACTACGCCCAGCACTTCCTCACCCACGATTTCCTTCATGAAGCGAACACAGCGGCGGCAAAGCACGCAGCGCTCTTGGTCCAGGTTTACACGGGGGCCGATGGAAAGGTTCTTACCCTTCTTGGTCTTAGATTCGGTGAAGCGGTGTGTGCCGCTGCCGTAGTCGTTGGTGTACTCCTGGAGTTTGCACTCGCCGGCTTGGTCGCAAATGGGGCAATCAAGCGGGTGATTGGTCAGCAAGAACTCCAGTACGCCACGGCGGGCTTCTTCGCACAGCTTAGCATTGGTGCGAATGCCCATGTTTTCTGCCACGGTGTTGGCGCAGGCAATCACGGCGCGGGGCATCCACTGGATGTCCTGGTAGCCGTCCTTGTTGTACATGGGAGTGGCACCCGGAGCCAAGCGCGGGGGCATGCCTTGCTCTACAAGGCACATGCGGCAGGAGCCGACTACGGAAAGTTTGGGGTGGTAGCAGAAGCAGGGGACGTGTACGCCGACGGAGTTACAGGCGTCAGCAATGCGTGTTCCCTTCGGGAAGCGGTACCATTTGCCGTTGATTTGGACGTTCACCTTGCCCTCGGCAGCAGCGGCATCCTTCGGCAGTATTGTGGGGATTGTGCTCATTCGTTCAAATTTATTCAGTCTTCGCGGATCAGGAACTTGCGCGCCTCCTTAGCCTCATCGGAGTGGGGCTTGAGCGCATTGATGGGTTGGGTCAGGGCCAAGAATTCATCACGGAACTTGGTGACGAATGCCTGGGTGGGCCAAGAGCAGGCTTCACCGAAGGCGCATACGGTGCGCCCGCAGATACCGTCTGCCACGGATTTAAGAAGATCTACATCAGCAGGGGAGCCCTTGCCTTCGCAAATACGGGTGGAAAGTTTTAACATCCACGGGTTACCCTCACGGCAGGGAGAGCACTGGCCGCAGGATTCCCAAGCAAAGAATCTGTTGAGGTTGTTGAGGCAGCGGGGCATGCTGCGTGTGTCGTCCATCACAATCACACCGCCGGAACCGCTCATGGAGCCGAACTTGGCAATGCTGTCCAAATCCAGCGGCACGTCAAAGATGCTCATCTCGCGGATGGTGCCGTCCGGGTTGCGGTCGGTCAGCACTTCATCGCAGCGCATGACCTTGGCAGAGGCACCGCCCGGGATAATGGCCTTGAACTTGCGGCCAACGCGGGGACCACCGCAAATGTCGTACAGCAACTCACCGTAGGTGATGGAGCCGGAGATAATCTCGTACACACCGGGGCGCTTTACGTCACCGGATACACCGATGATGCGTGTGCCCGGGCTGCGCTGGGCGCCTTCGGCGGCATAGGCCTCGCCACCCATCATCATCACCTGGCGTACCTGGCACAGGGATTCCACGTTGTTCACAATCGTGGGGCAGCCATACAAACCGATGGCAGCGGGGAAGAAGGGGGGCTTAATACGCGGATAGGGGCGCAAACCTTCAATAGAGTTGATAAGGCCGGTTTCTTCACCGCAAATGTAGGCGCCGGCGCCGCGGTGGAGAATAAGCTTGAGGTTGAAGCCGCTGTCCTGAATGTTCTCACCCAAGAAGCCCTTGGCCTCTGCCTCGGCAATGGCCTTGTTCATGATGCGGGCTGCCTCCGGGAACTCCTCGCGCATGTAAATAACGGCGTAGTGAGCCTGTACGGCATAGCAGGCAATAATCATGCCCTCCAACAACTGGTGCGGATCCTGGTGTACAATGAAACGGTCCTTGAAGGTGCCGGGCTCAGATTCGTCGCAGTTGCAAACTAAGTAGACGGGCTTGGTGTTGCCCTTGGGAATGAAGGTCCACTTTACACCGGTCGGGAAACCGGCGCCACCGCGACCACGCAAGCCACTCTTCTTGACTTCGTTGATAACGTCGGCAGGCTCCATCTTCAGCACCTTCTTGAGGGTCTTGTAACCGCCGTGCTTCATGAAGCACTTGATGGAGGGATCATACCCTTCGCGGTCAATGTTCTTGAAGATGCGGCGCGTTTCCTTCGGGTGCGGCTCACGGCCGGGTATGTAGGTAATATCGCTCATGTTACGCAGAAGGGATGATTATTTGTTTTTCTTAGCTGCGGCAACCTCTTTCTTGCAGGCGGAAACGATTTCGTCCACCTTCTTGCGGGTTACGCGAGAGTAAAGCGTGTCGTTGACCATGACATTGGGGCCAAAGCCACAGTTTGCCAAGCATTCAACGGCTTCGATACTGAAGATGCCGTTGGCGCTGACAACCATGGGCTCCTCGTCGGTCATTTCCTCTTGGTTTACCTCAATCTTCTTGCAGATGTAGCTCATGAGCTCTTCTCCGCCGGAGAGGGCGCAAGCCAACGTGCGGCATACGCGGAAGTGGAATTTGCCCGGGCACTTGCGGTGAATGCCGGGGTAGAAGGTAACAATGCCCGCTACGTGAATCGGCGTGCTCTTGCACATTTCGGCAATCCACGGAATGGCATCTGCGCAGATGTAGCCGAACTCTTCCTGTACGTGGTGAATGATGGGCAGAACAGCAGACTGCTCCTTACCTTCGGGGTACAGGGCCACGAGTTCCTGTGCCTTCTGAATAAGTTCCGGCGTTACCTCAAACTTCGGGAAGAATTGCTCTCCGGGAGAGGGGTGAGCCGCCGTAATGGCATCTATCGCGTTAGGTGTTTCAGACATGGTGTGTTGAGTAAAGTTTGCAGTTGTTGTTTAGCGGTCGCATTCGCCCTGTACAAAGTCAAAGGAACCAAGGATGGCGCCTACGTCACTTACAAGGTGGCCCGGCAAAAGCTTGGGCAGGATGGAAAGTGTGCAGAAGGAGGGGCTGCGCATCTTAAGACGGTTGGCAATGCCGCCGCCCTTGCTGTCGAGGAAGAAGCCCAGCTCGCCCTTCGGGTTTTCTGCGGCAAAGTATACTTGGCCGGCAGGGGCGTTTACGCACTGGGTGCTTACCATAAACTGGCGAATAAGTTCTTCGATGTTCTGCATGGCGTCCTGCTTGTTCGGCAGAATGCCCTTGTCGGTTTGCACGCAGATGGGGCCACCGGGCAGGGTTTCCATTACCTGGCGAATGATGCGTACGGACTGGCGGATTTCCTCCATGCGTACCTGGAAGCGGGCGTAGCAGTCACCCTCCTCAGCCACCGGCACGTCGAACTCGTAGCGGTCGTAGCCCAAGTACGGGTTAGTCTTGCGCAGGTCACGCTTCACGCCGCTGGCGCGCAGGTTGTTGCCGGTCATGCCGCAATCCAAAGCCATTTGCTTGGTGATAACACCCACGCCTACAAGGCGGTCAATGAAAATCTTGTTGTGCAACAGCAGCTTCTCCATTTCGTCTACGGTGCGCATAGCGCTGTCGCAGAAGTCGAGCACCTGCTTCTTGATGCCCTTGGGCAAATCGCGGGTCATGCCGCCGATGCGGGTGTAGCTGGAGGTGAAACGAGCACCGCAAATCTGCTCGTACAGGTTGTGCACTCTTTCCTTCTCCTCGAAGGCGTAAAGGAAGGCAGTCATGGCGCCTGTGTCCATGGCGTATACACCCGTGCCCAAGAAGCAGGAGGAAATGCGGGACAACTCACAGCAAAGTACGCGAATCGCCTGGCCTCGCTCCGGCAGTTCCCAACCCAGCAACTTCTCCACCGCGCACGCATACGCAATGTTGTTGCTCATCGGAGCCAAGTAGTCAAATCGGTCTGTGTAGGCTACGTATTGGTTGTAGTGGCAGTTCTCCGCTATCTTTTCCATGCCGCGGTGCAGGTAGCCGATGACGGGATCGCAAGACACAATCTCCTCACCATCAATTACCAGCTTCAGTCGCAACACGCCGTGTGTCGCCGGGTGTGACGGACCCACGTTGAGCGTTACCAGCTCCCCTTGATCCTCCGCATCGTTCTTCAGGTAATCCATCGCTACGCTTGTAGCATCAGGCACTTGTAAAGTTTTCGTCGTGTTCATAATCTAAAGCTTATAGGCCACCTCAGGCCACTTTGGTGCTCCGTTATTAAACACCCTATCGCGCCGAATTTCAAGCCTAAAGTGTAGTAGCCCCTTATATTTATTCCCTTTTTTTGTAGTTAGTTAAGACTAATTTTGCGGCGCTAACAACCCGTGCGAAGGTGCGTAATATGAATTCTTATCATTCGTTCTCGCGCTGAGTAGCGAAGTAATAAAAAGGGGCGTAGAAGGGGTAGACAATGATGAGAGCGGCTGCTGCGCCCGCATTCATGGCGACGGTGGCAGGAAGGTCGATACACACGGCGGTGGCTGCACCCAAGGGTAGGGCGTAGAAGGCATGCGCATCCAAGTGTTCTTGTCCTTTTTCTATACGAATACCGCCAAGGTGATTTTTCTTTAAGCGGCGAGCACCTTTAGGAAGTGTTATTAAGAGCGGTAGCGACTCTTCTGCTTCGATGTTAATGTGCGTTTCGCCTCGCAATATCTCACGAGATGCGGTTAGGTTTAACGGGATGTAGACGGTGGAAGCGGTGTCTTTCTCTAAGCAGTAGCGGATACTTTTGGCGCCATGGTCGTACCTTCCGCATCCGCGAGCCGTGCCCAAAAGTCCTTGGGCATACACGCGGTTGCCTACTTGGTAGAGCGGGGCTTTGCCATCGTATTCAGCCACCTCATTTTTAACATAACCGCTGTAGAGAATGTGTTGGTGTAAATGAGAAGAACAGCTGCTCAAAAAGAGCAGCTGCGCTAAAATCAAAAGTGGAGCAAAACGCGGCATGCGCCTTAGAAGATGATGTACTCGCCGGATTCGTTCTTTGTGTTGGGGATAATCTCTTCCTGCACCAGTTTGCTGATGAGGAAATCTGCCTGAGAGGGGGAAATATCCAAGCGGTTCACCAGAATGCCCGTGCTGATTTTGCCGAGGTGCAGGGCAATCTCGCAAGCTTTACTGAAGTGCAGCCACATTTCGGCATTCTCAAATCCGTAAGCGTTGTCAGCTTCGCTCTCGTCGCTCTTGTTGAAGAATACTTCCAAATCATCCATGAGATCCGGCTGATTGTATTCAGACATCTGCTCAATGGCTTCCAGCACGTTTTCACGAGCACCTTGTAACCATTTTTCTGTCTCGCAGACGGCGTTCATGGTGTCGCTGTTGTCGCTGCTGATACCCTTGAGGGCGTTCAGGCTACGAGTGAGGTCGGCTTTTGCGCGAAAAAGATAATCGAGAAGCTTTTGAGAGTCCATGTTGCGAGTATAGCAGGCTTTCCCTCCCACTGCAATGAAAAACCTTATCTTTGCCTGATTATTTTACAAATAAATGTAATATCGAGCCCAATTTGCTTCTTTTATAACAAAAAATGCCTCTATTGCGGTGCTTCAATCAACACCTCGCGGGGGCGAGCCGTATTGCTGGAGGCCGGGCCGATGACACCACGTTTCTCCATGAGGTCCATCATTCTGGCGGCTTTGCCATAACCAATGCCGAAGCGGCGCTGGAGCAGGGAGGTGCTGGCCTTGCGCTCCGTAACAACCATGTTGACGCAGCGGGTGTAAAGCTCGGCATCTTCATCACTTATGCCGGCACCGCCCAAGCGCCCGCCGTTATCGGCAGAGGGGGCTGAGCCGTCGGCGCTGTCCATGGCTTCTGTAATGCCGGTTACAAATTTTTGTTTTGCATGATCGGCACAGAACTTGACGATGTTGGCAATCTCTCCGTCGGTCACAAAGGCACCTTGGGCTCGAGTCATTCTGGTAATGCCACCGGGGGGAAGGAAAAGGAAGTCGCCCTTGCCCAGAAGGTTTTCTGCGCCGTTAGCGTCGAGAATCACGCGGCTATCCAAGGGGCTGGCTACCTTGAAGGCGAGGCGGCTGGGAATATTGGCCTTGATGATACCGGTAATTACGTTGGCACGCGGGGTTTGTGTGGCTGCCACTAAGTGGATGCCTGCCGCACGGGCTTTTTGTGTAAGGCGGGCAATGTAGTTTTCCAGGTCTTCCTTCACCTGCATCATGAGGTCGGCCAGCTCATCGATAATGATGACGATGTAGGGAATTTTTTCAGGAATGCGGTCGCTCTCGCCAAAGTCGAGCTCGCCTTGCATTTCGTCCTCGTCTTCAATGTCCTCCAAGCCTTGTGAGTTTTCAATGTCGCGCACAATGGCATCGGCCGCGTCAAAACCTTCCGGCAGGGGAGTGTAGTCCGGTACTTCTTCTTCCTCCGGTTCCGGGTCGAGCTCCGGCTGTCGATTGTTGAAGTCCTCAAAGTTGCGTACGCCCACTTTACTGAAGTATGTGTAGCGTTTTTCCATCTCATTAACCGCCCAGCGCAAGGCGCCGATAACACGGGCAGAGCTGGTAACAACGGGGCAGGCCAAATGCGGAAGCTTCTTGTACGGCTGCATTTCCACCACCTTGGGGTCTACGAGCACCAAGCGAAGGTCATCCGGGTGGAACTTGTAGATCATGGACAGAATCATGCTGTTGATACAAACAGACTTACCGGAGCCGGTTGTGCCGGCCACCAATGTATGGGGCATGGCTGCTAAATCGCCGATAACCGGGGTGCCATACACATCTTTACCCAATGCTACGGGGATACGCAGTTTCGGGGATTGGAAGTCTTTGCTTTGCAGAAGCTCTCGCAGATAGACAGAGGATTTTACGGCGTTTTCCAATTCAATACCAATGGTATCTTTACCGGGAATGGGCGCCAGTATGTTGATGGACTTGCTGCGGGTGGCCAACTTGAGGTTGTCCGACAAGTTGGTGATTCGCTTGAGCGCCAAGCCTTTCGGCGGATAGAACTCGTAGCGTGTAATACTCGGGCCGCGTGTAATATCACCAGCCACTACTTTGATGCGGAAGTTGTCCAGCGTGTCGATAATACATTGCTGTACTTCTGCCATCTCTGCCTGCGCTGCATCCGTATCTTCCTCTGCCACAGGAACGAAATTCAGCAAGTCATAAGGCGGCATCGGGTAATCCTCTCGCTGCACACGAGTGTCCACCGGCTCAATACGGGTGGTGGCCATTGAGGGGCGGGGAATCGGTTTGGGCTGTGGTGTGGTATCGGCTTTTCTTGCCGGTACCTGCAAGGGCATATCGGGGGATTTCGGGGCTTCGGTCTGTCTGTAGCCCAGTTTTCGGTTCAGGGCGTCCTCCGCCGCCTTGTTCAGCGGTACATGGTTTTGTAACTCTTCTTCTTCCGTGTCCGGGTCAACATTCGGGGCATAGCGGTGGGCAATCGTTTCTTCCACCGGCTCCATCAAATCCAACAGATTATCGCCCGGGGTTTTAGCCGGGTGCGGGCGGCGGGGGCTGTTGTTGCTCTCCGTTTGGATGATGCGGCGAACCGGAGCCACTTCTTCTGCGCGGGGTGCTCGCTGTGCAGGCTGTGCCGGGGTAACAGGGGGTGCTGCTGGTGTAGGCTGAGCCATGGGACGAGCCATTTCTCTCCCGGGGATTTCATTGCGCTGCATGGCAGGATGCTCCTGTGCTCTGCTTACAGCAGGACGCGGTTGCGGTGTAGGTACATAGGCAGCAGGTTGTTGCGGACGCTGCATTTGAGTGGGGGCAGGGCGCTGTGTTTGCTGCATAGCCGCTTGTTGGCGTGCCTTAAAGATTTCTTCCTCGCTCATGGGCAGCAACTGGGGTTGCTCCGGCTTTTGCGTGAACTCGGATTTCCAGTCGTCCTCCTCTTCCTGAGTCTGTTTTGCAAGCTTCTTATCGGCCATTTTTCTGCGCCAGGCTTTCAGTAAGCGGAAGCAGCCTACGCAGATGGCTTTTGTGTCTCGCCATGCTTGTGTTACAATTGCTTTAGGTGTAACGCGGGTGAGCACCACCATAGCTACGCCGTGCAAGACAACAACGAGCACTCCGGCCCACACATTGCCCAACAAGGCATTGAAAACACAAGCCCCCAGCAAGTATCCTACAGCGCCGCCGGGAGACAGAACTCCGTTCACCTGTGCCCAATCCGTTAATATCCATTTGGTGATGTCCAGCGCGGCGCAGGCGGTCAAAATCATGGCAGGCAGCATGAGCCATTGGCTCAGGTACATGCAATACGGGCGACGAATGATAGCTACGCTGACCACTCCCAGCAATACGGCTGCATAAAAGGCGCCGCCGCCAAGCAATAATTGCAAAAGCCCGGCGCAGTACATGCCTACTACACCCATCCAATTGGTGCACGGCAAGTTGGCCGCCTGTTCATGGGTTGCGGCGTTAATAAAACTCCAGCTTACCTCATGAATATTGAAACTCAATATGCTCAGTGCCAGAAAAATGGCAAACATAGCCATGCCTATTCCGGCGAGTCGGGAAGGCCAAGGTGTGGGAGATGCCTGAGGGGCAGGGGCTTGTTCTGTTTCAAAATCCATTGCGTGCGCCCGTGCATCATACTCCTTCTCCCGGCTTTATTCAAGATTAATTTGTGTTCTATTCTCGTTCTTCCGCGGGCTCAATCCTGTTAACCTTTACGCGCGTGCGCGAGTTTCGTTTCCTTTCACTGTTGCTGCGAATATGCCGACGAGAAGGGCTCTTTGCCCTCAAATCTCACCTCTCAAACGGATTTTTTGCCCCTCTGGCGCAAATTTGTGTTGACTCAAAGCACGTGCCGCATTAGAATAGGCCATGCCTTGCTGGGCCGGGTGGCTTGGCGGGAATTTTATCCAACTTAAAAAATCATCTCATATCATGGCTAAATACGCTATTAACGGTTTCGGTCGTATCGGTCGCAACGTGCTCCGCGCTATGTCCCAGACCGAACTCGAGAAGGTTGTTGCCATCCACGACCTTACCCCCATTGCTACCACAGCTCACCTGCTCAAGTATGACTCCACGCAGGGCAAGTTCAACGGCACCATCGAGATCGACGGCGACAACCTCGTCGTAAACGGTCACCCCATCAAGATTGTTGGTGGTATGCTGGGCCCGGATCAGCTCCCCTGGGCTGAGCTTGGTGTAGACGTTGTTCTTGAGTCCACCGGTCTCTTCACCGCTCGTGAGAAGGCTGAGGGTCACATCAAGGCCGGCGCTAAGAAGGTTCTTATCTCCGCTCCCGCCAAGAACCCCGATCTTACTTTCTGCATCGGCATCAACGACAACGAGTACGATCCCGCTGTTCACCACATCGTTTCCAACGCTTCCTGCACCACAAACTGCCTTTCCCCCATGGTTAAGGTTCTTAACGACAAGTGGGGCGTTGAGAAGGGCATGATGAGCACCATCCACTCCTACACCAACGACCAGCGCATCCTTGACCTGCCGCACTCCGACCCCCGTCGTATGCGCGCCGCTGCTATCAACATCATCCCCACCACCACTGGCGCTGCCAAGGCTATCGGTGAGGTGATTCCCCAGCTCAAGGGCCTGCTCAACGGTGCTTCTTTCCGCGTTCCCACCCCCACCGGTTCTCTTACCGACTTCGTAGCCGTTCTTAAGGCTGACGTAACTGTTGAGGAGGTTAACGCTGCTATGAAGGAAGCTGCTGAGGGTCCCCTTAAGGGCATCCTTGAGTACTCCGAGGAGGACCTTGTTCTCCAGGACATCGTTTCCAACCCCCACTCCTGCATCTTTGACGCCGGCTTCACCTACGTTGTTGGCGGCAACATGGTTAAGGTTTGCGGCTGGTACGACAACGAATGGGGTTACTCCAACCGTGCCGCTGAGGCTATGAAGAAGCTCGGTGATTCCATCGCCTAAGTTCTTCTCAGCTACAGCTGACCAAATCTACTTTGTGGGAGCATGCTTCGGCATGCTCCCCTTTTTATTGCCCCCACCGCATGCTCTATAGAAAAATCCGTGTTTTTTGCAACAATTATTCGCATGCAGTGTCTAAATAATAGAACATCATTTTGCCTCCTATGCCCAATCAAACAAAAAGCCGCTCTGCCGTGTTTTACATTCTGCTCATGTTGGGATTGCCTTGCGCTGTGCTGTTAGGTATGAGTGTGGTAGGCATCGCGACACTGCATGAGACCATGAGGGAAAGCGACTCGCCTTTGGTTGGGGGAGCTCCCTTTATCACCGTGTTTTTTATTTTTGTTTTTGCGTGGCTGAGCTATGCCTTTCTGGGAGAGGCTGTTTCGCATAAACGTGTTTCCGAAGGGCGTCCTGCTCTTCTTTGGTGGACAGCAGCGTGGTGGTTTGCTGTGGCGATAAGTCTTCTCTCCTCTCTTGTCTACGTCTTAGGCGGTGTTTTCTTTCCCGCTCCCGAGCCCGAATGTGTAGGGTACCTGTGTTGTTACGACGCTTGCTTACTCGCTTAAGTAAAAAGGCCATATTAGTATTGGGTTGTTAAATTCGGTTGTACACCTAGGTGTATACCAAACTGTATACCCGAAATAAATCACAACGCTCTGTTAAAATTCTTAGTTGATAAATGGGAGTTTGCCGGCCCTCCGTACTACGCACCGCAGGTGCGTTCTTCACCATCTGCCGCAGGCAGATTCTTCACCATGCCCAACGGGCATTCTTCACCACGGCGTCAGCCGTTCTTCTCCCAAATACCGCGAGCGCAGCGAGCCGAATTCGGAGCCCCCGTATGGGGGCGGTAGCCTAGTAGCCCGGTGCGTCAGCGCCGGGTATCCCGATGGAGAACGATTGGAGCCCCGGCGAGGGGCG
>JAEIGA010002393.1_pt1 | contig 29933 bp, 27 predicted proteins | sample 9270691 | NCBI WGS metagenome assembly JAEIGA01 (sample SAMN17057246, study PRJNA624740) | gut metagenome | biome: biome; isolation source: fecal sample | host: Bos grunniens | place: China: Xizang | collected 2019
GTCATCGCTACACTCTATTCCGACGACAGCACACGCTTCGACTCGGCAGAAAAGTGCTTTATTTCAGCAACTCATATCGGTGACAAGAAGCCCGATATGCAACCTCTTATTCTCGATATAGTCGAATAATGTAAATAATAATTAGAAAAATATGCAAAAAAACAGAGAGCGAGATTTGTATCCGTCGGCTCTCTGTTTTTTATTTGTATATAACCTAGTAGGCGTGGCAACATAATAAAAAGGAGATTTTTTATGTGTACGTCTATATTTGTTTCAGACACCGCGCGTCTATTTGGAAGAAATCTCGACGTTGATATTGGCTACGGAGCGAGCATTATTATAACACCGAGGGACTACACGCTAAGCTTCAGACGCAGCGAAAAGTTAACTCATCACAACGCCATAATAGGCTCCGGCATAATTTTGAGAGGCTATCCCTTGTACTTCGACGCGGCAAACGAATACGGTCTCGCTATTGCGGGACTCAGCTTTGTAGGTAACGCAAAATACTTCCCGCCCAGCCCCAATAAGCTCAACGTTGCATCCTTTGAGCTCATTCCCTATATTCTTGCCACCGCGAAGAACACTGACGAGGCAAGAGATGAGCTCGCGCGCATCAACGTAACCGACGTTCCGTTCAGCCGAGACATGCCGCCGAGCGATCTGCACTGGATGATAGCTGACAGACATTCCTGCATAGTGATAGAGCAGACTAATAACGGGCTAAAGGTGTATGATAACCCCGTGGGCGTGTTGACTAATAACCCGCCCTTTCCCTTTCATCTCTATAACCTTGACGGTCATCTCAATCTGACGAGTGATGAGCCTAAAAACCGCTTCTCCGATAAAATCAAGCTGGACAGATACAGTCGAGGAATGGGCGCTATCGGTCTGCCGGGCGATCTGTCGAGCGCATCACGCTTCGTAAGGGCGGCATTCACCAAGCTGAATGCTACGTCGGGCAAGGACACCGAGCACTCTATCTCGCAGGCGTTTCACATACTCGCCTCAGTCGAGCAGACCGACGGCTGTGCAAAGGTCGGCGACAAATACGAGTACACCGAGTACTCATCCGTGATAAATCTCGACACGCTCACCTACTACTATCGCACCTATGCGAACAGCGCAATCTCTGCGGTGCGCCTCTTTAGTGAGGATTTAGATTCGTCTGCGCTAATATCCTATCCCACATCATCCTCGGAAAATATAACCTACAAGAACTGAAGCACAAGCCAATAACAAAAACAGAAGCGTGAGCCAAAAGCTCACGCTCGCTTATTTTACCGTTAACAAAAACCCGGGTTTAACCAAGCAAAAAGTCCACCGCAAGCATCAGAACGAATCCGATAAGCAGAGAGTAGGTTGCGCCGCGCTCGCTTCCGTGAGCGTGAGTCTCGGGTATCATCTCGTCGCTTATTACGTAGAGCATCGTACCGCCCGCAAACGCAAGCGCAAACGGCAGTATAAAGGTTGCGACGCTCACGGCAAAATATCCTATGAGAGTTCCCACAACCTCGATAGCACCCGTCAAGAGCGCTATGAGAAAGGTCTTTCTCGGCTTAACGCCCGCCGCCAGCATAGGGCCTATTATTACCATGCCCTCGGGGATGTTCTGTAGTGCAATTCCGCCTGCAATAATAAGCGCTTGCGTAGTATCGCCCGCGCCGAAGCCGACACCTGCCGCGATTCCCTCGGGCAGATTATGTATCGCTATCGCGCTGACGAAGAGCAATACCTTGTTGAGTGTGGTTGCCTTGTGCTCCTCTATGTCGTCGCCCGCCAGCTTATGAAGGTGAGGAACGAGTCTGTCTATGAGGTTGAGGCACAGAGCTCCCGCAAATATACCCAGAGCCGTGATAAGTATTGCGTACTTGCCGCCGTACTCGAGCGAGGGCAAAACAAGACCTATAACAGCCGCAGAAAGCATCACGCCCGCGGCGAAGGAGAGCACGATGTCGGAAAATCTGTGCGAAATATTCTTAAACAAAAGCCCTATAACAGCTCCCAGCGCGGTAGCCGCACCAACACCGAGCGCTGTCAACAAAACAATATACATACTAACTCCTATAAAGCGGGCAAGAGCCTATCACGCCCCTGCCCGCCACAGTTATTTATTCCTCGGAGAACTGATCCTTGCCGACACCGCACAGAGGGCACTCAAAGTCATCGGGCAGATCCTCGAATTTCGTTCCGGGAGCGATTCCTGCCTCCGGGCAACCGAGAGCCTCATCGTACTCCCAGCCACAAACGTCACAAACGTATTTCTTCATAATATTATCTCACTTTCTGAATCAAAGAACTAAAGAGGGTGCGGAGTATACTCTCGCCGCAAGCTCCTGATTTAGCATATAAAGGCTCTTTGGATCGGAGCCGAAGAGCTCCATCTTGGTAATCATATCGTTGGCGTTGGTCTCCTCCTCACCCTGCTCCTTAACGAACCAGTCAAGGAACTGCATGGTGCGGAAGTCGTGATCCTCATATGCCGCCGCGTAGATATCGTGGATAAGCGAGGTAACGTACTTCTCGTGCTCAAGTCCCGCCTGCAACACGTCCATATCGCACGTAAATACCTTATCGGGCTTTGCGATAGCTTTAAGCTCAACAGCCTTGCTCTCGTTCTGCAGATACTGATAGAAGAGCATAGCGTGGTCGCGCTCTTCCTGCGCCTGAATCATATACCAATTAGCGAAGCCGTCAAGACCTCTTGCCTTAAAGTAGTTGGAAAAGTCAAGATAAAGATATGCGGAATAAAATTCCTTATTGATCTGATCGTTCAAAAGCTCGTGCACCTTGTTGTTCATAATATCCTCCTTGAATTATATTTCCTTTTTCCAGAGTCCGTGAAGATTGCAGTATGCGTATACCGCTACGGGCTTCTCGTCAGCGAGAGCGAATACAACCTTCGGCTCCTTGCCGACCTCGAGATTCTTTCTCTGTCCGCCCTTATCGGTCTCGAGATAAACCCAGAGTATGCTGTGCTCCTCGGACATAGGGTGAATAACAGATCCGACTACAACCTTAACTCTGTCGCTGTGCACCGCAACCTCGGGGATGTGCTTTTCACGGCTCGCCTCAATGACTCCCGCCTCAAGAGCAGTCATCTTCGAGCCGCAGCAGACGGGAGTAACTCCCGACGAATGAATCATACCCACTATGTTACCGCATTTTTCACAAATATAGAATTTCATTTATTTTTCCTCCGTTTGTTTGCAATTTGTTTTTGTGAGTTCATTATAGCATAAGCAAAGATACATTTCTGTGACTTCGTCACATTTTTTGAATTTCAAGAAAAATTGTGATTTTTCTTGACTAGTTAATTCTTCGGTGTTAAAATATAATTGTAAAATATTTATCCGGAGATAGCTATGCAAAATCGGGAGCTTATAGAACTATTTAAGGAAAACTTTCCATTCTGGGAAAGTCTTACCGAAAACGAAAAGGAAACCTTTATAAATTCCTCGGTACACATGGAGTTCCAAAAGGGTACGAATATACACGACGGAAACGAGTGCACGGGCATTATATTAATCAGAAAAGGAAGCCTTCGCCTATATATTCTGTCCGACGAGGGCAAAGAAATTACACTCTACCGACTTTTCCCCGGAGAGATGTGTATGCTCTCGGCATCCTGCGTGCTTAATAACATAACCTTCGACGTCTTTGTCGACGCCGAAGAGAACAGCGAGTGCATCATCGTCGGCGGATGCGCCTATGCCGCACTGTCGGAGCGTTCAAACGAAGCAAAGATTTTTGCGCTTGAGACTGCTCTTAGCCGCTTCTCCGACGTTATGTGGGTTATGCAGCAGATCCTATTTATGAGTATGGATAAGCGTCTGGCAATATTCCTACTCGATGAGGTGTCAAAGAGCGGAGATGAGACAATACATCTGACACACGAGCAGATAGCAAAATATATGGGCTCGGCAAGAGAGGTTGTCACAAGGATGCTGAAGTACTTCTCGGGTGAGGGCATTGTAGAGCTCTCGCGCGGAGGAATTAAGATAATAAACAAGAAGAGATTACGTGAATTGACAATATAATTCAAGCGAGGATGCGAAATATGCATCCTCGCTTTTTACTCTGTTTTGTTACTCTGTCTTCTCTCCATTCTTCTCCAGCTGACGAAGGCATACACATCGTTTGCAAAAAAAGCAAAAAAGCAGGCGACAACCGACACGTACCCGCTGTTCTCAAGCGATGCTAGCACCCAAAGAATTATCAGCACCACGTCATTTGCGGCGTAGAAAAGTGAAAACAACGGACTTCTGCGGAAGGTTAAATAGACAGCGGCGAAGCTTGTCGCGACCGAGAGCGTGCTAGGAATTATATTAGCCGTACCGAGACGTGACAGAATAAAGTAAAATACCGCAGTCACAAAAACTGTCAAAACGGTCATAATCACGTACTCTGCCCCACCGAGTCTGTTAACCTTGACCTCCGAGCGCTTGCCCTCGAATGGATTTTTCAGCCAACTTATCAGAGCAAGAATAGCCATAGGCATAGTCATACCGAGATAGGTTATCATCTCTCCGTAATATGCGAATGAGTACGAGATAGCACCGTACATTATACTGAATATTACTATGAGAAGCTGACCTATGGGATTGCCCTTCGCATTGAAGAGTATCGCACTGACACCGATAAGCGATGCGGCAAGCGTCAGATAAGAGCCCCTATCAAAGATGAGAAAGGACAGAGCGATAAGCGTAACCGAGCAAAACCATAGTATAAGCTCGGCACGTGTGAAATATTTCTTTATTTTTTCAATCATATTAAGTCCCTTAAAAAAGGCACTCGCGGCGCATCTTCTATGACCTAACGATGCGGCACGAGTGCCTTTTGCACTCTCTACCCGGTGGCAGAAATTATTTGTTTTTTACTACTGTTATTTCGTTTTCGCGGACGAGTCCCGTGACGGAACAGCCCTTTTCCGATGCAAGCTTCACGTGGTCGATTATTTCCGCCGTGACAAGCTCGCCGGGGGCAAGAAGCGGTATGCCGGGTGGATAACACATTACCGACATGGCACTTATTCTTCCGAGCGCGGAATCAATAGGCAGATTCTCCTTCTCGCTATAGAACGCATCTCTCGGTGTCATCTCAACCTTGGGCTCTATATACTCATAGGTATATTCAATGCTTTCGACAGCACTGTGTTTTTTAGCTATATCGGCAAGCGCACTGACAAGCGCACTGTGTGATGCTTCCGAGTCCGCTATAGTAGATATGGCAAGCAGATTACATATATCTCCAAACTCCACCTGTATGCCGTATTTGTCTCTAAGCAGAGTGTAGACTTCAATACCGGCAAGACCGAGACCGGAGGTGTTGACCGATATTTTCGTCTTGTCAAAATCGCAGACGCATACACCGTCAACAACGTCATCAGAAAACGCACGGTAAGGTCCTATCGCGTTTATCTCTTTACGTGTTTTCTCACACATATCTATAACTCTGTCAAGTGCTTCTTTTCCACTCATAACAAGGTTGCGCCGCGCAAGATCAAGCGATGCCATAAGAAGGTAGGATGAGCTGGTGCTGCGAGTAAGATTTATGGTGTTCTCTACGTGATCTCTCGCGATGGTGCCCGACGAAAGAAGAATTGAGCTCTGCGTAAGGGAGCCACCCGTCTTATGCATGCTTACAGCCGACATATCGGCGCCGCACTGCATAGCTCCGACGGGAAGTCTGTCGGAAAAATAGAAGTGAGCTCCGTGAGCCTCGTCAGCAAGAACCTTAACACCTCTTGAATGAGCAAGCTCAACTATAGCGGGAAGATCCGAGCATATGCCGTAATATGTGGGATTGTTGACAACCACAGCCTTCGCATCACAGTTAGCATCGAGACATTCCGAAAGAGACCTAACGTCCATCGCTAAAGAAATACCCATTCTTTCGTGTATTGACGGGTTTATATACACAGGCACAGCACCCGAGATAATAACCGCATAAATCACACTATAGTGCACATTTCGCGGCAAAATTATCTTATCTCCCGGCGAACACGTGCTCATAATCATCGCCTGAACAGCCGAGGTTGTACCGCCCGTCATAAAGAACGCATCCTTCGCCGAGAACGCCTCTGCCGCAAGCTGTTCTGCCTCAAGTATAACCCCCTTGGGATCACAGAGATAGTCTATACTCTTTCTCGAGTTGAAGTCCAACTCGACGCAATCCGAGCCAAAATAATCACTCAAAAACGAGAGCGATGCCTTGTGTCCCGGGACGTCGAACGGCACGTAAGCGTCATCTCGCATTTTTTTCAGCGCATCCGCGAGCGGTGTCTTTTTCTGATCCATACCGTCCCGAGCTCCTTTCAAAATTAATCTTCCTCTGCGGTTTTCTCGTCTTTTTTGGTGTAAAAATCAAGCCAGAATTCATACATTTCCTTTGCCGATTCCAAAGCGTAACTGCAATTCTCCACCTCGGTCCAATATTCATCGGAAAAGCCCTCACAATCTATAGCGCAAAGGCCCGAGAACATATCAAAGTAGAACGGAAACGCCTTACAAAGCGTAGGCTTTATATCGTTTATGCTGCAAAGTCCGTTCTTGAGTGCCTTACACGTTCCGTCACACTCAAGCGCCATCTTGTAGTACTTTTTGCCCATATGCTCGGAATAGGCTTCTTCAATGAGCTCCGCATGACCGGCAGAATATATCTTTTTATAGTCTTCGGGCGTAAGCACGATCTCTTCAAACGGACGCTCCTCAATATTGGTAAGGTGAGAGGTGATTCCTGCAAACGGTCCGCAGCAGCTATTCTGACACAGGTGCATTCTGCAGGAAAAGTTTATCATTCCGTTTTTGATTTTTACTGAATTCTTTTTAGACATTATTTTTCTCTTTCGCTTTTGACAAAATTTCTATAAATCTATCGCATCTTATCAAGAGAGGCTCAACCATCCAATCCTTGAGCTCTGCCGAGTTGCGGTATTTTGGTATGCAGTAATAATCGTAGATTTCAAGTGTTCTCGAGGTAAGGATATGACTTAGTCTTGACTTTTTCCTACCCTTTCCTCTTATAAGCTCATATCCGACGATAGCTATGTTGTCGCGCTTTATTCTCGCTTCCTTGACCGACGTGACTATCGGGAAAATGCATCTTGAAAAATCTGCATTTTCGTCATTAAAGTACCGGTGTATTTCTCTGGCGTCCTTCTGCGAGGTGCTGCCGTACTTAAGAAATGCGTAGAAATTGGCTACAGCAAGCTTGAAGCCGTCAAACTTGTGCGTAGGAACTACTCTTCCGTCATTGTCAGCGAGCTTCTCATAATCGTTGAGAATCGCCTGATCAAGCTCAGCCTCGGTTGAGGTGTGATAATCCACGAATACGTCCTCACCGGAAATGCACTTGTATATTTTCTTCGCGTATGCGCGTGCGCCCTCTATGTCGGGATGCGTGTTGGCTATTTCGGGCAAATAGGTCTTTATCGGCTCGCGCTCCAGGTTTATGGGGATGATGAACATCCCCTGCTTCGCGGGGTCCTCGGGATACTTGCGACTTCTCCAAAGATTTGCATGCTCGATCTCCATAGAGACCGCCTCCTTGCACACAGACTTCTTGCTGAAGAACGCGACAACGAGCTTACACTCCTCTCTGTCCATAGCATCCTCCGCCACTCTCTGCCAATTCTGACCGTGGTGAATATCACTCTCGTCAAAGAAGAACTTTAGACCCATTTCCTTCCAACGCTCAACTATAGGCTTAACAAGGTCGTAGTCCTCGTGGGCATAGCTTACGAATATTCCGTACCCCGTAGAGCCAAGAGAAAGCTTGAACTGGGTCGGATGCTTCATTTCGGAGAGTATCTGATTTTTGCAGAATCTTATGTACTTGACGGCATTGACACCTATTCCGCGTCTGCCGAGCAGGTCCTCAAGGTGAGGTGTGTTCTCGCTTCTTTCCGCTATCTTCAAAAAGGCGTCAAAAAGATTGTCAAGGGTGCGCCCCGCGCCTACGTATTGCGGTGCAATACGCTCAACGTCAGCATAATATCTCTCCTCGTCGAAGGGAGCCGTGTTCTCAAGAAGTGCCGAATAGAACACGCACATAGTCTCAAGAAGCTGTATAAGATCGCTCTCTATCGAATAATCGTCGTTACCGATCATATCGTAATAATCATCTATCGAGAGAATAGTCTCAACGTCTGCGAAGAGATTGTTGCTCTTGATTCCCGCCGCCTGAAGAATATAAAACGTCTTCCACTCCGCGTGTATTTCGAGCGTACGGCGCTTATATATTTCGGATTTCTTCGACACGATGTGCGAGAGCTTATCGACCGCTGTAGCTATCTTTCTATCACACACAGTCTTTATCTGAGCTATTCCCTCGGCATCGGTTGTCTTAAGAGCTATAAGAACGTCAAGATACAGGTCAAATATTTCACGCGAGGTGCGTCCCTTGCCGTGAGGATTGAAAACTATGCATCTTACCGTTTTGAAGAGCCCCTCAGTCAAGAACAACTTGAAAAGGAGTCCGTTTATCTCTTTAACAGTAATTTTCGCGGGCTTGCTACCGTCGTAATTCTGGGCGGAATTATAGCTAAGTATGGTATCATAGAGTTCTGTTCCGCTGAAAACGTTAAGCAACGCATCACGGATATTTACCTCCGCCTGATACTCGACGTCTGTTATGCCGCAGCAGTTAAGCAAAACCTGCTCCGATGCATCAACCATCTTGTTAAGGAACTTAAGGTCGCACCAGCAATCATCCATAGAATACCAATTAGTCTTGATATTAGCGGTCTTGCAAATAAGGGTTAAGCCCTCGTTGGACTGCACCTTGCGGCAAAGTCTGCGCTTGTCGGAGTCTCCGCCCGATTCATCAAGACGCACGGTATCGAAGAAGAGCTCATTGTTTGCATCACCCTTCGATACGGCAAAAAGAACGTAGCGGTGGGCGGTAATCGACTCTACCGGCTCGCCTATGGGACCGTTATCAAAGCTCAAGAAAGAGATGAAGGGAGATGCCTTGATTGAAACTACGGCATCCTCGAGCTTCATCTTAAACTTCATTGTCTGATTGGAAAACGAAGTGTTTCTGAGAAGAGGAAGCGACTCAAGGAATGCGAAAAACGTCTCACGCTCGATAGGATCGAACATGATTCTGGCATTCTTAGTAAGATCCTCGTACGCCTTGTATACGGTTATAAGGTTGTCCCTGGTTGACGGAGTGAAGAGATTCTTATCATCACTGTCCGAGCAGGTGATGAAATAGCTGAAAATATCACCCTCGGACGAGAAGCCGTCCTCGTCATCAACGTCCCACATTTTGGATATTTTAGATATGACCTTACCGGGAATATTGACCTCGGAGAGTGTTTTGTTTTTATGCTGAGAAACCGCGAAGCAATATGCCTGAGTAAGACCGAAATAAAAGATAATAATATCTCTTCCGAGTCTCGGCAGATCATAATCGACCTCGTACCAATAATCACTGTCATCAAGCAAATCACCGAATATCAGAGGAAGAAGAGTCTCATCTATGACACCGCGATTTTTTATCTCTTTCAAAAAATTCATATTTCATTCCTTTTGGGCGTGTCGTTTGACACGCCCCTAGCGTTTTTAGGAGTTATAGCAAAGTCTCTCTGCCAAAAGTCTGTACGTGCTGTATGCAGCCTTGGCATCCGCGGGCATAGAGTCGTATACAGAATACGGCTTCATCAGCTTTATTACATCTTCCGACGCTCCCTCTCCTACCATGGGAAGTGTTCCGAGAATGTGCTCACGCCACTTGAAAAGCGCGACCTCTCTCAAGGAATTCTCATAGGTGCAGAAGGTGTTGTCAACAAACGAGTCAAACATCTTGGCTATTTTGCCGATTCGGTCAAAGCTATCGCGCTGAAGCCCGTTTGTATCATCGGTCCGATAAGGAACCGCGGTAGGAAGAATAATTACAGACTTTTTATCGGTATTTTCTCCGTTGTCAGCGGCCTTTGAATTTTTAACCTCACATATTCTCTGAAGTCCGGAGCGGTAGTTCTGAAGCTGGGTAAGCGTACCGAATGCAAACTGCGACGTAGGACGCATGCAGTATACAATAACGTCGGAAACATGATTAAGCACGTGCGCTGTGCTCTGCACGCCGGCGCCGCAATCGAATATTACGGTAGAGAAGCCTCTGTTTCCACATTCCTTAACTATAGTTCTCTTGTTGATCTCTGCTCTGTCGTTGCTGAGAGTCGAGTGAACACCGGTAAAGTGAACGTCAACGCCAACAAACTTTACAGATCCCAAGGGACGTCCAAAGTAATGAGAGACGTCAACAAAGGAATCCGCAGGGAGAAAGTCCTCAATTATTCTTCTCTTCTCGGCAGGATCGTCGGTGCCGGAAAGCTTCATGATAAGGGGGGTAAGATTGTACTTTTCAGCAAGGAATTGCTCGTCACGGTCAAGTGCAGAAGAATCCGAATTTTCCTTCTTTTTCTCGATTGCTTTTACTATTCTGTCAAGTATCTGTGCGGTTGTCTCTCTTATCGAAACTCCGGCAAACACCTTTTCCACGTCAGCACTCGCCATAGTGGGTGCGATACGTGCGGCAAGCGCGTCACAAGAAACCATGCGGTCTCTTATTTTACCAAACACGTTATCTCCCTTCACACCGCTGAGTATGTTGCCGGGAGCATTAAGGAACGCCTCGGCGTGAATGGTAGAATTAAAGCGTGCGGTAAATTTCTTATCGCATCCAAAGAAGTAAGTGAGACCGGCACTCTCAAGATCCGCATCAACCAAAAGTATGGGATGCTCAGCACTCGCGTTCAAAATCTCAGCAAGATGCTTTGTAGTATTCAAAAGAGTGGTTGTTCTGCCAGAACCGCCCTTATATGAGTAAAATGTATAACACTTTGCGTTCATACTATATCACCTCTCTTATTTAAGGACTATGGATTTATAGATGAGATCGAGATTACCCTTTACACTCGTGCAATTCTCTGCCAAGGTTTCAGCAAGACCGTCGAACTGCTTCTTAAGTGCCTCAAGGACCTCACGAGAGTGGCTCTGGTCGTTAGCCGCGCCCTCTATCCACTGCTGGATATGCTTGGAGAAGAGTCCCTTATAAAGCTCGAACAGAGCGTACGCAAGCTTCTCGCGTGCATCGTCCGAATATCTGTCGGGAATATCGTAATGCGAGCCGATGAAGTGCTGAATGTTTTCAAGCTCTGCAATAATGGCATCCACGTTGAATGAATCCTCAGATATAACAACGGGAGCGGCATTTGTTGCGACCGTGACACCCTTCAGCTTTTCGTCGATAAGAGCAGAAACTCTCGCATCAACGATTTTCTCAACGGTACTCACGTCAAGGTTAACCTCATCCTTACGGACAAAGCCCATATTCTTGATGAGCTCGCGCCCCTTGTCGGAGCTGATGTACTGAGCGATTTTAGCTTCTATCGCCGATTCAATCGACACTTCGCCGCCGTCAGAGGACACAGCACCCTCTGTTGCCGCCGTCTTCTCGAGATAGTCCGCATAGTCAACTATCGCCTCAATGGAACGCTCGGTTACAGGCAAGCTGTAGTTCACACGGTCCCAAAGATTCTTGATTCTGGTGTCCTTCTTAACCGTCTCTGTTCTGGGGCTTCTGTCATCGCAGATAAGATCGAACATATTATCAACTGTTACATCTGCGCGCTCTATGATGTAGAAGCAGTATACCGTGTTAGCGCGAAGAGCCATAGGAATAAGTGCGGGCTCTGTGAATTCAACGTCACCGCGCGCTTCCTCGATCCTGGATTTAGACACGTCATTGTGCTCCCAAGGAATAATAAGCTCTGATGCGGAGCTGTCCCAGAATTCTCTGCCGCTTCTTCTCGCCGCACTGAAGTTCATTCTTGCCGAATGAATAGCCTGGTTAATGTAGTCCATGAATAAAGTGGGGGCGTTTGAGCCTCCATTCTTCTCGAAGAAGTAGTCGTAATCCGACTTTCTCATTATTTCCTTGTAAACCGTCTTAAGGTTATCAATAGTAACCCCGTCCCTGCCTGCCGCAATATCATTGAATCTCTTATCAGAGGATGACGTGGTAAGGATATCTATCACGTAGTAGGCATAGTAAAGGTTTATGTAATCCTTGCCGCCGAGATTGGTAATTCTCTCGGACGAGGTCTGGCGTACCATACCGATTCTCGCCATTTCATCCTCCTCAAGAGGAACGCAGTCCGCAAGCTTGGGAAGCAAAGGCAAGCAATTCTCAAGAAGCCACATCTGAAGTCCGGACTTTACCTTGTTTACCGTCTCGGTGATGTTGTCCTTCGGATAAACGCTCTTGGGATTCTCACGGTAGTATGTATTTATAGCATCAACGGTCTGCCAATCATAGCACGCTGTGATATCGCTGTATTTTTCGGGATTGTTATAATACTCGAGCTCGCCAAAGATATAGTCGAGGAAGTCACCGAGAGATGCCGCAACAGCGTAGGTTGCGTACAGGGATGACTTTGCACCCTTATCGGTGGAGAAGCCCCACGAGCCATTCTCGAGCTGTCCGTCGCTGATACGTGCAAGAGAGTCCGCTATCAGCTCAATTGCCTTGCGCTCTATCTCCTCCCCCAGAGATATAAGATTGTTTCTTGTCGCATAGATGGTAAGAGTTGCAGAGGAAAGAACCCACGTAAGGGTATCAACATATGAGTGCTCCTTATCAATTACACCTCTTGTTTCTTCAACGTCTCTGAGGGGCGCCACCGTGTAACCGTCAGTCTCTATGGAGCTGTAAATGTAGTTAATTGCATTTTCAACTATAACCTTTGTTTCCGGATCGTTTATGCTTGTGTAAACGCCTCTGTTTTCAGCAAAGCAAACGTACATCAACATTACTGAGGTAAGGCCCATCGCCTCGGACATTATACCCCTTCCTGCGCCGTAAAAGTTGTTGCAGTCCTCAAAATACTGATTCTTTTTCCACTCTCCGTAAAGAGCTTCCTTGGTTTCACGCGCTACGGTAATCAAACGCTCAAGTCTCTCACTCATGTCTGTTCTCCATTTCTGTCGAAAAAGTAATTAAAATAAACTAATTACGTATATTTTATCATATACGCGTGAAGATTGTCAAGTATATTGTAAAAAATGCAACGATTTCGCCATTTACTTAAAAGGATCGATAGGAGCAAAAACCAAAGAAGGTTATTGACATTAGAAAGACCGTGTGTTAAAATCTACTTAAAATCCAACTGTTGGGGGAAGGCATGATACTAAAGTCGAAAAATGCGGCGGCGAACACCGTCAGCGCGGAAAATCAAGTTAAGGTGAACGACTACGTTACAATATACAACAGAGGTGGAGTCAAGCGTGTGCTGTTCTTCGGCAACTCGATCACCAGGCACGAGCCTGCGCCCGCGATAGGCTGGAATAACGATTGGGGCATGGCGGCATCATCGCTCGACAAGGACTTTGTGCATCTGGTCGTGGCAGAGCTTGACCGCGTATACGGAAAGGTAGACTACTGTATTGCGCAGGGCGCAAAATGGGAGCGGAGCTACACAGACACCGAGGGCGTGATGAAGGAATATTACTCAAAAGCGCGGGAGTTCGACGCGGATATTGTAATCGTGCGCATCGGCGAGAACATCACCGCAGAGGCGCACCTGAAGGTTAACTGCAAGCCCTACGTTGACCAAGCCATCGACTACCTAGTAAAGAATAAGAGCGCAAGGGTGGTAGTCACCGATATGTTCTGGTACGCTATCTACAATGATTGCTTCCGCGAGATTGCCGAGGAGAGGGGCTACACCTTCTGTCATCTCACAGACCTCGAGGAGGATGAGAGAACCATGGCTCTCGGACTCTTTGAGCATAAGGGTGTTGCATCGCACCCCGGTGACTTTGGCATGAAGTGCATAGCCGACAGAATTCTTGAAAAACTATTAAAAAAGTAAATCTATATTTGCATTTTTTCTTAAAAAGAGGAGATTTCTACTCCTCTTTTTCTTTTTTGTTCGAGTTGTAATTACAGAAAAACAACCAAGCAAGCTTATAAAAGCATCGCCAATTTTGACCCTTTCTCGGACGCCTTTTATTTGTAAAAGACAGCCTTAAATCAACAAAAGAATTGACAGGCGGAAAATAAAATGGTATACTGTTCTCATAAAGATTTTTAAGAAGGGAGATGGGTATGAAAAACATAGTTCTCGGCATTATCGCCCACGTCGACGCCGGCAAAACCACGTTATCAGAAGCTATGCTGTATACCTCGGGTGAAATAAAGCAACTTGGAAGAGTTGACAGACGCGACTCGCACCTGGATACCTATTCTCTCGAAAGGGAAAGGGGTATCACCATCTTCTCAAAGAACGCCGTGATGGATTACGGCACGACCCATATTTCCCTTATAGACACACCCGGACACGTGGACTTCTCCTGCGAGACCGAAAGGGCACTATCCGTGCAGGATTACTGCATACTCGTGATAAGCGCAACCGACGGTGTGAGACCCCATACAAAGACTCTGTGGCACCTGCTCGCGGCAAGAAAAATACCCACACTGATATTCGTTAACAAGACCGATATATCCGACAGAACGCGTGAGGAGCTCTTTGCGGAGCTCAAAACCGTACTCTCACCGAGGTGCGTGAGCTTCTCTGTCACGGACACGGCGGAGTTCTACGAGGAAGTCGCGGCGCAGGACGAGGCTCTGATGTCGGAGTTCTTCGAGAATGATGCACTCACGGACGAAAGCATCACCGAGGCCGTAAGAGCGCGCAAGGTGTTCCCCTGCCTTTTCGGCTCGGCACTCAAGCTGCGCGGTGTCGAGGAAATGATGAATGTCATCGATAGATTTACCCGTGAGACACACTACCCCGCTTCGCTCTTCGGCGCAAGGGTATATAAGATAATGAGAGACTCCTCGGGCAGAAGAATGACGCTCGCTAAAATCACAGGCGGCATCCTGAAGCCGAAGGATACTATAGAGTTCAAGACCAAAAAGGGCGATACCGTGTGCGAAAAGGTAGAGGAAATTCGCCTTCTCACTCACGATAAATCAAGACCGCTAAAATCGGCAGAGCGCGGCACGGTATGTGCCATACTCGGTCCGAGCCTCACCGAGGCGGGCACGGGAATAGGCATTGAGGCGGACGACGTAGCCACCCTCACCCCCGTGCTTGATTACAGAATGATTTTGCCCCGAGACATCAGCCCGTACGATGCCTATCTGAAACTGGCGCCGCTGGCCGAAGAGGATCCCTCGCTCGGTATAAGCTGGCGAGGCGAAGCAAAGGAAATCCGGGTAAGCCTGATGGGCGAGATACAGCTCGAGGTCTTACGGCGACTGATACAGGAAAGATTCGGTATTGAGGTAGGCTTCGACGAGGGGAGCATACTTTATCGCGAGACCGTAGCGTCACCGACTCTCGGCAGCGGCCATTTTGAGCCTCTGCGTCACTATGCCGAGGCTCACCTCGTGATAGAGCCCGCGGAACGCGGAACGGGGATAATAGCCGACACCGAGTGTGACACGGACAGCCTCTCGATGAATTGGCAACGCCTGATAATGACTCACATAACAGAGAAGGTACACCGAGGTGTCCTGATCGGCGCCCCCCTGACCGACGTGAGAATATCGCTCGTTGCGGGCAAGGCGCACCTCAAGCACACAGAGGGCGGCGACTTCAGAGAGGCGACCTACCGCGCCATCCGCCAAGGACTGATGAAGGCGGAGTCGGTAATTCTCGAGCCTACCTTTGATTTTCATATAGAAGTACCGACCGAGAACCTCGGTCGCGTTATGACCGATGTGACGAATATGCACGGTGTCACGGATGCGCCGGATATCATCGGCGACGTGGCTATCATTGAGGGCAACTGTCCCGTAGCAACAATGCGCTCCTACCCCTCTGAGCTGCGCGCCTTTACAAGAGGGGCGGGCAAGATAACCCTTAACGTAGGAGAGTATGCGCCTGCTCACAATCAAGCCGAGATAATTGAGAAAATCGGATACGACCCCGACCTGGACGAGAGAAATCCGTCAAGCTCAATATTCTGCAAGGGTGGTGCGGGATATGCCGTACCGTGGAGCGAGGCAGATGAGAAGATGCATATAAGGCAATCCGAAAACGAGGAGTATGAAGAAGGTGACACATCGGTACCGAAGCGCGCACGAGCGGTAAGATACAGCGGCACAGTCGAAGAAGACAAGGAGCTAATGCGCATATTTGAGGCAACCTACGGCAAGGTTACCCCGAGGCGTGTAGCGGAAAAGAAGGAGATTAAGGCTCCGGAAAAGACACCGAAAAGGCACGGAAAGCCTCCGCGCAAGCTCGACGAGATCATCGTGCTCGACGGATACAACGTAATCTTTGCGTGGGATGAGTTGAAAAAAGCCGCGGAGCTCGACCTATCTCTGGCAAGAGACGTGCTGATAAGAACGCTTGCGAGCTTCACGTCGTTTAAAAGGTGCCGCGCTCTGGTAGTTTTTGATGCTTACAAGCGCAAGGACGGCGGAAGCGAGGAAAACTGCGGAAACGTCACGGTTGTCTACACGCGCGAAGGCGAGACTGCCGACGCCTATATAGAAAAAACCACCTATTACCTGGCGGCGGAAAACACTGTCAGAGTAGTAACCTCCGACCTCGAGGAGCAGAACGTCATACTCGGCAACGGAGCACTCCGCGTCAGTGTTAAGGAGTTCCGTCGAGAGGTGGATAGTGTCTGTGCGGAAATGTCCGAGGTTATAGAAAAATACAAGCTCAAGACAAAATAAAATAGCAGAAGGAACTATTTGTCCTTCTGCTATTTTTCGTCGTTTTAAAGAGATAATGTAAATGTTGTTTTACAACTATCAATCATTTCGACCTTCATATACTTTGATGTCATTTTTATTGATGCCTTATTTTCATTCATAATCTGTGCGCCAAGACGCAAGAGCCCAATATCGCGGGCGAGGGCAATCAACGCCCTCGTTGCCTTGCTGCCGACACCTCTGCCGTGGTAGGCAGGAAGAACTCTGACGGCTATCTGCGCGCCTCCCATAAAGTCAAAGGCATACATTACAGCCTCTCCGACAAGCTTGCCGTCAAGTCTGATAGCAAGGGTTATAGCCACGCCTGTATCAAACTCTCGCCTCACGGTGTCAAGGTAAACCGCGGGGTCACCGTCGGGGTTGTCGGCAAGAGCATCGTAGCCCCAATAACGGTTAAGCTCTCTGTCACTCGCAAGCGCGGCATAATTCTCGGCATCAGCCTCGGTTATCCCGTCAAGCGTAACGTCACTCTCTGTGATGCTCGGCACAAGGTCAAGCATATCGCACTCGTTATTGACCTTAACAAAGAAGGAGTCATCGTCCTCCTCATAGCAGGTAGCATCCACGTGTCGGAAAAGCTCGGTTATGACCGAAAGCTCCTCACGCGGAATATCTGTCAGAATAAAGGGAATCATCTCGCGCACCGCATATTGTGAGAGCAAAATACAAGCACTCTTAATATCCGCATCGTCAGTCAGCATAAACGGCATAGGGAATACGTATCTCTCACCGTCGAAAATTCTGGCATACAGAACGCTGTCCGAATAGAAAAACGCTGCCGTCATATCCTCTCCGAGCCCGAGATATATCGAGAGAATGATCTGTGCGGCATAGTCGGAAAGTCGCCCCGGAACGCCGAGGGATGCGCTTATTTTTTCTTTGTTATCTTCGACCAGAGCTTCAATATCCCACTCTTCATCTTCGATGCCGACGATACTGCGAATTTCTTCATTTTCCTCCAAAGCTCCGAGAAGAATTTTTTCAGCTTCTCTGAAACGGACTTCAGCCATTCGTTAAATCCTCCCTCCTCCTCGCCATCCTCTATCTCGCCCCAGAGTATCTCGGGAACGATGGGAATATACATCTCCGAGGTGAATACACCGTTCTCCTCACCCGAGGAGAACCTGATATCCATAGCGTTAGCAAGCTTCATACACGAGCGAAGTCCAACTCCACTCTGCAAGGCTTCATCTATGTTTTTTGCCACATAATTGCTAACTCTAATTGTCATTTCGTCGGTATCCGAGTCGACAAATATCTCTATCTCTCGTTCTCTGTCCGCATATTTCATCACGTTAGAGAAAATGTTCTCGACTATGCGCATAAGCTGCGGCGGATCGGTGACAAGCATAACGTTATCAAGGAAGTCCGCATCCTTATCTTCAAAATTATATCTGATGGTATATCCCCTCTCGCGTAGAAGGAATATGTGCCCCGAGAGCATCTGCTCAACAAGAGTACGGGCGTTACACTCCTGAATCTCGGTGTCTACGGAGCCACCGTACGCAAGGAAGTAGTTGAACATATCGTCGGACATTTTCTTAAGTCTGAGCGCAGTCTTCTCCGACGCCTCAATATACTGTCCGAGCACGCCGTCCGGCGCGTTAAGCTTCATTATATCAAGATATCCGAGAAGCACCGTAAGCGGAGTTCTGATATCGTGAGACATAGCAGTGATAAGCTCTCTGTTCGACTCAAGCGCCGCATGCTCCTTCTCCAGATTCTCGAGCATTGAGCTTCTCATATACTCGACGTCCATGGAAAGTCCGGTTATCTCGTCCTCACCGTTTACGGATATAGGGTGGCGAATATCGCCCTCCGCTACCGCAGTGACCTCCTTACCCAGCTTGCCGATACGTCTGGTTATGCTGTAGAAGTAGCACCACATTACGATAAAGAAGGTAATTACCGCCACGATAATCGAGCCTACGTTTGCTATAGTGTAATAAAGATTCTCGGTATTATCCACCATAGATATCAGAATTACTCCATCGGTCATATATATGGGATACGAGCCTCTGTTAACTTCGTCAGCTATAAGCTCGTCTCTGTTTGCATCGGGCTGTCCCGACTCGAACAGAAGCTTGTCATTTTTATATATCAGAAGATAGAGATATCTGTGATCCTGCGCCCACTCCGCCAATTTATCAACGTCGTTGCTGCTGAGTCGGTTGGCAATCGCGTAGTCCTGCAGCTCCGCCTTATATTCACGGTCTCTTTTTATTCGGTTTTCCTCGGAGAGATAAACGTTGGTTACGTAGGTATTTACCGACAAATAAACAATGAACAAAAGCAGAATGGCAAGAGCCGCGCCAAAAAGAAGCATACCGAGCATCTTGAGACGGATGCTTGTCAGATTCTTCCCTGCCCTATCCTTATGGTATTCAATCTTTCTTCTAATCAATCTGGTAGCCCTTTCCCCAAACCGTTCTTATAACCTTCTGACCACCTGCGTTATCCTCAAGCTTGCGTCTGAGGTTAAGAATATGAACGGTAACGTTATTGCCCGAGGATGCAAGAGGCATCTCACCCCAGACCGCCTCATACAGCTCGTCCGAGCTGACAACTCTTCCCCTGTTCTTCACAAGATATACAAGAACGTCAGCCTCCTTATCTCTCATCTCAAGTCGGATACCGTTCTTGGCAACCTCTCGCGTGTCGAGGTTGACCGTAATTCCCGAGGGAAGTCTGACGCCCTCTACCACGTCGTCCGCCTTAACACCGTAGGAGTTGTAGCGACGTGTCATAGCCTCTACCTTCATAAGCAGCTCGCCCGAAGAAAAGGGCTTGATAACGTAATCGTCTCCGCCGCTGGCATACGCCTCCGCTTTATCGCTTGAGAGCGACTTCGCGGTGAGGAAAAGAACAGGCACGGGCGAGAAGGTGCGTATCACCGCAGTAGCCTCTATTCCCGTCATCTTCGGCATCATAACGTCCATAATGCAAAGGTCTATGCTTCTGTCGTTTCTGAGCGTCTCGACCGCCGCCTCACCGTCAGCCGCCTCTATTACCTCATATTTTGCATTTTCAAGAAGAATTCTGAGTATTCGTCTTATCTCTATCTCATCATCCACTATAAGTATACGCATATTTCCTCCAAAAAGCATTGTTTTTTACTAGTATAGCATAAACACTTAAACTTTTCAACTTTTGTTTTGTTAAATTAAATTAAAAATAATACATTCATACAAAAACGGAGAATCGTACAGACTCTCCGTTTGTTTTTTAGTTTTCGATTACAAGCTTGCCGCCTACTATTACCTTCTCAACTCTTATTGCGTCGTCGAAAATAACTATATCGGCATCCATACCCGGAGCGAGAGAGCCCTTTCTGTCGAGGCTCATAATCTTCGCAGGCGTCTCGGTGATCATCTTCACCGCCTCGGTGACGAAAACCCCCACGTCCTGTACCAGAACGCGGACAAGTCGGTCCGCGGTAGCTATACTGCCCGCAAATGCGCTTCTGTCAAGGAGCTTGCACACACCGTCCTCGATAATGAAGTCGGTCGCCTGCATACGCCCCGCCTTTACGTCAGTGCCCGCAAGCGCAAGGCTGTCGGTGACAAGCGCGACACGGTCACTACCTTTTATCTTGTATATCATACGTATAAGCTCGGGCGGCAGATGCTTGCCGTCGGCTATGATCTCAACGTACATATCGTCGAGCAAAAATGCGCTCTCTATAACACCTAGCGAACGGAAGCCGTGGTTGCGCGTTACCGTAGAGGTACAGGAATAGAGGTGCGTGATAAGTCGGCACCCCTCGTCGAAGGCGGGCTTAATATCCGCATAGGTAGCATTGGTATGTCCCGCAGAGGTCACTATTCCGTGCTCTTTCATAAAGCGCACGAACTCGCAGCCCTCGTCATTCTCGGGAGCATAGCTCCATCTTGCAATAGCAGCACCAAAATCGCGAACAAGAGCCTCATAGTCCTCTTTAACGGGAGGCGTGATAAATTCTGCGCCCTGCGCTCCCGTCTGCGCCAGCGAGAGATAAGGTCCCTCGAGGTGCGCTCCGATTATGTTTGAGAGAAGTCTTTCGTCACTCATAGCGCGAGAAATACACTCTACAGATCTTCTCATATCGGATATATAAGCTGCCGACACAGTCGGAGAGATCGAGGTAGTGCCGTGAGCAAGGTGGAAGTTGCAGCCCGCAACTACCGAGTCGGTATTCTCCTCAAAGGCAAAGCCGCCTCCGCCGTGGGTATGTATATCTATGAATCCCGCTGACACGTACCTACCCGTCGCGTCATATTCACACTCTACAGAGAGCTCTCTGTCGGACACCTCGCGGATAATTCCGTCCTCGTAATATACGTATCCCGAAATTATTCTGTCACCGATTATAATTCGGTCGCTCTTTATTCTTCTCATACGTTAAGCAACGCTCCGCTATCGGAGTCAAGATAAAGCGTAACAGACTCGTGAGTACGCATAACCGATGCGGGACAATCCTCTGTAATATCTCCGCATACGGTAGCGTAAACCGCATTAGCCTTAGTCTTGGCGGGAACTATGCAGAAGAGCTGCTTTCCTGCCATAAGGGCGGGCACCGTGAGAGTTACTGCGTGGGTGGGAACCTCATCTATAGAGGCAAAGCATCCGTCGTTGACCTGCTGGTTGCGGCAGACCTCATCGAGCTTAACCGTCTTAACAAGCTTTGGGTCGTCAAAGTCGGCAAAGGGTGGATCATTAAACGCTATATGACCGTTTTCGCCTATTCCAAGCACGACTATATCCACGGGATTCTTGCGGAGCAGCTCCGCATATCTCTCGCACTCGGCTTCCGCATCCGGCGCATCGGGGCGGATATATTCAACGCTTGCAAAGGGCGCAATGCCGAAGATGTGCTCTCTCAAGAAATTACCGAAGCCCTGCGGCGCGTATCTGTCAAGACCGATGTACTCATCCATGTGGAATGCGTGCACACGCTCCCAGGGTATCTCCTTATCACAAGCAAGCGCGGCAAGCACCTCGTTCTGCGAGGGAGCGGCGGCAAATATCATATTTATCTCCGCCTTTTCCTCAAGAAGGGCAAGAATTGCCGCCTTGACGTCGGATGCGGCGGCACGCCCCATCTCATCTCTGGTATCGTAAATATTAACCTTCAATAAATCCTTGTTAAAGCTTCTCATATCTTTAAAAGCTCCTTAATTTTCGTTACTGCGTCGGAAAACGCTTCTTCCTGACTGTTATACTTGTAAGGGTTATCGAATCTCCTGCCCACAAGACCGTTAAGTCCCGAGAAGAGCTGAAGATGAGGCTCTAGCGAAACAACAAAGTCTCTCTCGCCTCTCGAATAATCGCTGATTATTCTCTGAATATCCGCCTCTCCCTTACCGGGCGGAACTATAGCACCCGCAAAAAGGGCGTCCTTTATGTGAAAATACTGTATGGACTCCGCAAGCGCACAGTAAGCCTCATAGGGCTTAACTCCCTCGAGAACGTAGTTGCCCATATCGAACACCGTCCTAATATCACCAAAGGTGTCAGCTATCTCGCGGCAACGCTCGGGAACACTGCCGTATATCTCCGCCTCATTCTCGTGACAAAGCACCACGCCCGCCGCCTTCGCCGCATCTGCGAGCCTCTCCAGCTCGGAGAATACCTCGCCTCGGCAATCGGTTATCACCTTGTCTCGGGGCGCGTAAAAGCTGAACATTCTCACGTATTTAGTACCTAGAATATTTGCGCTCTCAAAAACGCGCTTCGCCATATCGAGGTGGGCGTCAAGATCAGCGTCAAGCCTTACTTTTCCGATGGGCGAGCCTATCGCGGATGCCAAAATTCCGTATTCGTCAAGCTTTCTGCGCGCTTCCCTCACCTCTTTCTCGGTCAGGGCGGAAATATTCTTTCCATCAACGCCTCTTATCTCGATGCGGTCTATGGAAAACCCGCGAAGAGCCGCCAGCTGCTCGTCAAACTGTGCCGAATACTCATCCGCGAAGGCAGATAAAATCACTCTACCCATTTCTACACCTCCGTATCTCTGACGTCTTCTTCTTTACCGTTCTCGAGCGACCTCATAATAGCCCCCATTACGAATACGGGACGTATGAAGGTCTGATAATCCTCGCCCTTCGTCTTGCCGGCGAGAACGTCGTAGAATTCGTCAAATTCGCACTTAAACCAATTATGATCATCGGTGCTCTCAAGGTAGCCTCCATGCACCGATTTCTCGGCAAAACGACAAGCATAGTATACATAATTGTGCTGAAGGAACACTCCCACAGCATCAAAGCCATCATATCTGAATATCACGGTTGTCTGATCTCCGCTTTTGGTAGCGATAACCGAACGGGTATTATATCCGAATATCTCGAGTACGGTCTGCACAAGATGCTGTGCGTAAAAGTGGAAGCCACCGTAAACGCTGTCGAAGTCTATCGGCGCTCTCACAATACCGCCGCGAGTGGTGCCGTCGATCTCATTTTCGCGCTCCCGTCTGAGCTCCTTCACCGTCACGTCGTGCTTCAGTGACGAGCCGCCGCTTATCCTGATGCCGCGAGCTTGAAGAGCTCTCATAAACTCGACCGCCTCGTCCTCGTCGACAGTTATCGGCTTGTCAATAAACATCGGTATACGGCTGTCCATATAGGGCTTCGCATACTCGTAATGAAGTGCGCCGTGGCGCGCCGTGATGATAAGCCCGTCGATAAGTCCTACCGCATCCGCATAATTAGCGAGCACAGGGACACCGTACTTCTCGTTAAGCGCACGCGCCGCCTCGGGCTCGTTGCTGTATACTCCCACGACCTCGATGTCGGAGTACGCGCTGTTTTCGGATATATACTGTAAGAAGTTTTGGGCGTGAGAATTTTCACAGCCGAGTATAGCTATTCTTTTCTTCATATTTCACCTCAGAACTTCACGGGAAGTGGATTTGCCGCATGGGCCGCCTCTATAACCGAGATAATCTCCGCTGCCATCTCGGGGGTAACCGTCATAGGCTTATCCTCTGTGAGCTTGAAATAAAGCTGCTTGTAAAATTCAGGAGTGCCGACGCTAAAGGCATCTCCAGAAAAGCTATCCTCCTCGGTGTGGGTTATAAGCTGCTCTGAGCAATATGTGGGATCGCCCGCCTCGTTCTGCATAAATGTCTCCTGCACGGGGCGCGGGGGATTCTCTCCGTCCTTGATGTACTTCATCTTGTATGCGGCGGTGGTAGCCTTGTAGGTACCCTTCGAGCCCTGGAGCTTAACGTTATAGTCGGAGTAGGCGTCAATAGAGCTGATCTCGATATCAACCACGGGCTTATTCGGTGCCGCAATTATAATCTTAACGTAGTCGTCGGAGTCACCGCTGGTAAGAACCGAGGAAAGCTTGCTGTAAACTATCCTCGCCGCAGGGTCGAAGTCTATAAGACCGAGACCTATGCCGACGGGGTGAGGGCCCGTGTTATAGAGGCTGCCCGCAACCTTCTTCTGCAAGGTCTGCCAATCCCAACGTCTGGCAAGACCGTTGTATCTGACGCTCACCTGTTCAATGTCTCCAAGCTTGCCCGAGGACATAAGCTCACGGGTGAAGGTATAGAAGGGCGCAAGGAAGGTCTGCTGGAATACAGCGAGGGTAACCCCCTTCTCCTTCGCGATATTTATAAGTCTGTCACACTCGTATCTCGTTCTGCCAAAGGGCTTCTCAACAAGGACGTTGAAGCCGTGGAGAAGAAGATCCTCGGTGATGGGATAGTGACAGTCCGAGTAGGTCGCATTGACAACAAGATCCACGTCGTCGAGAGCGAGGAGCTCGCGGTAGTCCGAGAAGGTCTTGCAGCCTTTGTAAAGCTGTTCTGCCCTCTCGCGTCTTGAGGCATCGGCATCTACCACGTACTTTACGTTGTAGTATTCGTTTTTTTCGCTGAGATAGTACTTGCCGTGGATATCCTTGCCGGATCTTCCCTGGCCGATTATTGCAAGATTAAGCTTTTTCATAGCGCTCTCCTTTTTATATTCTTTCTATCTAACACTATTATAAGATTTAGTTTATGAAAAATAAATAGCATAAATTAGACTTTTATATTGTAAAAACTGAACTATAATGATATAATATAGATAATAACAAGCTTAAAAGGAGACGAATATGTCAGAGCCTCATATTTTGGAAACCGACGGTTTCTGCTACAGGCATCACACAAGCTACAACTATCCCAAGGATGCACACACGGCTCACTCACACAATATGTATGAGCTGATATACTTTCTTGAGGGCGACGCAACTCATATAATCGAGGATAGAAAATACAAGCTGAAAAAGGACGATCTTGTGTTGATACAGCCGTCGAAGCACCACTTTATCCAGATCGACTCAACCTGCAACTATGAGAGATACAACATACTCTTCAACCCGCATGCACTAGGCATAGAGAGCATACATCTGCTCGGCGACCGCTTCGACGTAATAAACCTCAATAAGCTGCCTATGGCGAGAGATATAATCAGAAAGACAGACTACTATTTCAAGCACTTCGGTAAGGACGAGTTTATCCGCATAACCGCCCTGCTACTCGAGGAGCTCTGCTACCTGCTCAGCATTACCGAGACGAACGACTCACCCGAGGAGAGCTCTCCCGTCCTCTCTCTGGCTATCTCGTACATAAATGAAAATCTGACCACACTCAAGGATGTGGCAGAGGTAGCGAGACACTGCTTTGTGAGTGAGAGCTATCTGTTCCGTCTGTTCAAGACCGAGCTCCACCACTCACCGAAAAAATACATCAATGAAAAGCGCATACTTTTAGCAGAGAGAATGATTAACGACGGTGAGCGCCCTACGTCTGTGTATGAAAAGTGCGGCTTCACCGACTATACGACCTTCTACAGAAATTACAGCGCCTTCTTTGGACGCAAGCCGTCGGACGAGAGATAAATTACGATGTTTCAAACAGTTCTTGAAATAGAAAAAGAGTGAACCCGTCCGTTCACTCTTTTTTGTTATTCTTCATTACTCTCCGCTGGTATAAATTCCAGCAAATCCTCTATTTTGCAATTGAGGACAGAGCATATTCTCGCCAAAACATCAATATCAAGTCTGGCTATTCTGTTATTGCAATAGTTATTTATCTGAGTGCGCTGCATTTCTGCCTTATGACTCAGTTTATTCTTGCTTATTCCTGCCTTCTTTATAAGTTCATCGAGCTTTATTTTAATTGTTCCGTAGTTATCCATAACACTCACCGCATTTGCCCGAAACGTTCTCTCTTTTCTTATATCATAAATGTAAAACTCGCTCCTGGATCTCCTGGGTTCTGCCCTGGTTCCAATACTGCGTGCCGATGTAGCCGCAGGTACGTCTGGCGACGTTCATCTTGGACTGATCGCGGTTGTGACAGTGGGGGCACTCCCAAACGAGCTTGCCGTCGTCATCGTTGGTTATCTCGATCTCGCCGTCAAAGCCGCACACCTGGCAATAGTCGCTCTTGGTGTTGAGCTCCGCATACATTATGTTGTTATAGATGAACTCCATAACACCGAGAACAGCATCAATGTTGTTCTGCATATCCGGTACCTCTATGTAGGATATTGCGCCACCTGGCGAAAGCTTCTGGAACTTTGCCTCAAGGGTAAGCTTCGAGAATGCGTCGATTGGCTCGGTAACGTGAACGTGATAGGAGTTGGTGATATAATTTCTGTCGGTAACGCCCTTAACTATGCCGAAGCGGTTCTGCAAGCACTTCGCAAACTTATAGGTCGTGCTCTCAAGGGGTGTGCCGTAGAGGGAGTAGTCGATATTCTCGGCAGCCTTCCACTTTGCGGTATACTCATTGAGCTTTCTCATAATCTCAAGTCCGAGCTCCTCGCCCTCGCGCTCTGTGAGCTTCTTGCCGTTGAGCGCATATACGCACTCCCAGAGACCTGCGTAGCCGAGAGAAAGTGTGGAATATCCGCCGTGCAGATACTTGTCTATCTTCTCACCCTTCTTAAGTCTGGTGAGAGCACCGTACTGCCACAGAATGGGCGCGGCGTCGGAGAGTGTGCCGGAGAGTCTCTCATGACGGCACTGAAGGGCTCTGTGGCAGAGCTCCATTCTCTCGTCGAAGATCTCCCAGAATCTCTGCATATCCTTCTTTGCGGAGAGCGCGATGTCAACGAGGTTGACGGTAACGACACCCTGGTTAAAGCGTCCGTAATACTTGGGCTTTCCGCTCTCGTCAACGTAGGGAGTGAGGAAGCTGCGGCATCCCATACAGGTGTAGCAATGTCCCTCTCCGTTCTTGTCTATCTTGCTCTCGAGCATTATCTTCTCGGAGATGTAGTCGGGAACCATACGCTTTGCGGTACACTTAGCAGAAAGCTCGGTGAGGTAGTAGTAGGGGGAGTCGGGATGAACGTTCTGCTCCTCGAGCACGTAAATGAGCTTGGGGAATGCGGGGGTAATCCATACGCCGGCTTCGTTCTTGACACCCTGATATCTCTGAAGAAGCGTCTCCTCTATAATAAGCGCGAGGTCTGCCTTCTCCTGCTCGTTCTTGGCTTCGCCAAGGTACATAAATACCGTAATGAAGGGAGCCTGTCCGTTGGTGGTAAGTAGGGTAACTACCTGATACTGAATACACTGAACACCGCGGCGAATCTCCTCGCGCAGTCTCTTCTCGGTAATCTTGCTGACAGCCGCCTCGTCGGTAACTCCTACGTCGGCGAGCTCCTGTGTAACAGCCTTGCGAATCTTCTCGCGGCTGACCTGTACGAAGGGAGCAAGGTGGGTAAGGCTGATGGACTGACCGCCGTACTGGTTGGATGCAACCTGCGCAATTATCTGTGTCGCAATATTGCAGGCGGTGGAGAAGCTATGGGGCTTCTCTATCATGGTACCGCTGATGACGGTGCCGTTCTGAAGCATATCCTCAAGGTTTACAAGGTCACAGTTGTGCATATGCTGCGCGAAGTAGTCTGCGTCGTGGAAGTGAATTATTCCCTCCTCGTGCGCCTTCACTATCTCCTCGGGAAGAAGGATTCTCTTGGTGATGTCCTTGGACACCTCACCCGCCATATAGTCACGCTGAACACTGTTGACCGTGGGGTTCTTGTTAGCGTTCTCCTGCTTGACCTCCTCGTTGTTGCACTCGATGAGCGACATTATCTTGTCGTCGGTGGTATTGGAACGACGGATAAGCTCTCTCTTATATCTGTAGGTGATATAAGCCTTGGCAAGATCAAATGCACCGAGCTTCATTAGCTCCTTCTCAACGAGATCCTGTATCTCCTCTACACCCGCAGAGCGCACCATAGTCAGACAAAGTCTCTCAACCTCAAGAGCAATATTCTCTATATCTTCCTCGGAAATTCTCTGGGATTCCTCTACTGCGCGGTTGGCTTTTCTCACCGCGGAGGCTATTTTTTCTCTGTCAAAAATCACTTCCGAGCCGTTTCTCTTAATAAGCTTCATAGTTAATTCCTTTCTAAAGTCTTGATATTGTTTCGGGGAAAAGTGGCTCTTTTCCTGCCGTAAGGGTTAAAAAAACCATCCCTCCCCATTTTGTCGGGGAGCGACGTGTGAAACCAATTATACACTATATTTAGTGTTTTGTCAAGCACTTTATCACTATATATTGTGTTTTTTAAAAATACAATTATTACCAAAGTCATACCAAATCCACAAATAAATTACTAAATTTTTGGTTATTTTACCACTTGCTTTTTTCGAGTTCAAAATAATCCTCGGCAGATTATTTTGAGCCTTGTATATTTTCGACAAAAAAACACTCTTTTTTTCTCCAACGTTTTCCCCAAAAATATTTTTCCGTCCTTATCTGTTTTCCTTGACATTTTTTTCGTCGGGTGCTAGAATATCGGTGTATTTATTCTTTTGGAGAAGCTATGAAATCTAAAATATTATCCCCGATTTTACTCCTCGTTGCCTCGATGATATGGGGCTTTGCCTTTGCGGCGCAGGATGCTGCCTCCGAGGTAGGAGCGTTCACACTCGGCTTTGCGAGAAGTCTTATTGCAGGAGTTTTTCTTATATTCGTAATAATTCTGCTCGACCGTGCTATGAGGACTGAAAGGAAGCTCTTCTCGCGCGGGAAAATTGACATAACAAAATACGAGCTTATAGGCGGCGTAATATGCGGTACCGTTCTGGCTCTGGCTTCCGCATTCCAGCAGATAGGAATCAACAGAGGAACAGACGGGGGCAAGGCGGCGTTCATCACCGCTTTGTACGTTGTAGTCGTGCCGATATACTCGCTTTTACTGAAGAAGCGCGCTCCCTTGAACGTGTGGATAAGCGTGGGAATTGCGGCAGTCGGCTTCTATCTTCTATGCATAAAGAACGACCTCACCGTCTCCCTCTCTGACCTGCTCGTAGTAGCCTGCTCTCTGATATTCCCTATACATATCCTTGCTATAGACCACTTTTCACCGAGGTGCGACGGAGTCAGAATGTCGATGGTACAGTTCTTCACCGCGGCTTTTATAAATCTGGTTATAGCACTCTTCACCGAGAGAGGTGCAGAGGTGACGTCGGTATTCGACAACATCTTACCCATTCTCTTCCTCGGCATAGGCTCAAGCGGAATTGCCTACACCCTGCAGATAATCGGTCAGAAGGGAGTCAATCCGTCCGCCGCCGCGATAATTCTCTCACTTGAGTCTGTATTCGGGGTAGTCGGAACGGCTATGTTCCTCGGTCAGACGCTCTCGGTGCGCGAGTATATTGGCTGCGGAGTGGTGCTGATTGCCGTTATCCTCTCGCAGATAGATTTTAAGAGTTTTGTAAAAAACAAAAGCACCGAGGAATAACCTACTCATCCTTCGGGCTTAAAAAAACAATATCAATCCGTACCAAAAAAGGTGCTGAGTCAAAAGCTTTAAATCAAGCTAATGCCTCAACACCTTCATTTTTTGCTATATATATTAAACCAAATTTGAAACTGACAGCTCGTTAAACGACTCTATGTACATATCTGCCATTTCTGTAATTTCATTTCTTAAAGCTCTGCTGCTTTCATCATATACGCCGACGGTGTAAATTCCACTTTCCGCGGCGGCGCGTATGGCGTTAATATTATCGTCAAAAAGCACAGCTTCATTTGCCTCTACCCCGAGCTCGGATATTACTTCCAAATATATTTCGGGGTCGTTTTTCGCTCTCCCAAAATCATCGCAGCTCCAGATATGATCGAACAGATCCAAGACTCCGTTACGCTTGAGACACAGTTCCACCACCCCGTGGGGGCTCGCCGTAAGAAC
>JAEIGA010002394.1_pt1 | contig 29931 bp, 30 predicted proteins | sample 9270691 | NCBI WGS metagenome assembly JAEIGA01 (sample SAMN17057246, study PRJNA624740) | gut metagenome | biome: biome; isolation source: fecal sample | host: Bos grunniens | place: China: Xizang | collected 2019
ACGATTCTTGTATTCTGACCGTAATCGTCATAAGGTTGTAATGATGCGCCTTCGTTCATTTGAACAGCAGAAACAATATTGCTGATTCCCGTATGTTCTCCGTAATAATTGCTATTCGAACTAGATGCTATATACCAAAGAACATGAGTTATACCGCTGTTCGCAAGAATTGAGAATGTAAGAATATTAGTGTAAATTCCACTTATATCTACCAAATCAGTACAAGCGGGCCAATCTGTACCGTAAGAATTACTGGAAGGGGATCTTGCGCATACCGCTTCATATTTGCCCGTTCCCGAATTATAGTGAAGGAAACAAATTGCTCCGATAAAAAGGTCGTTTCCGTTTGTTATTGTATACGTTTTCCCTTCTTCAACTTCGGTATATCCGGAAAGAACGCTTGTATCCATGCTATCCAAAATGGACGATGTGGGATTATATTTTATATATGACCCATCAATAGCATTCGCTTTGTTATATAAATTTTTGTTAGGATATGACGGCGCGAAACTATTAATGTCAGAATAAATCCCGTTAATATCTTTATTTGTTGGAATATCACACCCATATAAACTAATTAAATATGAATCAGTATCATCCGTATTTATATCCCGTTCCGTAACAATTGTATCATTAGTGCTATCAACAGCCGCTGATGCTTTAACATTGAACAGGATGTATGCCGCGCCTGATTCTGTTATTTTATATTTTTTCGCGGTATATGTTCCGTAATAAACGGACGGTTGGCTGTCCAAATTTACAATTGCAAGCGTATTATCGCTTGAATCAACAACAAGCATCCTGCCGCTTTGATATTGCTGATATGACGGTCTGCAAATAGTGTAGGTTTTACCGTTTTCAACCGACACTTTTGCCACAACGGCTACGGAATCATACCCCAAAATGCCGTTGTTATTGATGAACTTGTTGTTGAGATTATTATTTTTGTCGTAAAGATTGTATTTATCAATGACCGGGTCGATATCGTTTAACTGTGTCTTTACCTCTTCTACCTTATCGTCAACCGCATCAACGTCACTCATAAGAGCAAGGCTATATTCCTGATCCGTCGTCTGAATAACCACCTTGGTTCCCTCAGTCGGCTGTTCATTGACCATGATCGTATCGCGGCCCATATATTTCGCGGCTTCTGATACAGGAATCTGTTTGGTACCATTTTCGCCATCTTTGACTAAAACGTCCCCCTCATCAAAATTGAGTGCCTGAGGAAGGTTTGTAATTTTACCCATTTTTTATCCGCCCTTTCTTTCTTGAATTATCTCGTCAATTCTTTTGTGAGCGGACTTTACCGACTCATCGATCCGAACGACTTTTGCTCTGAGCTCGGACATCTCGACCTTAACAGCCTTGATCTCTGTCTTGAGATCGTCAATCCCGGCCTTGATATAGCCAATGTCAGAAGCTAAATATCCGTTCTTTTCTCCGGCTGCCTGATGTGCTGAAAATCTGCCGAGAAAAAATGTTGCGACAGAGATTGCAAGCCCGATTAAGGCGACTACTTTTTCTCCGTCCATAGTCACACCTCCGGCCACACATGCATGTCTTCGAGGATCATTTGAATATGTTTCCGATGAACCTCTTCTTCTTTTGCGATCCCTCTGAGAATTGAACCGTACCCTCTGCATGGATACTTCTCGTCTGCGACTGCTGCAAGCTTCAAATATTTATCGTGATCTCCAGCTTCCTCTTCAAGATCCTTCTTGAGGTCTGCAACAAGATCGGTTTCTTCTCTATGTAGAGCCGTACCGTTATTCATTTCAGCCATAATCAATTGCCCCTTTCAATCCGTTTTTTGATTTCGGAAATATCAGACTCGTTGAAGCTGAGGGTCTTTTCAGAAGGAGAGATAAACGGAACAGCAGGAATTTCAACGGGAAACGGACCATACTGATGCAGCGCTTCGGTAATATACCCGAATGCCTCGTCAATATCATAATGTCCTTCTTCATCGGCCTTGAGGAAAGTCTGAAGCATGCGGTTCTCAAATAGAGAATCGGCAAGCTTCGGATTTGCCTTGGCCGCTTTCACAAAAATAGCAATGAGGATCTGCATGGCTTTATCTCCAATCTGCGGAACCACTTCAACTTCTGCAAAGGAGAGAACTCCGTTTACAATCTGATCTTTTGTGACTTTCATTTTGAACTCCTTTTATCTAAAGAAAAGTGGGCGGCAAGACAATTGCCCACCGCCCGTTTGTTGGAGGTTTAGCCGTTAGTCTGCGTTGCGGTAGAAGTCGCAGTCGCCGGAGCAGCAGGAACGAAGATAGCATTTTCAGGAATGCCGAGCTTCGTCACACTGAAGAGCTGCTGAATCTGCTGGGTCATGAAGCCCATCGCAGCAGTTGCTCCAGCCGTCCAGACAGCCTGCTGAGTGATCTGAGCCTGAAGTCCGGCATCCTTGGCATCAGCATACTGGTTCGCCTTGAGAAGTACGATTTCGTCATTCTTTTCCGCGATTTCCTTGAAAAGCCCCATCTCATACCGGGTCACAGGCTTATCGCCGGGATCGGCAGGAGGATTGTTGCGAGGCGCTATACCGAGAACCCCAGCAAGACCTCCGGCACTCGCCAGAACGCCAAGTCCAGTGCCAACAGCGCCGAGAGCAACTCCCGTATTGGCTTTTGCGTTGCTTGCGTATTCCATGTTGAATACCTCCTATGAAGTAGATTTATGCCGTGGCTGACGTTGCGCACCATCAACCAAAACATATCGAAAAAATATAAATGGGACCGCCCCAGCCTACCCAAAGACAGTCCCCACACTCCCCACAAGCCATAGAGTGCGTCCCATGAAAGATTTTCTTTGACGGTTTACCGAACCATGTTAGCGGGACAGACAGTAGGGAAATGGAATCCCTCCACCGACAGCACCAATGCACCGCCCAATCCCATGTGGCATAGTTCAGCGAATCCTTGTCGTTTCTCCTGTTTACGATGCCTTTACCAGACGTTTCATCGCACCCATCTATTCCAACAACGATTTCTTAATATGGGTAGTGCATGAATTCCTACACTACCCTTTCAGAACGCCCGCAAGTGTGCTTGAATCAGAGGCCTGCGGGAGAAGTTCGTTGATGACTTGTTTTCTTTAAGTCAGCAAAACAATTCTTTCATCGTACACGTTTATATAGTCGCCGGAATTGAATATGTCTTCTGTTTCTCCGCTTTGTTTTCCATATGTTGCAATGACGGGTTGGAAATATGATTTGAGTCTGTTGGAGTAAAATGAGAACTGTACATTAGATTTGCTGTCGTTATTTCTGTTTTTTTGTTCCATTGTCTGTTTAATATAAAACTTTTTACCATAATATACAACACAGTCACATTTTTGCGATGTAGAAGTACGCAAATTTACTGTGCTGTCATCCGGTACCGTAATAGTCCCATCATTTGAAATAATGTTGCGCGTACCTTCTGAATTATTGCATATAATAATATCGAAATTTGTATATGCACTTTCGAGCATAGCACCGTGGCACTGCTCAAAGGATATTCCGTTTCTTTTTATTACGATTCTGTTATCAACATTTACTTTGTTTCCTACATTTAATGTGACTTCCATGTTGTGTTGAAAGTTAATGATAGGATTTCCGCTTGTATCAAGTTTTGGATATGCAGATCCGTAGGTGTTATTTCCTCCACCATAAGCATATACATTACTACGCTGAATAAACTTGAAAACAGAGCATTCTATGTCCTCAGAAATTGTAGCAATATCAAATTCTACACCGTCCGCGAGAAAAGCAAGGTACAAGTTTACTTCGTTTCCATGCCCGTCCCCTATATGTCCGCTTTCTCCATTTACTTTACAAATAAAATTAGTGTTTCCCTGTGCAATTTCAACACCATCATATAATACCTGAGTATTATTCCAACATTCTGAGCTTTTAACATTTGTTGCCGTCTGCGTATTTCCGCCAGCATCTTCATATTCGAGACTATCCCATGTTTTTTCATACTTCAAGAATTTATAATCTACCGATTTGTCTCCCGTTTCGGTAGGTACAATAACATCGAATTCCGTATTGCTTACCTTATGAATTGTAATTTTCGGAATAACATTTGGCAAAATAACGTCTTCATCAATTTCAAAAGTTTCGCTTGTTGTCATGTTCTGATAAATGATGAAATCACTATTTTGGTCTTTATTGTTTATTGTTATTGCGACAACATATCCCGAATTTACAGATAGTTTGTCGTTTTCAGTGGGTAGATTATTATTGTCCAATCTTCTATTTTCAATATATGTTGCAGAAGACGGAGCACCGTTGTATATATAAACAGTCCAATATGTTCCCCATGTTACGCCGAGATTGTCCGGGTCTACATATAAATCAAAATCTTTTGTTGCGGCAAAATAATATGTAACGTACGCCGAATTTGATACCAATCCGCTTGTAGATGCGTTTCCCACGAATTTTGTGCATCCGCTATAATCTCTCTGTAATTTAACGAATGGTGTTACAGTATTACCAAGCAAATTTAATTTATTTGCAATGCCGTTAATATCAAATTCATTATCAATCTGCGCAAGTTGAGTATCATTAAGAACAATGTTTTCGTTTAACGTAAATCCGTCAAACAAGCCGTTTTGATAAAATGTAAATTTATTTGTCAGCCCCCTTGTCTGCGATATGGCAACGCATTGCCCGGTTTTGATTGATAGAGGGCTGTTTTGCATTGGAAGCGGCGTATGTTCGCTTTCAGATGTGCTATAATTAGCAATAAATGTTGCGGAAGAAGGTTCTCCGCTATATATGGTTAATCTTAAATACTGTGCATTCTGAGAGTCAAAATACAGGCTGAAATCTTCCGGGGCATAGAAATATGATACACCATAAGTATTATTACTGGTGATTCCTGTTGACCCTGCGATACTGTTATCTTGATATGTTAAAATAGAATCGCCTTTTTCAAACTTTTTGTATTCTCGTTCAGCAATCTCGCTTCCAAGCTGTGTTATCTGTGTCTTTACTTCATCTACCTCATTGGATAAGGCTGTATAATCATCCGGAATACTCTCAAGAGTTTCAACACCTTTTTGCTGCACCGCAGCCACTGCCTGATTCTTCGCCGTATTAATTGTGCTAATGGCGTCAGACCCGATAAGCCCGGCTGGAATCATCTGACCGGACTGAGGATCCTTGACCTGCGCATTAGCAAGTTGTACGTTCAAAGGCATTTCTACTACCTCCTTGGTTTCATTTTGAATTGTGATCTCACTCTTCTTCCTCCACCTCAACGATCCCGACAACCGCGTCAAGATCAGCGGCGGACAGCTCAATGTTCTGATCGAGATTGAGCTTCAGTGGTGCAAGATCCCAGTCTGTCTCGAAGTTGACCAGCTCATTCATCTTCTCTTCCTTTTCCTCATCGGTCATGTCGGAGTTCAGAATCTGATCCCGTCGTTCTGCGAAGAAAGCCAATTCCTCGTTGATCTTCCTCGCGATCTTGGAAAGTGTATGCGCCTGTCTTAGGTGCAGCGGCTGCTCAATGAGCTTCTGCAGTACTGATACCGAGGCAAGCATCTGTCCGATTTTCATGGGTGTTTCTCCTTTTTATTTATTTATTCATCATACGCTAAATAATGAGTTCTTCCGTTTTCATCCATCCATGCTGGACCATTTCTTGTTCCCATGAATGTCCCGTATGGAGTGTTATAATAGAAAGCCCATACTTCTTCGAAAGGTCTGTCAGAAGCTCCGATTTTCCATCTACTGCGTCCAGAGGTGCCATTTGTTCTTATAACATTCGAAACGCAGTCAAATATCAATGCACGCGTATTGTGCAATAAATCATCACCTTCACCCGCCTCAGCAAAGCATATATAAGATGCATATTGGTGAAGAAAATAACTTGCATCATAAGTCCTATATTTAGATCCGAGATTTATATATACAGGTGCGCCTCCAGTGTCGAGTTCTGATGACAATATCGAATAATAAATCGTGTCATTCGGGTCGTAATACCAAACTTCCCTCACCCTCAAGCTACTCAAATCCATCGTCTCCGCCCGGATATGTCCCCCGTCGATAAAGGTCCTTGACCCGCCGGAAGTCGTATCAGGGTCATTCAGCTTTGCGAATGTCACCATTCCGTTGATCTGAATATTAGAAGACGAGATCACAGTTGTTGAGCTGCCCTCGACAGTTCGGAGATAGATCATGCATCCCGTGTCCCCGGCAGCAGTCGTGAGGGTCAGGGTCCCGGTCGTGATGCGGTTGCCGTGAATGGAATTGGCAGCGATTCTTTCACCGAGGATGGAGCCGTCCATGTTGATCGCGGTCTTCCATGTCACGCCATAGTCGTCGGTATAGCCAAGGCCACTGAGACTCCATTTCCAAAGCCGTCTTGCCTGATACCGGTTGTTGACCTTCGGGAGTACCGGCTTGGACTCCGAAATATAAAGCGCCTCCGAATGCTTCCCGCCGGTGGTGTTCGTCTCAAGCGTCACGTAGCCATTGAGCGTCAAATCCATCATGGCCTGAGCGTTCTGCTGTGCCTGAGCAAGGATCGCATCGGGGTCAACTTCACTCTGAACGGTCTCGATCGCATCGATCTTCTCCTTCAGCTCCTGATTGGTCTTGTTCGACTCTGCCGTGAGACTTGTCCGGACCTCAGTGCCGAGGGTGTAGATCGTGTTCTCTGGCCGATCAAGAGGAATATCCATCTGCTGGACCGGGAAATCCTTACCCTCCGCCAGTCCGTGAGGAGCCGAGATCACCCGGATGGTGTCGCCGATCTTCACGCTCTCGATCTCAGGGTTGAGATAGTGCAAGTCCAGCGCCGACAGCTCGATCACCATCGTGTCGAACTGCAAGTCATCCAGATATAAAATCCCTTTAAGCCAAAGAGTATTCGCGTCCTCCACGTCGTCGAAGTGCACAACCTTGATGATCCTGCCATAGGTCTCGATCGCGTCAGGTCTCTCGATATAGATGCTCCCGTCGGGGTTCACGCTCTCAACCGTGAGATACTTCTCGAGGTCCTCGGGGTCTCCTTCTTCCTTCTCCAGTCTTTTACCGAGGGGCACAAGCACCGTCGCATACTCAGCAGAGTCAAAGGAGCGGGTAAAGTCAATGAGGTTCTTGCCGAAGTTCACTTCCTGCGTGTTGAGGTTGAGCGGTTCTGCAAGATAGTCGAGATACCGGACCCCATTTTGATGACGCACATAGAGATGCCCTCCGAGCTTGGAGACAAGCTTCTCATTGAGACAGGAGATCGTGGTCTCGTAGTTCGTAACACGGTAGAGAGTATCATCAGGAGCCGTCACGTCCACAACTCCGAGAGTGAATTGCCTGTTCTCCTCGACATGCTCGTTGTGCACAGCGAGAAGAGCGCTCAGAAACAGCCTGACAGCCTGCTGGTTATCGTAGCTGTACTCCTGAGGGGGCTGGATCGTGTCATTGAAGAAGGCGAGTTCTCCCTCACAGGTCAGAGCACGCTGGTTCCAGAAATCTTTATTCTCCTGAAGCACCCGTCCCTGCCAGAGAATCTCGCCATCCTTCATGACTGTAATATCGGTTTTCATCCTTACGATCGAGCTATATCCGGCGTTTCCCGGAGGTACCGTCATCGTAAGAGAACCCGCTGAGGAGTCCGCAAGTGACAGTTTCGGATTAACCAGTCTCAGACTCTTGTCGTCGGACTCATCATCGTAGATCAGCGTCTGATCTGCATAAATCTGATACATCAGAGGACTCCTTTCGGGAAGTATTCAATTGCTGCTCCCATACTTGGGAAATCAGAACTCGAGATGATAGGAGACCCCGGCTTGTACATCATGAGCTGGTAGTAGCCATCAATGGTAAAGGTGTACTCGTTGCCGGAGATCTGAGAATACGGCACGTAGAGTTCCGCAACCACATCGGATCCCGTCACCTCAGTCGCATAGATCGCGATGTCAAACCGGAACGTATCTGCGACTCTGATTCTTTCGCCCGCATAACAGATACGCGGAGGTTTCTTCGTGATGGCAGACGTATTTGCACTGATCTCCTCAACATGCATCTGCATACTTGAGATGTAGGTGCTGAGAGCTCCGAGCTTGAAGTCAGTCGACGTATAGTCTGGGATCACCCGGTATTTCTTCGGATCCACATTGTAGTCAATTGTGATGGTCGAGCGGGCCTGATCTGTCTTCCAGCTGTTGACAGAGAATCTGCCCTCGTAGTAGTAGCCCGGATCATCCTCGAGGATCATCGTCATGCGCTTGCCGTGGAGGTAAGTCATGATCTCGGAGTAGACGTCGGACCAGTTGTAAGTCGCGGGTCCCTCGAGATCGTACTGGTTTAAGACGTAAAACTCGATACTCCCTTCCCTGTTGTTGTATGCGGGCTTCCCGGTGAGAGAGTCTGTTAAGTCAATAACGCCGTCTGCACCGGGAATTTCCACATACCTAGTCTTCACAGGAGGAGGATCGATAACCGGACGGGAGGTAGGGACCAGATGCCAGTCCGTCCATGAGTTCTTGGTGCCAAATGTTACGGAATGATACATCAGATCCCCCTTTTCGATAGTATTGTTTTATTTCCGAAGCTTCTGTCATACTTGGGTGTGGTAGCACCGACAAGTTCACCGGAGTCGAGGACAATCTGCTGGTTCTGCATATTGTCATTCAGCTCATTGACATTATCATTCAGCTTCTTGAGCTCGAGCCAAGTCGCCTCGTTGTAGCTTAATACATTGCCGTCTCCGTCAGTAATCCAAGACTCTTCTCTGTAAGCCCGGTTTTCCTCATGGAGACTGGAGATTTCAGCGGTCTGCTGTGCGATCTCCGCCGCCATGTTCTGCCAAGATTGGTCTTTAATACTGTCCGGAGTCCATCTTTCCTGATCTTCGAGCTGAATCTGCCGCATGTAGTTTGCCAGACCATCATTTTGATAGTCGGCACCCATCTCGCGGATCATCCGGTCTTGGTCTTCTTTCGACGCATTTCTGAATATGCCCATGTAGGCGTCATACTCATCGGCCTGCATCTTGAGATTTCCGAAATCGAACACCGGGGTCAGAGTACCTTCCTCATAGTCGATGGTCCCGATCTGATTATTAAACTTGTCAACAAGAGTCCGGCCCATTTCGTCACCGATTTCGCTACCGACTTCTTCAAAAGCTGTGACTAAAGTGGGTTTCACTTCTTCGAGGCTATTGAGAACCGTGTCGGCAAAACCGTCGACAGTAGCTGAACCATATCCCGACCCAGCTTCATATCCGTCGATCTCGTGCTCCGCAATCGAGTCCTTGTATACCTCGGAAATATCGTCGGTGCTCATCTGGACCTGACTGAGAACATCGTCTGAACCGCTTGCATACCCGTCGGCAAATGAGCTCAATGCATCCAGAGAAAGCTCTTCGAAGTTCTCTTCGTTGACATACTTGCCAAATTCGTTGAGCACTTTTTCAGCAACATCACCGGCTGCATCAATTGGAATATGGGCATATTCTTCTTCGCCATCAGCCAGTCCAGTATCCAAATTTTCGCCATCTTTTTCAGTTTCTCTGGATGGAGAATGGCTATCAAATACTGTGTCAAAAGCGTTCAACACTTTGTTGCCAAGGCCCGTAGCAGCATCAACAACTTTGCTTCCGAAATTTTGAATTCCATTCTTGATACCGGAAGCCAGATTTCCGCCAATCTCCTTGCCCTTTTCAATTACTTCTTCCCCGCCGCCGAGGATTGTGTCAAGTGCGCCGGTAAAGGCCTTTTTGACCGTCTCGACCATGCCGAGGAAGCCGTCTTTGATATTGGTCAGGATTTCGCCACCTTTTTCTACAAATTTCGGGAAATATTCTTTAATCTTATCAATAATATCTTCAATGAATTTTCCTATTGCCTCGATCGCCTTCATTGCAAACTTAGCGATACCGGTCGCCAGATTGCTGATCATATCGCCCGCAAGCTGAGCAAATTTCGAAGCCTCTTCTTTGTCCACGCCGAGGAAGACAAGAATAGCCGCGATAATATCTTCAAATAGATCCTTGAATGCGTTTCTTGCCCGCTCCGCATTATCAATGAGTCAATCGCCGAGACCTTCTACAAGGCTCAAAACCAGATCAACACCGGCCTGAATGAATTGAGGAAGATACTCTGTGATGCCTCGCAGTAATTCGAGCATAATAGTTGCAACGGAGTCTATAATAGATCCTGCATTATTTGCAATCGTTTCTAGGACTTTTGTAATAATTGTGAAGGCTACATCTACAATTTTAGGAATCAAAGTAACTGCCGCATCGAGGATTGCCGAGAGGACGCTGGTCACAGTTTCTGCAATTGTAACAGCATTCTCGCCGACCATTTTGATGATAGCCATAATTCCTTCTCCGACTTTTGTAATCAGGAAGGGAATCAGGCTAATGATCGACTTGATTGCGAAAACCAGAAGCTCGATTCCGACTGTTCCAGCTGCTGAAAATGCCGTCATTGCCGCCGCGAACATCAGTAATCCGGCTCCAACTCCAACAACGCCGACACCAAGCAGTGCTATTGCAGCCGCAAGAGCAACAATGAGGGGTGTAATCGGACCGAGAACAAGACCTGCAACGCCTATTACAGCAAACGCTCCGGCAAGCATGAGAAGGCTCTTGACCATCTCTTCCCATGTCATCTCGCCGAGGCTCTTCAGAACCGGAGCAAGTATCGCAAGCGCACCTGCCATAGCAATCATTGCCAAAGCACCGGCAAGAGCAAGGGGAGCCGTCGATCCGAGAGCAATCAGTGACAGGGTCATCTCAACAAGGGCAACGCCCATCGCTATGAGTCCTTTGCCGATCTCTTCCCAAGACAGTTCACCGAGTTTCTTGAGCACTCCAGCTACAATTGACAGAGATGCCGCCATCTCGATCATTGCAAGGCCGGTTCCGACACTCATACCGCCGAATTGACCAATGAGAATGATCGCGCCAGTCATTTCAACGATCGCAGCAGTCATGCCAACAAGCCCTTTTGCGATTTCTTCCCAAGTGAGCTCGCCGATCTTCTTCAGAACCCCTGCGACAATCAGCAAAGAAGTCGCCATTTCGATCATGGCAAGACCATTGCCGACCGATGCTCCGCCAAACTGCCCTATTGCAATCATTGCGAGAGTCATCTCAGCGACAACGGCTGTCATAACCCCAATCGAGTCAAGAAGCTTATCACTGTCGATTTCACTGATTTTCTTCAGCGTACTTGCAACGATGAGAAGCGAGGTTGCCATCTCGATCATTGCAAGACCGCTTCCGACACTGGCGCCGCCGAACTTCCCTATCGCAATATTTGCAAGGGTCATTTCTGCAATTGCAGCGGTGACAGCACCAATCGAATCGAGAAGGCGTTCGCTGTCAATCTTACTGATCTTATCAAGAGTGCTTGCGACAAGAAGCAACGCCAGAGCCATCTCGATCATTGCGAATCCTGCGCCTGCACCTGCACCGCCACCAAGTTTTCCGATAGCAATGGACGCACCGCTCAACTCTCCAATAGCGGCTGTCATAGCTCCAATAGAAGCACCAAGCCTCTCGCCATCGATCTCACTCATCTTTTTGAGAGCCGACGCCATAATCAGAACAGCGACAGACATCTCAATCATAACCATGGCTGTGGAGTTCAGCTTCTTAGCGTCCGTCGCTCCGACAAGTTTCCCTTCGGCATACATAGCGGCCATCAATTCGCCGATCATAGCGGCTACTGCGCCTAAAGAGGCAGTGATCTTCGAAGATTCTACTCCGCTGAGCGCAATAACTGCAACAGTAATAATGCCGATGGCTGCAGCGATTTTGAGAAGTGTCTTCGCCTGAAGATCTCTCTGCCACGCCTCAAGTGCTCCTTTAATTCCGTCGAGAATATCAAGTACTGGCGCGAAAACACTCTTCAGGCCATCGAGAGGATCTCTAAGGGAGTTGACAAAGTTTACAATTCCGTACCCGAGTCCGACTTTGAATGCCTTGTCGATGATTCCCATCACTTTATCAATGTCGAGATTTCCGACAGCTTCTTTCAAGGAATCGCCGACAACGCCCAGCACCTCGCCGACCTTGCCAAACACAGCGTCGACCACAGGTTTAAGCTTGGAAAGCCCGGCCCAGATTCCGCTGAACAATTTCTTAAGCCCCTCGAAGAATTTCATCAGAGGCTCGAATTTCTTCCCGGACTCTTCACCGAATTGCTCGTAATCTGTCCGATTTTCTTTCTTGAATAATGAGAAGAATTCCTTGACCTTCTCAATCGCCTTGACAATGAAACCAGTCACGCCGCCGAATATCTTGCCGAGCGTGTCTCCTACATTGTGCAAATCAAGACCTGTAATGGCTTGAATGAGGTCGAAAATATAATCGAGGACAATCTCGATCTTTTCCTGAATTACAGCGAATACGCCGCTAAGACCGCCTCCAGCCTCCTTGAATGTCTCGATCGTATCACTGAGGGAGAGGAACTCTGCTGCGAACTCAGCAGTTACAGCGATGATCTCCTTGATGGTGTCTACAAATCCCTTGAGCTTCTCGCTGGTACGGATGAATTCCGCGATGCTGATAAGCAGATCGTCGAAATGGCCGAGGAATGTATCGAGATTGGCTGCGCCGTCCCCGAGAAGAATGCCTATACCCTTTCCGAAATCTGTAATAATCCGCTGGAATGCTTCGGAGACAGGAGCTAGAAATTCTTTCATCCCGCCGAAAGTCTCACGAATCGCCGTTCCGATCAGCCCGAGCCTGTCTTTCAGCAGATCAAACCAGCCCCACTTCTGAAGGTCCGCGAGAGTATCTCTGAAACTGAACAGCCCTTTCAGCACAGGCTCAAATATGTTTTTGGTGTTCAGCCCTGTCCAAGTCCGAATCAGTTCCTGAACAGAGTAAATTGCCAGCTTGATCCGGTCAACGACAACGGCAAATACACCTGCAATACCGCCACCGGCCGCTTCGAATTTGCTCATTGCCGAACTGACATTAAGCACCTGACCGACAAGAGTCGCAATGATGCCAAGGGAGTCTTTGATCTTGTTGAAAATATCAAGGATCTTGAGAAGTCCTTCCGACGGTCCGGCAGTCAGCACATTGTGAAGAGTCGCAACGCTAATTTCGCCGTTCTTCACCGCTTCACGAATATTCTCGAAGAACCCGGAGAGAGTTCCGTCATAATATTCCATCAGGTTGCTGACCCGGTAGATCGTGCTGATGAAATTGCCGAGTCGTCCTGCGGCTTCTGTAAAAATATCAAAAATTCCGCCGCCGATATTGCTGATCTGACCGATCAGAGGAGAGAGGAAAGAGCCGACAAGATCGCCGATCACGTCCTTCACAAGCCCCACTGCTTTGAAGATGCTCTCAAATATCGACCCGAGCTTCTCCATATTCTCCTCGCTGAGGATCAGACCGTTGGTGAACTCGTGAAAGCCCTTCGTGATCTCATAGAGCCCCTTCGAATCAGTCGGAGCGAATATCTTCTCCCATGCTTCCGTGATCGGATCTACAATGCTTCTGAGGGCATGGTAAATATCCTTAACCCCATTGATGAATTCGTCACGTCCACCGAGATTCTTCCATCCGAGGAGTACGTCGTTTATATTGCTGATCGGACCGGCAAATATCTCCCAAAGCTCATTTGCCAGATCCGTCCAGAGAACCTTAGCCTCTTCGTAGTTTCCGAACAGAATCTCAAAAGAGGTCATGAGCTGAGTCGACACGGCATCTTTGGTGGCTTCAATCGCATCCTCGAACGTCTTTGCTTCCTGAGCCGCCGCAAATGCCTTTCGGCCAAGCGCATACTCTTCAGAACCGAGATGAGCAAGTATGCCTTCAAGCTCTTCTGCCGACTTTCCAGTCATGAGCATAGCCTGCTCCATGTCGAGAGTGCCATCTACATACTGGTTGGTCAGCTTGATGATTTGCGAAGTGGTAATGTCGCTTGTCTCACTGAGTTCATCATAGACCTTGCCGAGCTCGTCTGCAAATCCGCCATACTGATTCAGAACATTGACAAGGGTTGTATCGGTGAACCATTTCTCTTTCAGGGTCTCTCTGAAGTTCTTCCAGTCAACCTCAACATCTGCAACTGCTTCACCGAGATCGTTCAGCTGATAAGTGGCATAGAATTCTTCGCCGGTCTCATCATCATAGAATTTCTTCAGAGTGCCTTCCGTAACGGCCGCTTGAATGGCAAGTTCCTTGAATTCCTTCGTTGCCATGCTCGCGTTTTCGATAGACATCCAGTCCTTAACCATTACGGAACCGGAAGACAGAGCCTGCGACAGGTTGTACATCGCCCGGGCCGCTTCATTCTTGCCCTGACCGGAAATCGCTGCCCAATTGGAAATACCCTCCATTGCGGTCACAGCCTCGGACAGCTCGACACCATTGGCAGTGAATTTGCCAATGTTCGACACCATGTCCTCAAAGCTGTAGGAGGTTTCATCCGTGTACCAGTTCAGTCTTTCGAGCTGTTCAGAAACCTCTTCGATTTCCTTGCCGGTGGCCGACATGATCGTCTGAACAGCCTTTGTCTTGTCAGCATACTTGTCGAAACCTGCAGACACCTGATCTATGGTAACAGACTTGAGTGTGTTGACCAGTTTTTGCTCAATCTGCGAGCCAATATTCAAAAGTGCGCCGGTAGCAAGAGTCTCGAGCCAAGAGAACTTTTCTCCGACAGTCTCTATTGCCGCACTCGCACCACTGAAATCAAGTTTATGAGAAGCTGAAGTAATATCTGAAAAAGTCTTTTCTACTCCGGAAAAATTCAAAGCGCTCTTGAGTTTATCGAGCGTTGACATGCTTTGCGATACATTTTTCTCAAAGTCCTGATTATCAAATCGCATTTCTACGACTTTTTCGTCAATCGTTCTGCTCATGTGCGCTTCACCTCCTCCCAAGCCGCTTCAGCAAGTTTTTCAAATATAGGTCGGAGTGCAGGGTTTATATAATCGATCCCCGTGACATAGCCTCCGTTTCTGGTTGCGTGACCGTACTGCAAAACAATCGCAATCGGCACGCCATTTTGAACGTTCGTATTGTTGAAAGTAATGGACACGCTCGACCTCCCCCGCACGATCTTGTAGTTCCATGAGTCTGCGGTAAGTCCAGTGTCTTTGGGCGTCGCTGCGCGTAAAGCATCCACTCCTTCGTCACCGTAACGGCTCAGAGGTGACAGTTTGTCAAACTCGTTCAGCCGTTTCAGGTAACTCGTAAGTGTTTTGAAGTCGCCTTTCTGCCTGATTTCGAACATGCGACGCCCTCCTTTTTAACCTTTTGATCCCAGTTTTTTTCTGCGCGCTCTGTTGAGCTCCGTGTTCTCTCTCATAGTGTCTAGAGCACTCAGTTTCTTCTTCTTCGGCTGGCCTTCGATATTGCAGACTTTGATCAGTGTCAGCAATTTATTCAAATGCCAGCGTTCACACGGCTCGAACGGTATCTGAAGAGCGACCATCCAATAGTAGATAACCTCTGCTGTGATGATTTTTCTCGAGACGCCTTTTCCTTCACCCTGTCTCTTGGAGAAAGTTGTCGCAGTCATCGGCTCGTTGATGTACTGCGTGACCATGTCTAGGTCGCTGTTTGTGAGCAGGCTGTAGGCCATGGGGTTGACGTTCTCGGTCAGCGTCATGCACCGGATGTAGTCTATGGTCTCAGCCCTGCTCATCTCTTTTGCGCTTAAAAAAGGTTTGTGCCAGCGAGCCTCCCATTTCGCCAAAGACACAAGGGAGTGCTCGAGCAGTATTTTTTGCCCCTCTGAATGATAGAATTCCTGCTTTCGCTCGTCATAGTAATCACCAGAGGGGATTGTGATGCGAAGCATAGCTTATTTAATCGACGATCTCGAGAGAGGTAGTCTTCTTCTCGGTAGGCACAATGCCGTTGATGAATGCCGCGGCAGCCTTGGAATCGGATGCGAGCTCCATGAAAAGATCGGAATACGCCTCTGTCTGAGAAAACTCTTCGGAAAGCTCCTTGGACTTGATAAACCGTCTGCCGTCATCGCTCTTCTTGCCATACGATCTCAGGATAATATCCTTGAAGATCTCGATCATGGCAGGCAGATCCTTCTCGTTATTGATTCGTTCGATCAGAGCCTGAAAACCGCCTTTGACGGACAACTGCATCTCTGCAATCTCGGCTCTCGTCATGTTGAAGTAGAAGTCTTCCGTTCTCTCTTCGCCGTTGTAGTCGGTGTAAGTCATTTTCTTAACAAACATTTTGATTTTTCTCCTTTCAATTTTTAGGGGATGTTTTGCTGAGCAAAAAGATAAAGGCCGCCAGCCTGACTGAATACGGCCCTTGCCTCAATCGTAAGCGGTGACAAGCAAAGGATTGTCGAAATTGTCCGTGAGAATCTCGCCGTCGCTGTCCCGCAGATAGCGTTCCCAGACATAGATTTCCTGAATTTCGTCCATGGAAGGGAGCCTGGGGTCTGTTTCGTCGGTACCGTAGAGCACATTCTCGATTGCATGGAGAATATTCATGATACCGAGCTGTTTGTACTTCAGGCCGTCAAAAATGAACTCGGAAGTCGGCTTCGCACCCTCGATGACGACCGGAAGCGTGCTGACCTCCCAAGAGAGAGTAAGCGCTTCGGGACTGTCGTTGACGGTAGAGTAGCTCTTGGATGAGGGAGAGGCCGTGCACCCATAGATCACATGAATCTTGTAGGAGTAATCATCCCCTGCTTCCGGATTTCCGACCTTACTGCGGAAGGAAAAACCGAAAGATTCCCTCTTCTGCTGAGCAACCGTGATGCCTTCTGCGATCTGCCTGCGTCCGAGACAGACTCTGAAGTCCTTCGGGTAGGAGTAAGCCTCGATTGTGAATCCAAGCTCCTCTGCCGAAAGAATGTTGAGGTATTTTGCGTTGTCGGCCCAGAAAGCAGTTGCCTCGCCCCCGGAAGGATTGATGGTAACTGCAGTCAGACCGTTCCATACCGTACCCGTGCCATAAGTGCCGTCACGGTTGCGCAGATAGAGCACACCATGGTCAGTACCGGTCTCATAGGTCCGGTCTTTCAGCTTGTCCCAGATGAGACGTGACATAGTCTGTCACCTCCCGTCTTCATTAAGCGATGAGACCGAGAATCTCAGTAGGAAGAGGAAGCTGAGGAGCAGTCCCAGTAGAACCGCCAGTACCGTCAGTACCATAAAGCTTATTCTCGAGCGCGGTAAGAGCAGCAGAGGTGACTTTGGTGGAGTCAATCTCAAGATAAGCAGTCGGTCTATAGGTAACAGCCGAAGCTCCTTCGCCGATCGTGCCGATGGCAACAGGAGTCGTGTTGACTTCCCAAGAGAAGGTAATCGCCTCAGGGCTGTCGTTGACCGTCGCATAGCTTCTGGAAGAGGGAGAAGCAAGGCAGCCATACACGATATGAATCTTGTAGCCGTGGTCATCGTTGTCAACGTCGTTGCCGATTCTGGTGCGGTAGCAGAAGCCGAACATCTTTCTCTTCTGCTGACGGACGTAAATACCATCCGCAAGCTCCGCAGAGCCGTCACATTCCATGAATTCATCCGGATAGGTATAGGCTTCAATCGTGCACCCGAAATCTTCCGCAGACATCAGGTTCAGATACTTGATGTTGTCAGCCCACAGAGCGGTCGGTTCAGCACCGGAAGGGTTCTCGGTAACACCGGTAAGACCATTCCAGACAACGCCGTCGCCGTACTTGTTGTCACCAACCTTGGTTTCGTCATAGACATAAAGAACGCCATGGTCCACACCAGTTTCAAACAGATGCTCGCCAGTGGCATCCCACTGAAGTTTTGCCATTTTGAATTCCTCCTTAGAAATAGAGTTCGAAAGTCCAGTGATTCAGATTATCCACTGTGAAAAAACGGTTCAAGGTGCACAAAGGCATCAGAGCCATCTCGTCCACAAGTGGATAATCCGGATCTTTACTGATAAGCGTGACAGCATAACGCCTCTTGCCGACGTATCCGCTGTTGTCAGCCCGTTTTACATCAATCGCATCCAGATTGTATACGATACAGGGAAAGGACAGTTTGACGCTTTCCGGAGGCTGAAAATAAACGTGGCTCGATCCAAGCATGGACGTCAGCCGATTGTGAAGTTCAATCCTCGTCGCCATTCCAGACACCTCCTACGGTGAGAATAAGCCTCGGAAATTCGACTTTCACATCGGTAATCTTCCATGTAGCACCGAGCCATGTCAAATACCGGAGTTTTGAGAAGTTCTCAAAGGCAAAAGGATCGGCTACAATACTGATCTCATTGCGGACATTCAGATCGTCGTTCAAGCCATCGCCTTTTTCGTACCGCCGGTTGTTGGAGAGAACGTCGCCGTAATAGTTTCGTTCCGTTTTCACAGCCTTGTATACGCCGGGATGGTTGACGGGATCGGTCTCAACAGTGTCAATGTAGCCAACCGTGCCATAGTATTTCGCCATTTTGAACTCCTTTGCTTAATGATTCGCTAAACCGATCAGGAAGCTCTCTCGTATTCGATGACGATCGCAGAGTTAGGCTTCACGAGGGTAGCGGACTGACGGGTCTCGATCAGGTACTCCATCTTGTTGAAGTCGATGTCGAAGTCGTCGAACCAGTTGATCTGACCACCCTTATCCATACCGACATAGTAGTCTCTCAGGTCAACAATGATACCGACAAGGTTGCGGGTATGATCGGTGGAGGAGATGGTGACGGTACGGGTCTGGTTCTTCATGCAGGGAACCGCAACGATCTTGTCAACAAGCATAGCAGTGGCGAGCTCATCCTTGGACTTGTAGAGTCTGTGGTTAAAACCATCCTCGAGCAGGAGCATATTGGAGAGAATGTCGGAAGCGACGAAGAAGATGGTATTGCCGGAGCCATCGTAATCGTCGAAGCCCTTGACAGCGGCCTTGATCGAGCCCTTGGCAATGTCAGCGTCGGTACCGGCAGCCGCAACTTCGAAGACAGAGTTGACCGCGAAGAGGTCTTCCATCTTCCAGATCGGACGAATCTTGGACTCATTGATCTTGGTAGCGGCGTCAACAGCACGGCCGTCGCCGATGAGGTAAGCACGAGCCAGTTCCTCATTGAGCTTCACGCGCATCTCTTCCTTGAGCCAAGCCACGACGTCGAAGTCAGTGATGTCGAGAATGTCATCACGATCAAGCTTCTGAAGCTTGTACACGGTCGTGGGGTCGGTTTCTCTCTTGAGTAGAGCGATAGTCTCGGAGACCTTCTCGGAGCCCTTGGTCAGATAACCTCTCGCGCGGGCGTTTTCGGTGGTGATGTCCGCAAACAGGGACTTGATGCGAGAAAAGGGAGTTCTGTGAACACCGTCGAGAACTTCCTTGACCCACTTCATGTCCTGAGAGACATACTGGGGAGTCGTGGGAGTGGTCTTGTAGGCGGGATAGGCGTTGCCGATGTCGGTGATGCCGTGAGCAAGCACAGCTTCCTTCAGGCTGCCGTTCTTCTTTGCCTCGTTAAGGATCTCGACCTGATCAGCGTGGGTGAGGACCTCAACCTCTTCAGAGCCGGTCCCCTCAAAAATGTTTTTCTTCATTTCATTACCTCCTTCGGTATGTTCAATTTCGTTGTTGGTTTCGTCCGAGTCGTCCTCTTCAGATTCGTCGGAATGCTTGGCGTCCTTTTCAGCCTTTGCTGCTTCGATCAGAGCATTGACAACGGTCTTCTGCTTCTCGGTAAGCATTTCGAAAATATCATCGGTCACGGTTTCTCCGTCTTTGCTGTCCTCTTCCTCTTCGCCGTCGGCGTGTTTAACATCTTCAGAGCCTTCGGCTTCGCCAAGGGCCAGCGCGATAAGGGCATAGACAACATTCTTCTGCTTCTCGGTAAGAGTATTGAGGATGTCCCGAACAGTTTCTTCTTTTTCTTCCTCTTCAGGTTTCTTCTTCTCATCAGCATGCTCCACTGCCATATCTGATTCTCCTTCAGCTTTAGAATTATCTTCTTCAGCAGATGCGTCGGTGTCTCCTTGTGTCAGATCGATTTCCTCACCCATATAAAGAACCATCTCATCCTCAGAGATCTCTCCATGACGGATCACCTCTTCAATGTGAGCGCCGGAATTCGCACCTGCCAGAACAAGAGAAACCTCTTTGATGTCCCCGTGAAGAACATCTCCGCCGTTCTGCTTCAGATGATTTGCGCAGATGGACAGAGAATCCATGTCACCATGCATCACTGCCAGTTTTGCGGTCTGCGCTTTCCGCGTTTCGTTGAAGGACGCATAGCCGTAGACGCCTTCGTCCCTGTTCTGGAGCAGCACTTTGCCGAGAACATTCTCGGGATCGTTGTGCTGGTGATTCCAGACAAGCGGAACGGTGTTGCCGTCACAGTGCTTGAATGCATCCTTCCGGATGGTGCGCCCGTCGGTGCAGAGAATGTCATTACGGGTCACCCATCCGCTGAAATCATACTTCATTTTGAACCACACCCTCCTTGCTTAACCTTTTACTTCATGGTAGTTGGTTCTTGTTGTTTTATTGCTTGAACCCGAAGCCTTCTTTGTCGCCTTCTTGTATTGCGGCAGCGACTTGATGTACTCAAGCTCCTTGGCATACTGATCTTCGTAATCCTGCTTAGCCTGAGCCGTAACGCCCTTGTGCTCTTCCCGAAGTGCCTTCGTGGTACCCTTATGACCTTCTCTCAGAGCATTTGCTGTATTCGTATGGGATTGTCTTTCCTCATCGGCTCCAGCCTTGGCTTCGGCTCGGATACCTTCTGAAGTCTCCTTGAGTTTGGCCCTTGCGGAAGAAGCGTTGGTGCTGTGCTCTTCTCTGGCAGAATCAGCTCCGGCTTTCGCCTCGGTTCGAATATCGGCAGACGTCTCTTTGAGCTTTGCTCTGGCAGATGTGCTGTTCGAACGGTGCTCTTCCTTTGCTGAATCCGTCTCAGACTTGGCTTTGGTACGAATATCAGTCGTCGTTGTCTTGAGAGCCTCCTGAAGTTCAGCCCTCTTCTTTGAGTTCTCTTCCCTGAGGTCCGCAATTTCGAGACTGATGCGCTCCTTCACAGCTTCTCTGTCCTCTTTGCTGAGGCCTTTGAGCATAGTTTTCAGCGTGTCAATCTTCATCTGCATCGTGTTCTTGTGGGATTCAATCTCAGACTTCGTTCTCGTGCGCTCGTTCTCAAGATCTCTGTCTCTTTGAGCATTCGTGGATGCAACTCGAGCATCTCTTGCTTTGGCGCTGGACTCAATTTCCGAGTTTGTCGCGTTGCGCTCCGATTCGAGTCTGGAATCACGTTCAGAGTTGATCTTGGAAATCGTCTCATCACGTCGGTTCTTGCTGGACTCAATTTCCGAGTTTGTCGCATTGCGCTGGTTCTCGATCTTGGCGTCCCTGCCTTCATTGATCCTCGAAATATTCTCATCCCGACGGTTCTTGCTGGCTTCTACACCGGCTGAAGTACTTTCCCTGCTCTTCTCGATGTTTTGGTCCACATAGGACTTGTGAGCGTCGACCTTGGCCTTTCTCTCAGCCATAAGCTGTTCTCTGACATACTTTGCGTACTCCCGGCCTTCTTCGTTCAATCCCGACGTAGACCCTGTTGCATAGCCTTTCTTACGTCCGTATTTCTCATACTTCTCGTAATACTCGTGCCTCTGCTCCGGAGTGTAGGAATGAGCGATTTCTTCATCCAGAGAGTCCTCAAGATCGTCAAGCTGAGCATCAAGATCATCCAGATCGTCAAGAGCCTGCTCCATGTCTTCCTCGGTTGCCGGTTCATTGGCATTCGGATCTTCCGCCGCAGGAGTCGGCAAAGCACCAGCAGGACCACCCATACCGCCACTCGTATCGTAAAGATTCTTGTTTCTGAGCACATCGGCGTTCGGATCATCAGAAGGCTTCAGGCCGATAATCTGACGAATCTCATTCGATGTGACAATCTCATTGCGGGTGAACTTGTCTGCGATCTCTGCAATGTTGTCAATCGGTACAAGTGCGAATGGATCCTTGTAGTACTCGATCGACTGCTTCTGTGTGATCGCAGTTTTGGTGAGGAAAGTCCGCTTCATGCTGTCTGCAACTGCCGCCACGAGAGGCTCGATGATGCGGTTGTTGTAGTTCAGCATCGTCTTCTCATCGGCTGTGCCGTTGAGGATCTCAGGAGTCATACCGAGCTGAGAATAGGCCACGTCCGTTAGATACTGGATCTGGCTGAGAAGATTGTTCTCAAGAGGCCGGTTCAGCTGCTGGATCTTCTCAGTTCCGTCCGTATAGGCAATACCGTATTTTGAATCCTTGAGCTGTCTCTCGATCTCCTGTCTTCTACGCTCCGCCTGCTGCATTCTTGTCTCGCCTTTAATGACATAGGGAAGCTGAAGAATGAGGTCAAGCTTACCGGAAGAAGCCTGCTCATCAACCGAGTCGAGGAGAGCCAGTTTGTGAATCAGCCGCTGGAAAGTCGAGTTGGGCTCATTCATGACGGCATAGAACGGATTCTCAACGATAGCAACGATCTTCTTCGGTACGACAACATCTTCCCGCTGACCTGTGTTCTCGTTATAGCAGTTGACCCGGACTTCCTTCGGTCTCCAATCAACGATCTTTCCGACCCGCATAGTATCGATGTCGTAAGAGCCTGTCGCGTTCGGATCTACATCGACGTCTATCGGGAGAAGCGCAATGACGCCTTCATCGAGCAGCGAAGAAAAAATATCGAGACGAAATGCTCGTCCCGTCTGATCAATATTCGCCGAGAGATTCAGACATCGGTTGAGTCCGGAGTCGATTGTCTTGACGTATCGTCCATTGTCATCGACCTTCACGTGTTGAATGTCAACCGAAGCAGCGTCAACCGCAATTCGATTCTTGATCGCCGTCACAATTGAATGGTCGGATACTCCGTAATACGGCTTATTGTAGTAGGGCCGGAAAGGAGACACAGACCAGTAGCCGGAACCCTTGCTCCAATAGTCCGTCGGATCCCTGCTCTTGAATACGTTCCAAGCATGTTTCAGCCTGTCCGTAAATGATAACTGCATTTTGATTTAGTCCTCCTTAAGCCGTATTCACGGAGTCTTTCTTGTAGGCAATTCGTCCAGAGCCGTAGACCCCCCGCTTGACCTGATTCATGTCATAACCTTCATCCGCAAGTGCCATGTGAACACCCACGTCTCCGCGCTTCGCGACCCACTTGACGACTTTGCCGGAAGGGGCTCTCACGTCCTTGGCATTCCTGTTCATGATCTCGGCAAGCTTCTGATTATAGGCATTGAGATACTCATAACTGATCTTTCCGTTTTTCAGCTTGGACGCCAGATGCTTGTTGAGTTCATTCTTGACATAGTCGTTGAACTCTTTCCTCGAGTCCTTGTAAGTTGACTTGTAGAGCTTGTCGTGGTTCTTCTTAGCCCACTTTGCGTCCTTCTGATCCAGTCGGCGACGACCTGCTTCTGTCAAGGTTCCATCAGGATTCTGATACCGTCTGACACCCCACTTCATTCCGAGAATTCCGTGATGGTTAAGTTCCTCACTCATTTGATCGCCTCCTTTCTTAGCTGTACTATTTGTTATAGGCAATAAAAAAAACCGCCGAAGCGGTTATCAAAAGATTATTACCAGATTGTCAGTTCCAAGCCGTCACATATCTCTTCCAAAGATTTTCCGTCAAAGAATTTCGCCTTCATCAGCTCATCGGGATCATCAAATCTCTTGGTTTTTTCTCCGTACCAGATCTCGAAATAAGCCTTGGAATCGGCCGTGTCATTTGTAATGCCGCTCGGCTTTCCGTTGTACTCAAAAGCTATATCCGCGAAATTCAGAATCTCATTTTTCAATTCTTCGCTATTCATAAAATATCTCCATTCTCCTTTCTCTCATCTTCATTCAATTCTCTAATCTTTCTGCTGACCATTTTTCCGGATTCCCAAATATAATCATGAGCATGCTCTCCATGGCTGCCGAATTTATGTTGATTGGGTTTACCGTGATTTCCCGGATGAATCTCAGTCATTTTACGTCCTTTGGAATCGTAAAAGGCTCGTCCGACATATTTCCCATTATGCTCATGCGTAACAACAGAATTTGGGACTCCTTCGAGAGGCATGCTTTTATGCCGGTCTATCGTCATTACTATTTTACCATCTTTTTTCTTTGTGTCAAGTATTTCTTTCGGATCAAAACTTTTCTGTGCATCCGAAAGCGGGTAAGGAGGCCCTCTTCGAATACCGTGTCTCTGTCCTTTAATCCCGTGATGCTTCAGCTCATCATGTTTTATCACAGCATACCACTCCAATTCGTTGTCCTCCTTCAGATATAGTATACTGCTTTCAGTGTTCCAGGCATCCACTCGAAGACCATGAAGCGCTTGTTGGCTCCGACATAGCCCTCATTCTCGGACCATTCGTCGGTTTCTCCGTTCCTTGAAAGGCGACGGATCATGACACCGTAAAGGTCGCCTTCTGCTTCGTGGTGCAAATGCCCGGCATGAATCTCCCGAACGGTGGATTTTGAAAACGCCTCGGGAAACTCGATTGTGAATTGACCTCTGAGATCATGCATCTTACTTCTGATATAGTGTCCGTGGGTCAGACCGATGAAGCAGCCATTCCACCAGATGCACTTGCGCTGTTTCAGATCATCGTTGACATTCAGCTGAGGGTAATGGTCCTTCAGCATCTGCACAAAGCACCAAGCAAGACTCTCATCATGATTGCCCTTGCTGTAGATCAGGTTGACCCGCTCTGACTGCTGGATGGAGGAATCGATCACGCTGAACCAGATCCTTCTGGCATCCTCCCAAGCAGCCGGAATGTCGACTTTCTCGATCGGTCTGCCGGAGGAAGTCCTTCCCTGCATGTCATCGTTGTGGAAGAGGTCCTGACCGATCACAATGTTGATCTCATCCCACTTCTGGCGGTTGATGATTCCGAGTAAGGACTCGATGCTCTTTGTGTGGTCAGATAGCGGAAGATGCATGTCGTAGAGCGGAATCTCAAGCATCCCGATACCATCCCCAGTCACAGCCTCGATTCGAACAGGGTCCGTATTGTCGTGGACGACTTCAAGGAGCTTGTCCCACTGACCGTCATCGAGAGTCTGCTTAACCCACGCCTGAACGATCTCACCCTTGTTGTTCACCTGAACGGTGGCATGATGAGCGACAAATCCTTCATAAGTACCGCCGTCAAGAGTTGTCCGATCTGGGTAGATAAGCTTCCGCCACTTCCTCATCAGACGCTTAAAAGTCTCGTAACCGGAGGAAGGGTGTTCATCATGGTAGAACTCCGCATAGATCTCTTTGAGAGGACGACCCTGATTGTAGGCATCCACGCATCTCTTTTTCAGTTCAATGTCAATTGCTGCCGATGGAATCATCCCCTTCCATTTTGAATTTGCTCAGTCTTCAAAAGAATCCCGGTTGGCCTTGTATGCAACATAGGCGTCCATCATAGCCGAAACCGAGTCGATTTTTTGGTCACGCCGCTTCTTCATCAGTTTGCGGTTGCCGTTCGTGTCTTCCATCGTGATGCAGTTCCCCATCGCGAACTTCATGAGCTGTTCATCGAAGATCAGCATCCTCTCGCTTGCAAGCTTCTTGAGTTCCCCGAGAGGCACGGACTCCGTCTTCGCCCCCTGAATGACCTTCTCAACACCGAAAGGACCATTCTCAGTCTCCCAGCGGGTCACGAACTCCCTTGCATTATACGGGTCGTACCCAAATGCACGGACGTCATACTCGCGCTCTTGAATGTGCCGATCGAGATCATCATACACATCCATCATGTCAAGGACGGTGCCCTCCATCACGATCAGGGACCCTTCCTTCATGAATTCCTCATACTTCTGCCTAAGCGCCACCTGAAGCTTGCTCATCGTCAGAGAAGTGATGTAGGCTCTGGTCTTTACACCGAAGCAGCCGTTCTGCAAAGGAAAGAGGAAGGTGAATGCGCAGAAGTCATCTCCAAGGGAAAGGTCCGCGCCGAGCGCACAGGGCATCGACCAGAAGTCCCTGTGGTTGTGAACCTTGATCTCCTCGTAGGTAAAGTAGTAGGTATATCCCTCCATCGGAAGACCAAACCGCTTCGCAAGAATATCGTTGCGAACAGAAGGAACCTTCTCCGCTCTCTCGACCTCACGCTGGTATGTCTCATAGGTCACAGTCCTGCCGATGTTCGGGTTGGCTTTCATCCACATGTTCGGCTGGCTGACTTCATCGACATTGTCAAGCTTATACCACCAGATAGAAGTGTGCGGGTTGATATACTCGCCCTTAAGGATCTGCATGAGCTCCATTTTGATTGCGTCACCGGGTCCGTTGCGAACTGTTCCTTCTGAGCTGACCGCAATGATGATGTAGTCATCCAGCTTGGAAGCACCCTGCTCTATTGCACCGACAACATCGTCGTTCACGTCCCCGGAAAGCCACTCATCAACAGTTGCGACCTTGCACCGAAGTCCCTGAAGAGCATCAATGCTCATCGGTCGAATCTCTACAAGCGAGTTTGTGAGGAAATCCTCGATTCCCTTCTTGGTGGATGTCAGCTTGACTCTCTTTGCCTTCGATCCGGTCGTGTTCTGAAGCGAACCTTCCGTAAGGAACTTGAAGAGCGGTCCTCTCGATCTGGCAATTGCGGTCCGGATAGGGCTTAGAATTTCGTCCGCCTGACGCATGGTCGGAGCCGTCGTGATCTGATCCGTCGTCGTGTTGTCCGCCACAAGGAAGTAGGCCTGATTGCAGGAACCGTAAAGAGACTTCGCTCCTCCTCGACCGAGGATAATGTACTGCTTGTTGCAGAGCCGTCTCTTGATCCTCTTGCGGACGTAGACACCTCCATGACCGCTTGGAGACGGCTGCCATACGGAGCGCTCCTCGAAGTAGTACCAGCCATAGAGGTCCTCCCCCCAGAGCTTGAAGCAGGGTGTCAGGGTAAGATTGGAGCCATCCGTTAGAGTAAGCTCCTTCTCACAGAACTGCACCCAGCGATCAACCGGGACAGGATCATAGTAATAGTTCGGGCTTCGGATCAGATAGTCGATCCGGTTCATCTGCATCGAGATCTGCTTGCATACCGGTATTTCCCCACGAATCACGGCATCGCGGAACTGACCGTAGTACTTTGGCACCGCCGTATTCGAGAGAGCCATTTTGAATTTCTCCTTTGCAAAATAATAATCAGCCCTTCAGCTTCTGAATCGCAATAGCAATACCTATCGCAGACGACGCAATCCCAAGAGCCGCTCCGCCATAATTGAGAACGTCATCAACATACTTGCGTCCTTTTGACACTTCCTGCTTATTGTACAGGTTGTCATACTGCTGTTCCAAAAGCTTTCTATTGATTTGAGCTCTAAGCTCTTCGTCCGTCATATTAGATAAGTCAAGAGGTTTCTTATTCTTCTTATCACCCGTTGCCACTATATCCTGAGCAGTACTGGTAATCTCTTTTCCAGCATCGACAATTTCTTTTGCATTTTTGTAATCCTCTCGAACCCATCTATCCGGATCCTTTAAGGACTCATCATCAACACGTTTGTCTTTAGCTCTTTGCGCGTTTGTTCTCACATCTTTTGCATATCGTTTTTGTCCGGCCTCAGTAAGAGATCCGTCCTCATTCTGGTATCTTCTCACACCCCACTTCATTCCGAGAATGCCGTGATGGTTAAGTTCTGCAGAATCCATGCATCTGCCTCCTTCCTGCCGGGTCTTGACAAACTGTCCGGCGTATGATAAAATAGGTACAAATACTCAAAGGTGGTGATACTGTGTTTTGCCCGAATTGCGGTGCCAAGAATCCTGACGCAAGCAAGTTCTGCGTGTCATGCGGGTCTTCTCTGAAAATAGAGGAACCGAAACCGGCAGGTCCCGCAAAAATACAACTTCGCTGCAATGCCTGCGGCGGAACCTTGGAAGCTCCAAATGACCGAAACGTACTCGTGTGCCCTTACTGCGGTGCAAAAGAGCTTATGACCGAGAACGACAGCGTAGCGATCCAGCGTCTCAAGAGCAACACAACAAAAGATCTCGTCTTCGGCGTCATGGACAGGGCGCAGGAGGCAAGAGTCCGTAAAATAGAAGAACAGCGACGGAAGGAAGAAGAAAACAGAAAACAGCTCAAGGTCCTTCTTCCGGTCATGGCAGGGCTCGCAATCCTGCTGATCATCTTCGCGCTCATCATGTCCCAGTGCGAGGGAGCCGAGAAAATCTCAGAACCCGCTTTAGCGATCGGTATGAATCCGCTTGCCGTTCCGTTCTTCATTGTCGGCCGATTTGACAGCAGAACAGCAAGACAACGGGCCAGAGACAGTAAGAACTTCGTAAGCTTTCTGCTCAACTGCGTCGCATTCATCTTCGTCGGCATGTTCAATATCATGCTCTGGATGTGCAAAGCGGTTTTCTGGTTCTTCTTCTGGCCGCTAAAGCTGTTTAAGCACCACTGACTTCATCTGCAAGCGGAGGATCGCACTCGATGTAGCCGCGCCACTCGAACTCTCTGATCTGTTCATTGATCGCGTTGACAGCGCCAGAGCTCTGAGGTGGATCGAACAGAAGTTTGACTCTGAGGATCACAAGGGACTTGGTATAGCTGAGGGCTGACATCTTGTCGCCAAGAAAATCAGACCATTTTGCCGTGGAACCGGAAATTGTGAAGTTCTCAGCGCCGACACCGGTCTGAACCGTAGCCGCAAGAGCTGAGTTGATATAGAGGATGAGCTGGTTATCGAAGGCGTTGTAGTCTGCCGGGACACCCAGAGCCAGCTTTACTGAGTTGAGAATACTCTCGTCCATTCAATCACCTCTCAGTCTTGACGTTTTTCTTGCGGACGAATCCCTCAATTCCGCTTGTGGTGTAAATCTTGTAGAACTCCCCTCTGGATTCTTCGTTGTCAATCTCGAACTCCTCTCCGGAGTCAACAGCACAAAGAACGTCAGAGGAATAATCGGGATAGTAGTAGACATTGGATGTCTTCTTCGCTATCCCTTTTTCATATCGGGTGCGCTTTCTGTAAACCGAGCTGAGGTCATCGTCGCACATAATTACACTCCCTATGTTAATCTTTTCCATGGACATGTGTCTCCCGGAGTCCTCTCCGTAAATTCTGTCGGCAGTAGATTGCTGTCGCCAAACGTGATTGCCTGATGAACATCAAAGCTGCAAGAGATCAGATTGTCGGGATCAAACAAAGCAGGCGAACGCTCGAGAATATCCTCTCTCGTGATCGGATTGATGTGATGAACATAGATACGCCCCATGATCGGCCAGCCTTCGCAGCCAAGATCGTTGCCAAGGTCCCTCACGATAATATCCCGGCGGACAGTTTTCCATTCCGGGACTTTCGTGTAGAACATCTGGTTCAGCCAGCGAGCTCCTCCGAAAGTTGGATCGCAAACCTTGCCGTCAAGCTTAAGATACTCGAAGCGCTCCTTGAATGTAGGAAGCTTAATGAGCTCAGAGTAGCTTCTCGTCTTCATCGTCTGACTCCTCAGAGTTGTAGGCATAGATCTTCATTGCATTGATCGCCTCCGCGTAGAGTTCCTCGATGTGCTTTGCGGAGTCGAGGGCCTGTTTCTTTGCCTCAAGTAACTCTGCCTGCCTCTGGAGGATCTCGAGTTCCTTCTTTTCTCTTGCCGTACCGAGTTTCAGGTAGTGAACGATCACCTGAGCGGAGGCTGTGCCGTCTCTGAGCTGCTCTTCTGCACGTCGAACAGCCAGATTGATCATTCGTGCCTCATCTACCTCAGGATTAACGTCTGGTCCCAAATCATCGGAGAGGATTCTTGCCTCATTCACTTTACGTTTAGGCATGTTTACCCCTCCTTTTCGGTGGTTTCAAATATCTTGTAGTGCCTTTCATAAGTCTTTAGCCTTAGTTTTAACGGTGCTTAAACAGGCCCACAAAGCAAAAATCCCATGGGGAAAGGAGAAGAAAACCCATGAATCGGCAGAAAGCCCGCCCAGCATGACTTTATGGGCCTGTGTAAGCACCGTCAGGGGCGAAAAAGCCTCCAAAAATGGCACCCCCGGAGAATTTTCTAGG
>JAEIGA010002395.1_pt1 | contig 29926 bp, 26 predicted proteins | sample 9270691 | NCBI WGS metagenome assembly JAEIGA01 (sample SAMN17057246, study PRJNA624740) | gut metagenome | biome: biome; isolation source: fecal sample | host: Bos grunniens | place: China: Xizang | collected 2019
CGAGTGCCCCGGCGTGCTTCAGGGGCAATACAATAAGGATTCCTCGATCCGATCCTTCGCACACTCCTGCTTCAACTATGCTATCAATACAAAGCAGGACCTCTGGTTTGCTACCAAGGACACCATTTCCAAGCAGTACGACCAGACCTTTAAGCTTATCTTCCAGGAGATATTCGACAACGAGTACAAGGCAAAATTTGATGAGCTTGGCATAGAATATTTCTACACCCTTATAGACGACGCTGTGGCGCGTGTTATAAGAAGCGAGGGTGGATATATCTGGGCTTGTAAGAACTATGACGGCGACGTTATGTCGGATATGGTTTCCACCGCATTCGGCTCGCTGGCTATGATGACCTCTGTTCTCGTTTCCCCCGACGGAAACTACGAATACGAGGCAGCTCACGGCACGGTTACTCGCCACTACTACCGTTACCTCAAGGGTGAGGACACCTCCACAAACCCCATGGCTACCATTTACGCGTGGTCGGGTGCTCTCCGCAAGAGAGGAGAGCTTGACGGACTTGAGGAGCTTGTTGACTTCGCAAACAAGCTTGAGGAGGCTTGCATCGACACTCTTAACGACGGCATTATGACAAAGGACCTTGTGGGGCTGGTAAGCGAGGGCTACAAGGCAACCGCTGTAAACTCCATAGGCTTTATCAAGGCAATCAGAGAGCGCCTTGAAGCAAAGCTGGCATAAAAAAAAGACTCATTCGGATTCCGAATGAGTCTTTTTTTATTGATATGAATTTAAGATACTCAAGAGCTTTTTGAAATTGTCAGGAAGCTCTACGAAAAACTCCATTTTCTCCTTTGTAGTCGGGTGCGTAAGTATCAATTTTGAGGCAAACAGACATTGACCGCAAATAAGCGCTTTATGCCTTGCCTCAAAGGGAGTTCCGCCACCGCCGTACACCGTATCTCCCATAAGGGGATGCCCTATGGAGGACATATGAACTCTTATCTGGTGCGTTCTGCCCGTTTCAAGGCGGCACTCAATATGTGTAAACTGCCCGAAGCGTTCAAGCACTCGCCAGTGAGTGACCGCTTCTCTGCTCCTGTGCTCCGTGTCCCTTATTACTGCCATTTTCTTTCTGTCAACGGGATGTCTGCCAATAGGCGCGTCCACAGTGCCGCTATCCTCTTTGAAGTTACCTCTGACGATAGCGTGATATATTCTCTCTACTCTGTGGTGCTTTATTTCCTCCGACAAAAACAGATGCGCAGAGTCGTTCTTGGCAACCACCAGAAGCCCTCCCGTATCCTTATCTATACGGTGAACTATGCCCGGGCGTATAACACCGCCAATGCCCGAAAGTCTGTTTCCGCAATGATAAAGCAGAGCATTTACCAGCGTCCCCGACGGATTTCCCGCCGCGGGATGCACCACCATCCCCTCGGGCTTATTGACGACTATTATATCCTCATCCTCGTAAACGATATCTATGGGAATATTCTCGGGAAGTGCCTCGCAGACCTCGGGGTCGGGAAGCCTTACAATAAGCACGTCTCCCTTGCATATCTTATATTTCTTTTCGAGCTTTGCATTTTCTGCCCCATCAAGTGACACATCGCCGCTCTCCATAAGCCTTACGGCAGCCGAGCGTGTAAGCTCGCTCTTTTCGGCAATAAACGCGTCGGCTCTTTTACCTATATCCGCTTCTGTGGCAACGAGATTCAGAACACGCTCTTCAGAATATTCGTTCTCACAAAAAATATCGTGCTCCACCTCCCGCACCTCCTTGCTTATTCTTTGGATATATCATCCTCCCGCGCCTCATTTTCATTGAGTGCCGAACCTTCAAGCTTCTTTGCCCTCTCCGCCTTAGTTTCGGCTATAAAGGAGCAAACGCACCATACCATCAAGATTCCCGCGCCTACGCACACGAAGCTGTCTGCCACGTTGAACACCCACGGCCATATATTGGGAAACGCGCAGAAATCTATAAAATCTATGACCACGTTTTCTCCTACCGTGTGAGGCAAGGTTCCCTTGTACAGTGTTCTGTCTATCATATTTCCTATACCGCCGCCTGTTATCATTGAAATCGCGGTACATGCCCATTTGCTTTCGGGACGGAAGAATATAAGGTAACCAAGCATCAGAATTATTCCCACAGTAGATATAACAAGGAACACCCATCTGTGCTCGTCAAAGCTTCCAAACGCCGCCCCCGTGTTCTCTACATAGCTAAATCTGAGAACACCCTTTATTATAACAAAAGGCTCTTCTCTGTCAAGAAAAGCTATAACCAACCACTTTGTAGCTTGGTCTAAGGCTACAACCGCGGCTATTATTATCAACCAGATTGTCATATAAACCTCTTATAAAAATTTTTCGGCTTGTAATCTGTACCGCCCCTTTTTTGTCTTATCCGAAAGCGACAGTATTCTGAATTTGCCGTATCCTCTAACCGAAGCAACACAGGGCGGCACTACCTCTCTGTCGGGGCGCTCCTCAAGCTCGTAATCAAGCTCAACCGCTCCGTTAACCACCGTTTCTCTTGCCTTCTCACGCGACAGATTGCAAACAGCCGCCACCACGCAGTCAAGCCTTGGTGAGGATACCGTATCGCTTATTGGCGCGTACTCCCGCTTGGGGGAAAAATCCGAGCTTAAAATTACTTTTTCAAGCCTTATGGTATCCCTTCCCGCCTTTTTCCAATGAAGAAGCAAAAAGTCTGCTATGGATTCGTCGCAAAGCACTACGGCGCTGTACTCGTCGGTCATAATTATATCGCCTATAACGCTTCGCTCTATACCAAGTCCAAGCAAAGACCCCATTACGGTTCTGTGGCTGAGCTTTTCAAAGCCGCTTCCCCTTACACCAAGAGCAAATATATGCGAGGAATATCCAAAGTCCGCCAAAGCCTCGGCATCCTTTATTCCCTCCATATAGTCGGGAAGAATGTACACTCTTCCTCGCTCTGCTCCGTCATAACCGCCAAAGCTGAAAAAATCCACACCCTGCCGCTTCAGAAAAGCTTCGGCGTAATGAAGCTCCCTTGGCGACAAAAAGGCGCTTATCCCCATTTCACCGCGGACAGCGCGCCCTTTAAGGTCATCAAGCCTTGCGTAAAGGCTTTGTATATCTTTATCTTCCATACAACCTATAAATACGTATTCTGCCGCCGAAAACGGCGGCAGAAGCTTTTATCAGTCTGCAGTATTACCTACCATTGCCTCGATGCTGCTTACGTCAACGTTCTTGGGAGCGACAACCAGAGTAGTCTTACCTACCTTGGTCATCATTCCGCCAACCACCTGTATAGCACCCTTGAGGTAGTCTATAACACGCACGGCAAGCTCACGGCTTATTCCGTCCATATTGAGGAGGATAGTATTTCCATTCATAAGATAGTCGGTAATCTCACGGGCATCCTCGTATGCCTTGGGAGTAATGATCTTAAGCGCAACGGGAGCAGCGCTGAAGGAAGGAGCGGGTGCTGCAACAGGCTCGGCGGGAGCAACGGGACTCTGCATAGGCTCGTCCATATCCTCTGCCTCATCGGTATCCGAGTAGTTGTCAAAATCATCCATCTCTACGTCATCATCAAAAACATACTTAGGCTTTCTCGAAAAAATATTCATCTTATCCTCCAAAATATATAAATATAAATTTTTACTTAACAAAAAGGCTTCTGCCTACTCTGACAATATCAGAGCCGCAAGCAATAGCTTCCTCGAAGCTGTCGCTCATTCCCATAGAAATTATAGGTCTATCTATATTATGCAATTTTTTTGTCCAAATGTCAAGAACCTTGGCGTAAGTTTGTCCAAAATATTTTAAATAATCCTCTTTTTTCTCGCATTTTGGCGCCATAGTCATAAATCCGCGCAATCTTATGCTCGAAAATTTACGTATTTCCAAGCAAAACTCCTCAGCGTCCGAAAGCAGAACTCCGCTCTTGCTCTCCTCCGCACCGCTGTTTATCTCCACGAGCACGTCCATTATAAGGCCGTGCTTTTTTGCCTGCTTGTCTATCTCCGCCGCAAGCTTGAGAGAATCAAGAGAGTGTATCATCTTGACCTTATCGATTATATATTTCACCTTGTTGGTCTGAAGCGTACCTATAAAGTGAAATTCCAAGCCCTCACAATCAATAGCTTCCATATGCTCCAGCATTTGCTGGACTCTGTTCTCTCCAACCTGTCTGATACCCATTCCACGGTAGAGAAATTCTATCTCCTCGGGAGTAGCATACTTAACAGCCGCAAGAAGCATAGCAGGCTCGTCTCTTCCCGCCGCTCTGCTGGCATCCTCTATTTTCTTTTTCACGGCATTGACATTTTTTTCAATATATCCAAAGTCCATTATTCAAGTATCCTTCCGTCAAAGAGATTTTTTCCCTCATAGATTATTAGCTCGTTGACACCCAAGGGCGCATATTCTTGCTGCTCCACCGCATTCTCGGCAACCAAGCAGTAATCAACGCCCTGATATACTATCTCCACACATCTGAAGTGTATCACACTTCCGCGAAGAACATAGACACCCCTTACACCGTCAAGAGAGGCAATCGCCGAGCGCGGAACGTATATTCCCTTTGCGGATGACACCTCAATTTTTACGCTTTGGCATCTTTCAAGACTAAAGTTTTCGGGCAGTCTGTTACAGTAAAATACGCAAAGCACCTGCTTATGCTCATTTGCCTCCACCTTCTTTTCAAGAGTCATAGGAAGCGTGGTGGAGTTGTTTTCGGGAAAGCTTAAATTAAAGGTATTCTCAAGCTCAAGAGCAGCCGCATCCTTGGGCGACAGCGGCACAACAAATCTCCAGCCGCTGCTGTCGGCTATCTTGCCAAATACTCTTTCGGAAACATTGCTGCTACGGGTATCAAGCGTGGATATCATCGAGTAAAAGCTTTCCTCATTCAAGGCTTCAACAGCCGCCGAGGTAAATATATTCTCATATCCGTCAGCCGTATAATAAAAGTATCCGCTTGAAGGAGCGTAGCCCGTATCATACTCTCCCACAAACATATCCTCTCTCATCTTTTTCATAGATGCCAAGGTCTTGCTTACAGCCTCCTCGTCGTCCGTCATTGCGCTCATGCGGTTAAGGGCTACGGTTATATTCTCTATCTGCGCGGACAACTGCCCCGCTTCACCCGAGGAGAGCAGCTCCATAAGCTTGTAATAAGTATTGTTAGCCTCTGCTCTGAGCGTAGCCATATTCAGGGGCTCTGTACCCAGCGTGCTTTTTTCAAGCACCTCTATCTGTCGGTCAAGAGCCGCTACCATTTCCCGCAGTTGTCCCTCGCCCTGATAAACAGCAGCCACCTTCTGCCCCGTGGATACCCTCGCTCCGTCTGAGACCTCGTAATCCACCACACCTGTTTTATCAGCTGTAAGAAGCACCTCATCGCGAAAGATATATCCGCTTCCTCCGACTGTAACAGTATGGGTAGTAACACCTGCCTCAATAGTCTTTATACCGTCGCCGCTGAAAAGGCTCATAAGGTGATATATGGCATAAACAACGGCTATGACAAAGATAAGCCCCATAGCGAGCTTTGACAAAAACGCACTGTTTCTTTTCTTTGCCATAGCTACCTCCTTTAAGCTTATCCTTCAATATCTATATATATTTTACCACAAAATCAAGCAAGAGAAAAGAGCCCTGACGCATTATTTACAATCTCTTCAAATGTTTTGCCATCAGCATAAAGCGGCTCAACGTAATCCTTTGCCAGGAACCACGTCATCTGTCTTTTCGCGTATCTCCGTGTAGCTGTTTTCAGCGTGCTCACAGCGTTTTCAAGGCTGTCATTTCCCGAAAGATATCCCAACAGCTCCTTATAGCCTATTGCCTGAGCGGCAGTGCGATTATTCTCGAACACGCCCTCGTCCATAAGCGTTCTCGTTTCCTCAAGTAAGCCCATATCTATCATTTGGTCAACCCGCCGCTCTATACGGCTGTACAGCACACTTCTGTCACTGTAAAAAAGTCCTGCCACCTTGGCGTCATATATACTTTCGTTTTTCTTTGAGAGCTTGTCCAGCTCGGATTTGGGTATTCCGCAGGAAAGATATATTTCCATAGCTCTGATTACTCTTTTTGTATTATTTGGATGTATTGATGCCGCGCTTACGGGGTCTACTCTTTCAAGCTCTCGGTAAAGCGGCATTATTCCCTCACGCTCTACTCTGGCGTTAAGCTCCTCACGAAGCTCCGCGGTATCACTCACGGGGGCTGAATTTCCTCCTCTTAACAGAGCGTCAAGATAAAGCCCCGTTCCGCCGCAAATTATGGGAAGCTTGCCACGCCCGACGCAATCCTCAATTTCCCTTGCGGCAAGACGCACGTAATCCTCGCAGGAAAAGGGCTCGCTCGGCTCGGCAACGTCTATCATATGATGCCTTACACGCAAAAGCTCTTCCTCCGAGGGCTTAGCCGTGCCTATATTCATTCTCTTGTATATCTGCATAGAGTCACAGGAGATTATCTCTCCACCGTACCGCTGAGCAATTTCAAGAGCCAAAGAGCTCTTGCCGCTTGCGGTAGGTCCTACTATGGCAATGATTTTTGATTTTTCCTTACTCACGTCTTCACCTTTATTCTATCAGCATCGCGTCGCCAAAGGAGAAAAATCTGTATTTTTCATCCACCGCCGTCTTATACGCCGACATCATCTTTTCTTTATCGTAAAACGCCGAAACAAGCATAAGCAACGTGCTTTCGGGTAAATGGAAATTGGTTATAAGCGCATCAACCGCCTTGAATTTATAGCCGGGATATATAAATATACCCGTATCCCCCGACATAGCGGGCACGTGGCCGTTTTCTTCCGCTACACTCTCAATAGTCCTGCAAGAGGTAGTACCCACACAGATAAGTCTGCCTCCCGCCGCCTTGGCAGAATTTATAATATTCGCGCTTTCCTCCGACACCGAGAAAAACTCGGTATGCATTATATGCTCGTCCACACGCTCCGCCTTTACGGGTCGGAATGTGCCAAGCCCCACGTGAAGCATAACGGGAGCTATCTTTACGCCCTTTGCCCGAATAGCGTCAAGCAGCTCGGGGGTAAAATGCAAGCCCGCGGTAGGTGCCGCCGCAGAGCCCTCTTCCCTCGCATATACCGTTTGATAGCGCGAATTGTCGCCAAGCTGCTCGGTTATGTATGGCGGGAGCGGCATCATTCCCACTACCGAAAGAACGTCGTATATGTTGGCATATTTTGTCTTGTCATACTCAAAGCGTATTATTCTGTTTCCCTCCTCGACGATATCGGTGACCTCGGAGCAAAGTATTCCGTCACCGAACACGGCACGTGAGCCGATACGCGCTCTTTTTCCGGGTTTAACAAGACATTCCCAGCAGTCAAGCTCGTGCTGACGGAGAAGAAGCAGCTCAAGCCTTGCGTCCTCTCTCCCCTCGGCGTGACCGTAAAGTCTTGCGGGAATTACCTTTGAGTCGTTTATTACGAGCACGTCACCCTCGCGAAGATAATCCACGATATCGTAAAAGCGCTTGTGCTCTATCTCTCCGCTTTTTCGGTCTATTACCATAAGTCGGGAATGGTCGCGCTTCTGGGCAGGATGCTGGGCTATCTGCTCCTCGGGAAGGTCATAATAAAAATCCGACGTCTTAAGGTCGGTTGGCTTTTTTTCATTGATTATTGTCATAAAAAATCCTTTGTTTATTAGTTTTGGTGAAAAAATTGTCAAAAGTTATTGACAGAGCAAAAAAGATATGTTATCATATCATATAGATACATATAATTACGATAGAGGCGCGTTTTGCAACTGCCGTGAGCCGATGGTCGCCGTGACCGCCAAGGCTCTATGCAAGGGCTGGACGCCGAAGACAGAACGCAAACGGCGGCGCTCTGTCTGGTCTGACCGATTCATAGTTGGCAGACTGTCATCATTCTTTGATGGAGAGCTATCTGTTAATTGTCAACTGTAACGCCGGAGGTATGCTCCTCCTATATTATAGTACAATTTCAGCTGGTTTTCAACCGGTTTTTTTGTTTTTATATGATTTCTTTTCAAAATTTATTCTTTTGCAGGAAAGGAAGCTACGAGCAATGAGCAAGCTTAAACCAACAATTTTCACAGGAGCGGCAACCGCCATAATCACTCCCTTCAAAAACGGTCTTCTGGACAAGGAAAGCTTCAAAAAAATAATTGAAGACCAGATAACAAACAGCATCGACGCTATCGTCGTTGCGGGAACGACGGGAGAAGCGGCTACACTTACTCACGAGGAGCATATGGACTGTATGAAGTTCGTAGTGGATACGGTAGCGGGCAGAGTTCCGGTAATAGCGGGAACAGGCTCAAATGATACCGCTTACGGCATAGAGCTTTCAAGGTATGCTTGTGAGATCGGAGCCGACGCGCTTTTGCTGGTCACTCCCTATTACAACAAGGCTACACCCAAGGGTCTTATCAAAAACTTTATGGAGACCGCGGACAAGACCGATAAGCCCATAATTCTTTACAACGTACCCTCACGTACGGGATGCAATATCACTCTTCCCGTATACAAGGAGCTCGCAAAGCACGAGAGGATAGTTGCGGTCAAGGAAGCCTCGGGCAATATGAGCGCTATCGCTGAGCTTATTGCCGAATGCGGTGACAGCCTTGACGTATATTCGGGCAACGACGACCAGATAGTACCTATTATGTCCTTGGGCGGCAAGGGCGTTATCTCCGTGCTTTCCAACATAATGCCCAAGGCAACTCACGATATGGCTAAATTCTGCCTTGACAACAACTATACCGAGGCGGCAAAGAGTCAGCTCCAGCTCCTTGACCTTATCAACGCCCTCTTCTGCGAGGTCAATCCCGTTCCCGTAAAAACGGCAATGGCTGAGATGGGACTGTGTGACATCGAAATGCGCCTTCCCCTTTGCGAGATGGAGGAGCACACCAAGGCAAGACTTGTAGCCGCGCTGAAGAAGCACGGATTACTTTAATATCAAGTACGTTCAAACGAAAGGATATTTTATGATAAGTATGATCCTTTGCGGATGCGGAGGCAGAATGGGTAAAGCCATCACCGCCGCGGCGCAAAATGAATATGATATAGTTGCGGGTATCGACATTAACGCTTCATCCCTGTCGGCTGCTTGCAGCTTTCCCGTATATGAAAGCATTAAGGAATTTTCCGGAAAGGCAGACGTCATAGTCGATTTTTCCCACCATTCCTCTCTCCCCGCCCTTCTTGACTACGCTAAAAGCACACACACACCTCTGGTCGTAGCCACAACGGGACATACAGAGGAAGAGCTGGCTATGATGAAAAAGGCATCGGAGGAGGTCGCTGTTTTCTTCTCGGGAAATTTCTCCATAGGAATAAACCTTATTATCAATTTGGCAAAGCAGGCGGCTAAGACCTTAGGTGTGGATTTTGACGTGGAAATAATCGAGAAGCACCACAATAAAAAGCTTGACGCTCCCAGCGGAACGGCACTTATGCTTGCAAACGCCATCGCCGAGGAACGCGCCGAAACCGAGTACGTCTATGACAGACACAGTGTGCGCAAGGCTCGCGAGCCTAAGGAAATTGGCATACACTCTAGGCGCTGCGGAACTATCGTGGGTGAGCATGAGGTTATCTTTGCGGGAACGAATGAGGTCGTGAGCATTTCCCACAGTGCCGCCTCCCGCGAAATTTTTGCCACAGGCGCCCTTCGTGCGGCTGCCTACCTTTCGGGCAAGGGCGCAGGTCTTTACAATATGAATGACCTTATTGAAGGCAGATAATAAAAAAGAGATGCAAAGCATCTCTTTTTTATTTATTTCAAAAGCTGGATAAGCTTAGGAATAGCAAGCTCAAAAGCTGCTCCGTACCAGTGATTGTCAAGCTTTGCCGTTTCCTTGATACACTCAAGGGTAAAGTCGGCGGCTATTCTTGCAGCCTCGTATGCGCTCTTTTCGCGCATCAGCGCACCCACAAATGCCGAAGCATAGGAGTCACCGGTTCCGTGGCAGCTGTTTTCAAGCTTTTCGTGCTCATAGTAGGAATATTCCCCGTTTTCAAGCACGACCACACCTGTTTTTCCCTCTCTATAAGAAATTCCGGTGAAAATAACGTTCTTGCATCCCATGCTTACAAGTGCGTCTAACAAGCGGTCGATATACTCTCTGTCATACTCGGTCTTGTATTCTATTCCCGTAAGGAAGCAGGCTTCGGTAATATTGGGAACTACGTAATCTGCCTTTGCGCAAAGTCCCTTCATTGCTTCAACGAATTCCATATCAAATCCGTAATAAAGCTTTCCGTTATCCGCCATAGCGGGGTCAACTATCTTAAGGCAGTCGTCCTTTGCCACGGTATCAAATAGGCGAGCAACGTACTCTATCTGCTTAGTGCTTCCGAGATATCCCGTATATATAGCGTCAAAGCTTATTCCCTCTTTTATCCAGTGGTCATTTATAGCAGGCATATCATCCGTAAGGTCGCGGAAGGTATAGCCCTTAAAGCCCGCAGTATGTGTAGACAGCACCGCTGAGGGTAGAACACAGGTCTCTACTCCGCAAGCGGAAATTATAGGCAGAGCCACAGTCAGCGAGCATTGTCCGACGCAGGATATATCTTGTACAGTGAGTATTTTTTTATACGACATTTGATTTTCCCCTTTACAATTTGGTTTTTATATATTATAATCTATATGTGGCACTATGTAAATAATCAAAATCGGAGAATTTTATAATACCAGATGAAAAAATATTACGAACTTTATCTTGATATAAAAAACAAAATACTGTCGGGCGATTACAAGGCGGCGGAAAAGCTTCCGTCAAAGCGGGTAATGTCGGATAAGAGCGGATATAGCATTGTCACCGTGGAACGCGCTTATGCTATGCTTGAGGAAGAAGGATACATATCCACACGGGAGCGCAGCGGCTATTACGTTTCTAAAATCGACGCGCTCTCCACATCTCCTTCCGCGCTTCGCGCGCCTCTGCCCCATATAGAAGAAAGCCACGCTCTTCCTACCGAGCGTGACTTTGAATATTCGCTGTGGTTTAAAACTCTCCGTCGGGTAATATCCGAGCATGGAGAGGAGCTGTTTGTAAGATCTCCCGTAGCGGGCTGCGCTATACTCCGCAACGCAATTTCGGACTATCTTTACCGTTATAGGGGAATGTCTGCCGACCCACACCGAATAATCATAGGCTCGGGCTCTGAGCAGCTCTATGAAATAGCCGTAAAAATCTTGGGCAGAGACAAAATATACGGCATAGAGGACCCTTGTTATTCACAGATACGCGAGGTTTATCTTGGGGCAGGGGCAAATATATGCCCTCTACGCTTTGGCGAAGAAGGCATAGAAACATCGGCTCTGAAAAATTCGCACTTTGACGTCCTCCACGTGACTCCCTTTCACAGTTATCCCTCTGGAGTAACCACATCAATATCCAAGCGTTGCGAATACCTGAAATGGGCTAAGGATAACCTGAGCTACATAATAGAGGATGACTTCGACAGCGAGTTTTTTATTCCCGGACACCCTATTGAGTCGCTCTATTCTCTGGATACCGAGCAATCTGTAATATATATAAACACCTTTTCAAAAAGCCTCTCCCCATCTATGAGAATGGGATATATGATCTTGCCCGAAAAGCTTATTCCCGAGTATGAGAGGCGTTTAGGTAAATTTTCCTGCTCGGTTCCCGTCCTTGACCAATACGCTCTGGCTGAATTTATAAACAGCGGAGGCTTTGAAAGACATTTGAACCGTGTCCGAAGAAAAATGAAAAAATAATCTATGCCCCTTTCAGGAAGCTTACCAGCTCGTCAAGAGAGCCCAATATTTTCGCTTTACAGCCATTGAATTTTTCTTTGCACTGATGACCCGCGCACACGATAAAGCAGTCTGCGCCAAGAATTTGCGCGGTCTGGCAGTCATGTGTGGTGTCCCCTATAAACAATACTCTCTCATTGGGGTGACGTTCCTTCCACGACCTTGCCAGATCCAGCTTTGAGTCACCGTAGATATTATCTATACCCATTATTTCCTCAAACCGACCCGCAATTCCAAGCCCCTCAAGCTGTCTCACGAGCATATTCCGCTCTGACGCCGACAGTATGCTCTGCTTTACGCCTATTCCCTCAAAAAAATCAAGAGTCCTGATCACATCGGGATATAGCTTTGCGGTGTGCAAATCCTTCATATAAAGGTCTACCCACAGCTCTGCCAGATATTCGTACGGGTCTTTTCGAAAATCAAACCCCAAATCTCGGTAATAATCTATTATTGGAAAATCAAATCGCTTTCTGTATTCCTCACGGTCTTTAATTACAGGAAGCCCTCTCTCCTCAAGAAGACTGTTGACCGAATTCATTCCAAGCTCAACGTCGTCAAGTATAGTACCGTTAAAATCCCATATACAATAAGTATAGCTATTCATCTGATTCCTCTGTCAAAAAATGGGCGGTTATCCGCCCATTTTATTTTTTATTCTGCTTTTTCGGCAGCAGCCATCAATCCTTCATTCTCCAGCCACCATAAATAGTAAGACAAAGGAGATGTGGAATCATCCTCTACTGCAGTTGCCTTGGCATAATTTTCGGATGCCATCAAAGTGTCAAGCTTTGCCATTGCAGCAACGAGCTTTTCCTTGGTATCCGCTGCCACCATCTCTTCATATATCTTATCCGACTCGGTACAAACAGCAATGAAAGCTTCAAATGAGGCTTTATCTATACTCTTTGACTTCAAGCCGTCATAGAACGAGAAGCCGATTATGTAATCTACTACGATATCGGAATTCTGCTTAAAGAGATACTCTCTGGACAGAGGATTCTCGTCCTCAGCGGTATAAGCAATCGCTACGTTACCTGTTTTTACGGGGTCCATAACGTAAAGTCTGTCGGGGTCCTTTGTCTGTCTGGAAATAACACGGTAGGGGTCTCCGTTTTCATCAAGAACAGAAGAATCTGTCCAAACATAGTTTTCACCCTCTACTCCGTAAAGGATAAGGTTGCGGAATTCCTCGTCGGTATTAAGCAGGGTAAGTATCTGAGTACTTCCAGTTACACTGTTAGTATAGTTTGAAACCGCAAAGAGACTCTCATAGAGGTCCTCATGTTCAAGAGTCGGAAGTGCTACGGGTACTATTTCATACTCGTCGCCGTACTGCTCAAGCACCTCAAGACCACCCTTAACGTATCCTACCGCAAAGGGCTTCTCGGCATCAGCCTCTGTTCCGTAATAGCCGTTTATCTCATATCCCTTAAGTATCTCTATCTGCTCCTTGATACCGTAATTTCCATTATCAACCGAAGCACCGATAGCATCCATAGCGGGATAAGAGCCTAACTTTCCGTATTCCCAATCGCTGTTGTAGGTTCCGCCCAGAACAGAGAACTTATCGAGCGCTATTCCCGACGCTGTTGAATTGAAATACTTTACGTCAAGCACATCTATTCCTCCCGTAGAGGAGTAAAGCGGAACGTAGCCGTCAAACGCGCTGTCGGTATTTACCATATCAAGAATATCCTGACATCCCTCGCATACCAGGGAGGTTATCTCGTTCTTGGAATACTTGGTTTTAGAGAGAACCGATTTATTAACAAGAACATATGTATATTCACCTATGGTACGGTTAGTGGGAATAGCATCATAAGCACCGTTAACCGCAAGGAACTGCTCTACAAGGTCATTGTTTATAGTAGCCTTCAGTGCCTTGGACGAGCCCTTAAGCTCCTCGGTAAGATCTCTCAGATATCCCTGAGCCTTGTATTTAGCATATTTCTCATAACCGCTAAAATAGAATATATCTACGTCAAAATCGTTCATCTTGGGATAATATACAGCGGGAAGACCGTTTTTATCGGTATATACCGGCGTACCCGTATCCTTAACCTTTTTACTGCCGTAAAAATCATTCATTTTAGAAAGGTCTTTTTCAAGAGTTGTATAGTATTCCTCGGGTGTAAAATATTCTATGTCTACGTGTATGGTGTAGTCGGTCTCGGTTATCTCGTTGACCTTCTCCTCCATAAGCTGCTCCTGCTTAGCGCTTACAGGCTGCTCGGACATAAGGTATATGGAAATTGAAACGGCATCCTTAGAGGCCTCTTTTCCAATATCCTCCATTACCTCCTCACCCGTTTTTTCTCCGCATCCCGCGAAGCAGAACAACAGCATAAGAGCTATTAAAAGGAGACTTATCAATCTGTTTTTCATTTAAATCCTCCTAACAAACGATACGGCACAAAGCCGACGATATTTCATCCTATATTGTACATCAAAACACCGAAAAAGTCAAGCAAAATTTTGGCATATCATTCCGTCTTTTTTGCCCTTCGGGGCAAAAAATTAATGAATTTTCAAAAAGCTCTGTCACTTTGCACAGTTTTCTTTTTTAATTTTCTAAAAATACGCCATTAACAAAAGCATATTTCACAAATATTTTTGGTGTTTTTTATGCATTACAACGATTTTTATCAATCCAAAAATCCACGGAGATGTCTTGCTCTGCTGGGGTGACGGAGCTTACGCAACGCCTTTGCTTCTATCTGACGGATACGCTCTCTTGTGATATCGAATTCCTTTCCCACCTCTTCAAGCGTTCTTGTTCTTCCGTCGTACAGTCCGAAACGAAGCTTTATAACGTGCTCCTCTCGGGGTGTAAGGGTATGAAGCTCACGCTCTATGACCTCTCTGAGTATAGTGGAGGCTGCCGCGTCGGAGGGGGCGGGAGTATCCTCATCGGGAATAAAATCTCCAAGGTGACTGTCCTCTTCCTCGCCTATGGGAGTTTCAAGAGATACTGGGTCCTGTGCTATCTTCATTATTTCCCTGACCTTCTCCGCACTCATTCCCATCTTTTCGCCTATCTCATCGGGAGTAGCCTCGCGGCCCAGCTCCTGAAGCATCTGACGGGAATATCTTGATACCTTGTGTATGGTCTCAACCATATGAACGGGTATTCTTATGGTCCTTGCCTGGTCGGCGATAGCTCTGGTTATTGCCTGACGTATCCACCATGTAGCATAGGTGGAGAATTTGTAGCCCTTGCTGTAATCAAACTTATCAACAGCCTTCATAAGTCCGAGATTTCCTTCCTGTATAAGGTCAAGGAAGAACATTCCCTTTCCTACGTATCTCTTCGCGATACTTACAACAAGACGAAGGTTTGCCTCAACAAGCTCGTTCTTTGCGGCACTCTTTTGTGCCTCGGTGGAATTCTCATCCGTCATTATCTCGGCAAGCTCACGCTCACGCTCGGCAGTAAGAAGCGGTACGCGTCCTATCTCCTTAAGATACATACGGACGGGGTCGTCAACGGCAAGTCCCTCCTGCTCGAGTATCCGTTCCATATTGTCGCTGGTAGTAAATGCCTCTACCTCAGACTCTATCTCGCTCATTTCTGTTGACGAGATATCTCCCGAAAGCTCTATTCCGTTATCCTCAAGAGTGTCATAAAAGGTATCAAGGTCCATTTCCTCAACTACCTTATCAAGGTCGTTTTCGGAGAGCTTTCCCTGTTTTCCCTTTTCTATTATCTCTTCAATATCCACTTCGGTCTTTTCATTTGGTATTTTTGTTTCGTTAAGTGACATTTTTTATTCCTTCCGCTTATGTATTTTAATTTTCCTTGTTTTTCTTTTTTTGGAGATGGGCACGCGCCGCCTGAAGCTGAGCGCTGATATCTTCTCCGCTCTGCTCTATCCTGCGCTTCTCCTGCTTCAGACCATTTATGCACGCCTCAAATACAGCCTGGTCATTTCTGCCCAGCTGTCGTCGCTCCATCTCTATTTTTTTAATAAGGTCAAACTCCTTGTCAATAAAATGTTGATTTAGTACAGCCTGTGAAAAGCCCGACTCGCTGTTTTCAAGCTCGCAAAGCGTCACGAAGACCCTTCTTCCAAACTCGGTAACAAAGTCGTCGACGCTTATTCCCGCGCTTCCGTTTGCGGCATCCCGACGGTATTCGTCGAACACCAGCATAAGTCCCAGCAGCTGTTCCTCGTTTGCGTTAGCTCTTATATGCTTCGCCGCTTCCGTATTGGTCCGGTTTCCAAGATTTTTGACGCTCATCTTGGCGTCGCTTAGCTCCTTTTGCCTGAACTCGCGGGCAAGCTTTTTTCTTTGTCTGTCCACATCTGCCTTCATTGCCTCGGCGCTTACGCCCAGCTTCTCTGCTGCCTTGCGCACGTAGATATCCCTTTGAACCTGAGAATAAGCCGCAACTATAAGCGCGGTTGCCTCCTCGGACGCCTTTATCTTATCCTCGGCTATCTCGAGATTATAGGAGCTTATTATCCTATCCAACTGATAGTCAAAGCCTGTCTTGCTTTCTCCGATCGCCTTTTTGAAGCTCTCTACGCCGTATTTTTTTATGTACTCGTCGGGGTCTTTAGCACCGGGGATTTTCAAGACACGAACCTCAACGCCGACCTCATCCAGAAGCCTCATCGCCTTTTTAGCGGCGGTCTGTCCCGCGTTGTCGGCATCGTAGCAGATAATGACCTTTTTGGTATATTTCGCAAATATACGCGCCTGCTCGGAAGTTATAGCCGTACCAAGGGTTGCCACGGCATTTTCAAATCCCGCTGCGTGCATTGCTATAACGTCCATATAGCCCTCGCACAGCATCATCTGCTCCTCGCAATGCTTTTTTGCATAATTCAGGGCGAACAGATGTCTGCTCTTTTTAAACGCCGGAGTATCCGAGGTATTCAGGTATTTGGGCTTTGAATCGTCCATAACGCGACCACCAAAGGCAACCACGTTCCCCGAGGTGTCTATTATGGGAAATATAACTCGGTTTCTGAAATAATCGTAAAGCCGTCCGCTCTTCTGGCTTCTTCCGCAAAGAAAGCCCGTCACCAGCTCATCATCGGTATAGCCAAGCTTCTTCATATGGTTGGTAAGCAGCCACGCGTTATTGGGCGAATATCCGAGTCCGAAATGCTTTATGGTTGCCATGCTCAGCTTTCTTTCATTGTGAAGATAAGCCATCGCTTCCCTTCCGTAGCCTTCGTCAAACAGACAGCTCCTGAAGAATTTCGCCGCGTCCATATTCATTTCATATATGCGCTTTCTGGGGATAGTCTTTTCCACGGGGCTGTCGTTATCGTCGGGAATAGTTATTCCCGCTCTGGCAGCAAGAAATTCCAACGCCTCTTTATAATCAAGATTTTCGGCTCTCATAATAAAGGTAATAACGTCTCCCCCCGAGCCGCAGCCAAAGCAATAAAAGCTCTTAGTACCGGGAAACACGGTAAAGGACGGCGTTTTTTCATTATGGAACGGACACAAGCCGTTGAGATTTGAGCCCGCCCGCTTAAGAGTTACGTAAGAGCCTATAACCTGCTCTATGTCGTTTCTGAAAACTATCTCGTCTATTATCTCTCTTGATATCATTGTGGTCCCCTCCAAACCTTAGGGATACAGATATCCGAAAATGTCTCAATTGCGTACCTGTCGGTCATTCCCGAAATGAAATCGCAGGCGCAGCGCTCTATGCCGTCAAGGTCACGTCTCTTTTGATATAATTCGGGCATTTTATCGGGATTTTTAACGTAATATTCAAAGAGATACATAAGCATATCCTTAGCCTTGCTCTCCTCGGATTTTGCCTTGGGATTGCGGTACACGTTTTCAAACAAAAATTCCCTGAGCGCGTTTGCCGCTTGCTGTATATCGTCCTCCATAACTATAAAGGACTTATTCTCGCTCGCCTTTATGATGGACATTACCATAGTATTTATGCGCTCAGAATGTGTTTCCCCAAGCTTTTGGCGAAGCTCAGCGGGGATATCCTCAACCGAGAGTATGCCGCCTCGGCAGGCATCGTCTATGTCGTGGTTTATGTATGCTATCCTATCGGCGTATTTCACTATAATCCCCTCAAGGGTGGACGCCATATTTGAGCCCGTATGGTTTGCTATACCGTCGCGGACCTCCCACGTAAGGTTCAAGCCCTCGCCGTTGTTTTCAAGCACCTCAACCACTCGGATGCTCTGCTTATAGTGCGTAAACTCGGGGTCAAAGCATTTCTGCATAGCGTTCTCCCCCGCGTGTCCGAAGGGAGTATGTCCTATGTCGTGTCCCAGCGCCGCCGCCTCGGTGAGATCCTCGTTGAGTCTCAGGGCTCTTGCTATGATACGCGCTATCTGGGTCACCTCAAGGGTATGAGTCATTCTCGTACGGTAATGGTCACCCGTTGGGGAAAGAAAGACCTGCGTTTTATACATAAGTCTTCTGAAGGATTGAGAATGAGTTATTTTATCTCGGTCACGCTGAAACTCGGTACGCACGTCACTTGCCGTATAGGGCTTTTCGCGTCCCTTGGTGTCAGCGGTAAAGAAAGCATATTTTGAAAAGGTACGCTTTTCGTTTTCAAGACAGCGGTCAACCACATTTTTACGTTCCACGTCATTTCCTCCTACAAAAAACTTATCAAATATAATGTACGCAAAATTTCGCAAATATACTTCTTTATTGAGAATTTTTTTCAAATTATTTTATTTTTGCGTCTTTTTTTCTTTTTCGCTGCATAAAATGACAAGAAATACCGCCGAAATCACGGCGGTATCCCTCTTTTTGATATTATTTTACGAATTCGCTGTAAATAGCATTGAGAGCGTTATTGAAGTCGCGTTCCTCAACGCCGACTATTATAGAAAGCTCGCTAGAGCCCTGGTCTATCATTCTTATATTGATTCCCGCATTGGAGATAGCGTTAAACACTCTTGCAGCCGCTCCTCTGTACTTGACCATACCTACACCAACCACAGCGATAAGCGCCAGTCCGTCCTCTATGGAAACACTGTCCGCGTGTACCGCTCTGTTAAGCGTAGCAAGTATCTTGTCGCGTTTTCCCTCAAGTGCGTCGCTGGCAACTACTACACTCATATTATCTATACCCGAGGGCAAATGCTCAAAGGATATCTCGTTGTCCTCAAACACCTCAAGTACCTTTCTTCCGTAGCCTATTTCGGAGTTCATCATATCCTTCTCGATAGTAATTACCGAGAAGCCCTTTTTGCCCGCAATACCCGTGATTATCCTGTCGGAATCTATCTCGGTGTGCTCGGCAACTATCATAGTTCCCGCATCCTGAGGACGGTTAGTATTACGGATATTTATGGGTATCTTAGCGTAACGCACGGGGAATATTGCATCCTCGTGGAGAACGGTAGCGCCCATATAAGAAAGCTCACGGAGTTCTCTGTACGAGATGCTCTTTATTGGACAGGGGTCATCTATTATTCTGGGGTCTGCCATAAGGAAGCCAGAAACGTCGGTCCAGTTCTCATAAAGGTCGGCATCTACCGCACGGGCAACTATTGAACCCGTAATATCCGAGCCGCCTCGAGAAAAGGTTTTTATAGTACCGTTGGGCATTACGCCGTAAAAGCCTGGGATAACAGCGTGCTTGTGCTGCATAAGCTCCTCGCGCATCATTTCATTGGTCTTTTCCTCGTCAAGAGTTCCGTTATCCCTGAAGCAGATAACGTTCTCGGCGTCAATAAAATCAAATTTAAGATACTTAGCAAGAATAAGAGAATTGAGGTATTCTCCGCGGCTGGCTGCGAAGTCGCGTCCCGAGCGGTGCTGCATAGCGCTCTTTACGTATTCAAGCTCTCCGTTTATATCGAAGTCAAGACCAAGTCCCGCAATAATGGAATTGTATCGCTCAACTATCTTTGCGTACAGCTCGTCAATGTTCTCTTGATTGCGTATCTTCTCATAGCACTCATAGAACATATCGGTTACCTTCACGTCCTCCTTAAAGCGCTTTCCGGGAGCGGAAGCCACCACGTAGCGACGGCTTGGGTCAGCCTTTACAATACTTGCGACCTGCTTGAAATGCTCGGCATCAGCCAGAGAGCTTCCGCCGAATTTAACAACTTTAATATTCATAATTAAAAATCTGCCTTTACAAAATAATTTACTATAATATTATATTAAAAAAAGCTCCCGTTGTCAACTGTTTTTTGTCGCAACGGGAGCTTTTTATATAATTTTTCGCTTTATTTTATCAAAAGCAACGGAATTCTGTCGAATTATTCAACAGTCTCCTCTACCTTTTCCTCTTCAGCTGCGGGAGCTTCTTCCTCTGCTGCGGGAGCCTCTTCCTCAACTGCGGGAGCCTCTTCCTCAACTGCGGGAGCTTCTTCCTCTGCTGCGGGAGCTTCTTCCTCTGCTACGGGAGCTTCTTCCTCTGCTACGGGAGCTACATTATTCATCATTCCGTTCTGCTGCATCATCTGCATCATCATCATCTGCATCATCTGCTGCTGCTGAGCTGCCATATCTGCCTGAGCCTTCTTAGCCTCTGCATCGGCTGCCTTTCTTGCGGCATCCTCTTCGTCGCGTCTCTTCTTCTCAGCTGCGAATACAGCTTCCTTGGTAGCCACCTCAAGAGCCTCAAGGCGAGCGCACTCTACCTTAACTGTTTCTCTGTTAGCTACCTCTGCCTTATGTACGTTAGCCATCCATACGGCGGAGAGAATAAGGTAACCACCGGATACCAGACTCATAAGACCGGAAGTAATGCTGGAAAGTATAGCGCCTGCAAACAGGCTGTCAAGAAGATCGTTAACCATATCACCCATCTCACCCATGGAAGCAAGATAAGGACCTACGAGGGAAGTAATAATAGCGCGTCCTGCGAAAGCCATTACTATGGGGAACACAGCACTAATGACGGTAACTCCACCAACTACGTAAGAGCCAATAACGGGAGCCTTAACAGCGGTGTACTTTCCTGTCTCTGCGGTCTCTCCGAGAGCTACAAAATACTTTCTTCTCTTCTTGTAGATACCCTTGAAGATAGAAACAATGGTAATTATAACCGCGAACACAACGAGAACCACTATTGCCGCAATAATTCCGCCGCCCATAAGAGAGTCGGAAGCTTCCTCAGCACCAAGTCCTTCAGCCGCACCGGAAAGCAAGCTTCCGCTGAGCAGCATCAGGATAAACATAATAGCGCCGAGTATGCTGAGAAGCACAATAGCGATAGTATAGATTACACTGGTATATGCATCATAGATAGATGCCTGACGAAGTGCCTTGTTTACACCTGCGGTTTCCTTTGCGGTATATGCCTTCCACAGACCGATGGTTGCGATAAGCATGAATATGCAAGGAAGAAGTCCGCTGATAACTCCGCCGATACCGCCGGAAATCATATTGATGGTATTGCTTGCGAATACTACCGAAAACAGAATAGCAACTACCAAAAAGATAGGTGTCTTCAACTGCTTTACGATAAGGTTTTTGGTGTTAGCAAAAGCTTCGCTTACCTTTGCTCTCTGCTCGTTTACCGCGAACTGATCTCCGCACTCAGGGCAAAAGATCGCGTCATCAGCAAGAGCCGCATTGCACTTAGTACAATTCATAAGACAAAATCTCCTTTTTTATTTATATCATACCAATACAGTATAATTATAGTAATCTAAGTATATAACAATGACCTTTTTTTGTCAAGAGTTTTTTTACAAAAAGTTCACTTTTCACCTATTTTTATCAAAAAGCCAACACAAAAGGGCTATTTCATTTAGATGCAGCATCCAAATGAAGCAGCCCCGTCGCTTATGCCATTTTTTCGCTGAGCTGTGCCCCGCCAAGGATATGGAAATGAAGATGCTTTACGGACTGACAAGCGTCCGCACCGCAGTTGGTAATAACTCGGTATCCGTTGACAAGCCCCGCTTCCTTTGCTATATTGGGAATTCTCTCAAATATATGCGCAACGTACTTGCTGTTGCCGCCGTCAATGCCGTCGGCAGATGCTATGTGCTTCTTCGGAATAACGAGAATATGAACGGGAGCCTGAGGCGCTATGTCATAAAATGCAAGACACATATCATCCTCATAGACCTTGTTTGAGGGAATAACTCCTTCTATTATTTTACAGAATAAGCAATCCATATTGATTTTTCCTTTCTTTTGTGCTAAAATTATCCTATGCTGTAATTATATCACAGTAAAAAACTACCGTCAAGGAGGATATATGAATTTTTTTGACAGAATCCCCACAACAGATTTGTGGAATTACCTTGCTTCCACGAAAAAGACGGTAGTTATGTACGGTATGGGAAATGGTGCCGACAAAATTCTTAGCGTATGCCAGAGCCACGGCATAGATATAGCCGACTTCTTTGCCAGCGACGGCTTCGTGAGAGGTCACAGCTTTCACGGCAAGACGGTTCTATCCTACTCGGCTGTAAAAGAAAAATACGGTGCGGAAAACATTATAGCCCTGCTTTCCTTCGGCTCTTCTCTTCCCAACGTTCTGGAGCTTTTCAAAAGAGTGAACCAAGAGTGTGAGATGTACGCTCCCGACGTACCCGTATGCGGCAGAGAAATTTTCACTCTTGATTTTTTCAATGCGCACAAAAAAGAAATTCTTGCGGTGCGGGATATGCTTGAGGATGAAGAGTCGCGGCGGATCTACGACAACGTTATACTCTACAAGCTGACGGGAAAAATCTCATATCTTTTTAACGCGGAAAGCGAAAAGGACGAGACCTTCGAGCTGCTGGAGGCAAAAAATTTCAAGGTGTGCGCCGACCTTGGGGCGTATAACGGAGATACCCTGCGTGAGCTTTTGGAAATATCTCCCCTCTTGGAAAAAGCCTACGCTATGGAGCCCGACCGCCGTAATTTCAAAAAGCTTGATGCCTTCTGCTCGGCGTATGAAGGACAGACTCAGTTAATTCCAATCAACGCGGCGGCGTGGTCGGAGGACACTACTTTGACCTTCGGAGATGAGGGGAACCGCAACTCGGGTATTTTCGCCCCTCAAAAAACCGCTAAAGCGGTAGAGATAACCGCTCTTTCCCCCGACAGTGTAATAAAGGACGAAGGGATAGACTATATAAAATATGACATTGAGGGAGCTGAGCGTGAGGCTCTGCTGGGCTCAGCAAAGACTATTGCCCGTTGCCGCCCCGCTTTGCTAGTATCGGCTTATCACAAAAGCGAGGATATTTTCGCCCTGCCCTTGCTCGTGAAATCTATCTACCCCGATTACAGGCTCTACTACCGCCGATACCCCTATGTTCCCGCTTGGGACCTGAATTTGATATGCATATAAAAAGCAAGGAGAAACAGTTACTGTTCCTCCTTGCTTTTCAATTTATCCGCGAAATATTATAATTTATACTGTCTGTCATTACGCTAGATGCGATACAATCTTCTACACTCTCAAGCCCACCAATGCAAGAAAAATCATAATCTTCAATAGAGTCAACACCCCACATTAAAGTGCCGTCGGGATATTTTACAACGTTGTGCGCGCTAAAATTAACAGTAGCTACCTCGATTGAACCATCATTGGACTCTATAACCATTTTGTATATAAACGAATATTTGTTGTACGGTGTATTACGCGATATTTTTGGTTTTTTTATTTTCTTAAGGTCGGAAAAATATACAGCCTGACGAGACTGGTCAATGTGGGAAATTACCCTTTTGTCAAATTCCGAGGAAAACAGATTTATATTAAAAAACACCTTACCGTTTTTAGCGGCAGATATCCCCGCCAGTATATAATCATTCAGTTCGTTTTCTATACTCGACGCATCAATTTCGGAAACAGATTCTATGTACTCAGGCTGATTTAATACTTTAAACTCATGCGTGGTGCGGGATAACCGATAAATTAAGCTGCCACTGTAAGAAAGACTCGCTGTTACAACTACGGTCTCGCCGTTTGCATAAGCTTCCTTATCAAAAGAATAACTAATAAATCTTTGCACCTCATGGCTGCACTTTTGGTCATTTATGGCTATCTTACAGTAAGGCGATATACCTGTTATTGTATATTGCAGGTTATCAAATGGATTCAAAGTAGTTTTTTCACCATCTGAATCACTGCTGCTTAAGTCCTCTATATCCTTGCCTTTAAAGCTTTTTTCTCCGCATGCTGTAACGCCCAGCGCCATAGCCAATATTAAAACAAAGAGAAATATACGTTTAAACATTTGATTTTTACCCTTTTCTTATCTACTTCCCTCATCTTGCGTTTTTTCGATACACCCCTATTATTACAGAAAAAACTGCCTATGATAACAATATTTTACCGCAACTTGCGGTATTTAAAATAATTATACCGCATTTTGCGGTATCTGTCAATAGTTTTTATAAAACTTGTTATAATGATGATAGAGTATACGGAGGAGGTGTTTCTTTTGCTATATCATAACATAAGAATGCTGCGAGAGGACAATGACCTGACCCAAAAGCAGCTCTGCGAATACCTCTGCTGTTCCCAACAGGTGTACAGCAATTACGAATTAGGACAAAGAGACATTCCCACCGACATACTTATAAAGTTGGCAGATTTCTACGGTGTTTCTATCGACTATATTCTGGGCACTACCAAAAACCCAAAAAGAAACAAATAACGACGTGCGCCCCAAAAGCTTATGGCTTTTGGGGCGCACATTAGTATTTTTCGCTATTAGGGGATATCAAGGATGAAGAACTCTGCCCGAAAGATAATCCATATACGATTTATCGGGTGCCTTATTTTCATCGAAGAAGGGATTTTCAATAAGACCGTAGCCGCCCTTCTCACCGACGAGAAGGAAGTTGGTATCGTTAGCGTCAGCGCGGAAGTTAACCTTGCAGTTGCTAAGCAACGAATTAAACTTTCCACCGCTTCTAAAACCTATCTCTCCGCCCTCAAGCGTCTTCCACCAGAAACAGAAGCAGTTATGACAAATAGAACGAACGTTATCGGCAAAATAAAATCCTGTGCAATACTGGTCGCTGTAACAGAAGTCGTACCAGTTTTCCCAGCTCATATCGCAGAAAGCGATACTTTCGGTGTAGTGGTCCCAGCCCGAAGCAAGGCTGTAAAGCGGGTGGATATTGCGCAGATAGTTTCCGCCCTTGAGAATCTTTACACCTATCTGTACTCGCGCGATACGCATATTTGTAAAGGTATTATCCATACCCTCTATAAGAAGTCCGATAGAATCGGTCGTTCCGCGTCCAACGATATTTACATTGCAGATATCACAGTCAGAGGAGCCCGAGTTCGCACCCCACTTAACGTGCAATCCAATCTTCGTGTGCTTGATGGATACGTTATCAACTCTGGTCTCTCTTCCGCTGTCTATAGACACTCCGTTTGCAAGACCGTTACCGTCAATAATACCTCCTGTAAGATAGTAGTTGCTTCCGTTTACCATGATAGTATTAAAAGGCTCTGCAGCACCAAGGCGGATAAGCGCCTCATCACAGTCCCACGTATCCATAGCCTTTATGATTGCAAAGTTTGAAAGGTGCAGTGAAACGCTGTGTTCGGGGTTTGCAGGCGTACATATGGGCTTTGAAAGCAGATATTCTCCGTCGGGAAAGAAAAGCACTCTTCTCGGATTATTGAGAATAAGCTTCTGAAGCGCGTCGGATACATCCTCGCCGGTATTGGGCTTAACGTAGTCACTTACAAGCAAAAATGCGTCTTTTGCAAAATCGTTAGTCATAATATACTCTCCTTACTTTTTTGTTGGAAGCTACGCTTCTCTTAAGAGGATTATATCACGAAAAACGCTCTATTGTCAATGAAAAAAGTAAACAAAAAAACAAAACAGGGCCGTACAGACGACCCTGTTATTGTTTTTTGATAAATGCCGTAAGATTACTTATATTTTCTCTTACGAGCAGCTTCTGACTTCTTCTTGCGCTTTACGCTGGGCTTCTCATAGTGTTCTCTCTTGCGAAGCTCGGTAAGGACGCCGGAACGAGCCATTGCACGCTTAAAGCGACGAAGTGCACTGTCAAGAGACTCGCCTTCTTTTACTCTAATTTCTGCCATTTTCTGTTTCCCTCCCTCCGCATATTGCCAGAGACAATCAAAATCGAATAATATTATATCCCATTTTCATCAGTTTGTCAATAGTTTTTTGAAAGTTTATTGATTTTCTATAAAATCTATCGCGACTGCGGCAAAGGAAGCAAAGCCGTGGTCAAGGCTTCCTCGCTGAATACGGCTCTTAAAGCTCTCGTCGTTTTCGTCTTTTCTGTCAAGCCTGTATTCCCAAAGTGTACCCGTGAGCTCAGACATACCGCCAAAGAAAAACTTTATGTCTTTTTCAAGGATATCCCTATATCCAAGCTTCATCAAAACGCATATGCGCAGATAAAAGCCTATAAATGCGTTTACGGGAACAAATCCTCTTCCCTCCGTATTAAAGGTCTTAAATCCGTCTATCACATAAGACTTAAGCTTTGAAAACTCGGGAGCATCGATATCAACATTGCCAAAGAGAATCGCGTAATACTGACCCGCCTCGGACGAATTCTTAGTATTTTTAAGCTTACCTTCACCATCAAGGATCGCATTATCAATAAAGACCTCTCCGTCAAAGGCTTTTCTTCTCGTAACCTCTGCTACTCGGTTCCCCTTTTCAATAAGCTCGCTCTCGCCGTAAAGCTCTCCCACACATCGAAGTGCTTCGGCATAAAGGAAATTCGTGGGATAGTTTACGTCCTGCACCCACTCGTTTGCGGTAGACCACTCAACAAAATTCCAACCGGGCAGATTTTGCAAAAGCCCTTCTTCATTCTCGTATTTTGAAAGGAAGCTCAACACTCCGTAAACACTCTTGCGGAAAAGCTCTCGGTCGATGCTCGTGTTTCGTTCCGTCAGATATTCCTTTACCTCGATTATATACCACATATCCCACTGCGGTATAAAATGATGGTTCCGCTCGACATCTGAAGGATAACACATTGGGAGCGCCCCCTCGGGATATTCTCCGCAGTATTGATACAAACGGTAATTTTCAAGAAACGCGTCCTCAACAAGGCTCTTTCCGGTCAAAAAATACTCAGCTCTGCCCGTAAAGAAGGTATCACAAAGCCAGCCTGCACGTTCACGCGAGGGACAGTCCATATACAGATCAAGTGCGTTGTGCGCAAAGGTATTGACCGCCGCTTCGTATATCTCACGCAACTGCGCGTCTTTGGTCGTTATATCCCTTATGATCTTGCTTCTGTTATACTCAAAGCGACGCACTCCAAAGGAAGAAAGACTTATGCTTCCCTTTTTGACCATAACCATAGCATAGCGATAAGTATACGGCTCAAACGTCATTGTTTTCGCATTTTCTCCGCCCTTTAACAAATACTCCACTACGTTTCTGGCGTTCATTGCGGTAAAGGCAAATTTTTCGTCAAAGCAAAGCTCGCTAAAGCCTACTACCACGTCGGAATCCTCGTGCGCCAGCGTCTCCATACAGATAAATCCGCACTCTACGCGCTTCATATCTATCAGGGCGTATTCACCCTCGCTAAGAGTGATTGGAAGCCTTCCGCCCCCGCGCTTTATCTCTGTTACCTGCTTTGCAAACCACGGATAGGGCGCGTACTCTATCTCGTCATCCTCATAGCGTCCCCAATCCTCGGTTATATCAAAGGAATATCTGCGAGGAACATCTATGCTCTCGTCATATGAAAATATTCCAACCGAGGAATACTCCTCGGTCATTCCCCGCTCTACACTGGGAAACGGAGCAACACGTGGAAGATATTTTATATCCAGATCTTGCGCTACAAGCTCCACTCTCTCACCAAGCTCTGAGCCTCTGTAGTCCCAAACCTCTCCAAAGTGACGCTGCGCCGAATATCTCTGTACCTTTTGGACCATTCTTGAGGAGCGATAGCCCTCAAAATCTCTGCCCGTACAGAGAAGCACCTCCTCACCTCTGCAAAGTTCAGCTATAACGAAGGACGGTTGCTTTACTGTTGAGATCGACTGGCAGTAATATCCGTTGACCTCTATCATTATCTCGTTTTTGCCCTCGCGGTTATACTGTCCGAGCGGTATTTCATCCACTCTTGCATAACCCCGTGCGGTGCGGGCGGGTCCAAAGAAAACGAACTCTCCGTTGACCGTCAATCTGTAAAACGAAAATGCGGTTATGTAGAACACACTCTCGCTTATATCCTCGATCTCCTGCCTTAAAACCAAATGATAATTTTTTCCCTTTCGCACCCTTTTGCAAACACGGGCATCGCCTTTTTAAACATAATTTTCTCCTATTTGTAAAGGACCCCACAAAATTTGTGGGGTCTTTTGTTTATCTTACTACTATGTTTACTATCTTGTTGGGAACGGCTATTTCCTTAACGATAGTCTTTCCCTCGATAGCGGAAGCTATTGCCGCATCCTCTTTAGCCAAAGCAATTGCCTCGGCGGCGGGGGTATCAACGGGAATGCTCATCTTTCCACGAAGCTTACCGTTGATCTGAATAACCACCTCTACGGCGTCGTCAGCGGTCTTTGCCTCATCGTACTCGGGCCACTTTTCATATGCGATAGTGTCGGTGTGTCCAAGCAGCGACCACATTTCCTCACCGATGTGAGGGCAGATGCAGGAGAGCATCTTGATAAGTCCCTCCGCGTAAGCCTTAGGGCACTTACCCTCTTTGTAAACAGCGTTTACGAATATCATCATCTGAGAAATTGCCGTGTTGAACGCCAGCTTCTCAAAGTCCTCGGTTACCTTCTTTACGCTCTTATGATATATTTTTTCAAGTGCGGGAATTTCTCCGTCAACAATGTTATCAGGCTCGGTAAAGAACGCCCATACTCGGTTAAGGAAGCGTCTTGCGCCCTCAACTCCCTGCGCGCTCCAAGGCTTTGATACCTCAAGGGGACCCATAAACATCTCGTAAAGACGGAGCGTATCCGCACCAAAATCGCGAACAACGTCGCTGGGGTTTACAACGAACTCGGGGAAACGCTTACCCATCTTAATGCCGTTAGCGCCAAGTATCATTCCCTGATGAACAAGCTTCTTGAAAGGTTCTTTAGTGGGCGCCAAGCCCTTGTTATAAAGGTATCTGTTCCAGATTCTCGAATACATAAGGTGACCCACAGCGTGCTCGGGTCCGCCGATATAAAGGTCAACGGGCATCCAGTGCTTAAGGAGCTCCTGATTTGCGAACTCCTTGTCGTTGTTGGGGTCAATGTATCTGAGGAAGTACCAGCTTGAGCCTGCGGAGCCTGGCATTGTGGAGGTTTCTCTCATACCCTCAACGCCGTCCTTTGAGTACTTCTTCCACTCGGTAGCGTTTTCGAGAGGCGCTTTTCCGTTGACTCCCTTGTAGTTTTCAAGCTCGGGAAGAACCAGAGGCAGCTCGGAGTCGTCAAGAACGTGAATAGCTCCGTCCTCGCCGTGAACCACAGGCACGGGCTCGCCCCAATAACGCTGTCTTGCGAATATCCACTCTCTGAAGTGGTAATTTACGGTTCTCTTTGCCACGCCAAGCTTTTCAAGCTTAGAAGTAATCGCTTCCTTTGCCTCCTCAACGGTAAGACCGCTGAACTCCTCGGAATTTACAAGCCTGTATCCCTTGCCGAGATACTCACCCTTCTCAAATGCCTTCTCGGAAACGTCAACATGACCGAGCTTCTCATCACCATCGATTACCTGAATCATATCTATGTTGTGCGCGATAGCGTACTCAAAGTCACGCTGGTCGTGAGATGGCACCGCCATTACCGCGCCCGTACCGTAGCTTGCGAGAACGAAATCACCGATAAACATTCTGACTTCCTTGCCGTTTACGGGATTAATGCAGGTAACTCCCTTAAGCTCACAGCCCGACTTGGTCTTATTGAGCTCGGTGCGGTCCATATCGTTCTTTTTAAGCGTTTCGGCTATGTATGCCTCGACCTCTGCCTTGTTCTCTATTCTGGGCATAAGCTGCTTAACTATATCTCCGTCGGGAGCAAGCACCATAAAGGTAATGCCGTAAATAGTTTCTATACAGGTGGTAAATATAGAGAACTCTCCGCCGCCCACGATGTCGAACTTGACCTCAACACCCGTGGACTTGCCTATCCAGTTCTTCTGCATAAGCTTTGTGGACTCGGGCCAATCTATCTCCTCAAGCCCCTCGAGAAGCTCCTCGGCAAAGGCAGGCTGGTCTATTACCCACTGCTTCATATTTTTTCTGATTACGGGGAAGCC
>JAEIGA010002396.1_pt1 | contig 29922 bp, 34 predicted proteins | sample 9270691 | NCBI WGS metagenome assembly JAEIGA01 (sample SAMN17057246, study PRJNA624740) | gut metagenome | biome: biome; isolation source: fecal sample | host: Bos grunniens | place: China: Xizang | collected 2019
ACTGCACCGGGATCAGAGCCGCCATGACCAACACCGATATAAACTTTCTTTGCCATGATTATTCAGCCTCGCTTTCAGCGTGAACTTCAGGCAGACCGGCAACACTGGTCAGCAAGGACAGGATGCCAGCCACTGCGGCAGTGGAAGCCACCAGAACCCAGTTAACCTCACCCATTGCGGCAGAAGTGCCGATGGTCGCAATAGCAGACTGCGCAACGGTCTTCACCGCTCTGATGCCTGCTGCTTTCAGCCAGATTTTCCAGTTTTTCATAATGAACCATCCTTTCATAATCCGATTTGTGCAAAAATATAACCCAGCAACGCAGCAGCCAAAGCCCAGATGATTTTATCAACCAGACCTTCCCACCGTTTACCAGGTTTTTCCCTTAACTCGTCTACTTCGCTTGTCAGTGTCAATACGTTTTCGTTCATGGTTTTCATTTGCTCTGCCATTACAGCTACAGATGTTGCCAGCTGATGAAGCACCGAACTTTCAGCCTCCAGCTTCTTGATCCGCCCTTCATTTCTTAGCGACCGATCTGTAGTCTCTTGTAATTTCAGAGCTACGTCTTCAATCTCCATATGATATCACCGTCTTTCCTTTATGCTGTTCTTCTCCAAATAGAGACCTGAATATAAGGCGGCATATTGTTGTGCGCTTCTCCACCGCCAGTTGAGACTGCACCATAGGCCATGTTGGCATTGCCAGCTGACAGCCACGAAAACTTCTTTTCGCCTTCAGCACCGGCAGAATACACCGAACCATGAGTATGGGCAGGAAGCTCATTGACCGTCAATGTATGCGTACTTTCACCGCTGGTCAGGCCGATTGTACCACCGGAAGTTGTCGCCCACAGGAACCTGTTTTCAATCCGAGTCCAGGTAGTGCCGGGATATAGTGTATTAGGACTTGTGTGATCGTATCGCATGATAATGCTGCCGACCGGAAGAATCGCATCAAAGATCGTACCAGTCAGCTTTCCGGTAAACTCAGCGTCAAGCGCAATTTCCAAAGTGCCGCTCTTTTCCGAGACCTTACCGATACCCAGACCGGTTCCGTCTTGATGCCAGTTCATAATAGTAAAAGCCGTAGAAACGCTGGTGCTTCTGGTTGCAGTACCATGTCTGTCCGTGACCGTTACCTTTACATCATAGGATACGTTCGAGTCTGCCTTGAAGGTGTAGGTCGAATTGCTTGGCGCATAATTGTTGTTCAGCGCAGTCAGAGATACATTCGTCCAGCTGCTTGCAGAGGACTTTTTGTATCCGCAGGTATAGACAGCTGTGTTCTTGCTGTTCAGGCTTGTGACCGTTGCGTCGAAAGCCAGCTGGCAGTATTCGCCCTGTGCGTTTTCTGTACCATCCGCATCACACCGCCTGACAGTCAGCATACCGATCGCAGGCGCAGTATAGTTCTGGACATTCATGGTGTAGCTGGCAGTGCCGGTTCTACCACGTCTATCCTTTACCGTTACGTTGACGGGAACGGAACCGGACTTCGTAAGCACACCGGTAGTTCCTGTTGCTGCCCTGAATGTTTCACCGTTGACGGAGATCGAATAAGAATCAATGGGGGAACTATATGCCTGCGTAGCAGATACGCTCACCTTGATCTTGGAAAGACCCTTTACGGGAGATCCGTAAATATCGTCCACTCCCGTAGTGTCTTCCAGGGCAATTGAGCAGGTAGGTTTCACACTCGCAGGAACTGTTGCCGTAAAGCCCGTGTACTTCGTTCCGACAAGTGAGCTGCCGTTGTAGGTATCAACGTATATTCTGCCCGATCCGCTTGTCGCATTCGGGATATCGTTCATGAAGGCCACAGGTACAGCCCAAGTCGTGCCGGTTCCTACTCCGGTTGCAATCGTACCGGTGCGGCTACCATATTCATAACGAACCGTATGCGTAAAGCTATCGGAGTTACGGTTCATGTGGATCGAGAATGTAGCACCGAAGTCACCAACATTCTGCGTAGTGTTAGGCCAGGTAACCAGCGAAGGCTGCGAAGCTCTGGCAATGGTAGTAAGCACTTTCGACGCAGAACCGGAAACCGAGTTCGTTGTGTTCAGATATACATAGAACACCGCAGAACAGTTCAGCGTCTTCGTACCATCGCTATTATGGGGAATATCTATGGTCTTTGTCATAACGACCTGGGAACCCGTTGTCGTCTGGCCTGTATTGAAGCTGATCTTGTCCGCAAACTGGTGTACAACACCGTCAATCGTGATAGAACCGTGACACTGCTTGTATGCGTTCCAGGAACCGTATGTCCAGCTGATCGTTGCAGCGACCGTGACATTGGAAGTATTATTTGCTACGTTTTGGCTATTCTGCGTAATGGAAACACTTAAAGAAACCGCCATATCATCCACCTACCTTCAGGAACGACAAAGAGCCATTGGATCGGGGAACAAATGCGAAGTTACCGAACTGCGCACGTTCATTGACCTCAACCACAACGTTGCCGGTATGGAAGTCTACACCATCCCACCAGCCGAACTCCTGCCCATTTCTTGTAAACCGAATCATATCGTTATCAAGGTGCAGCTCCATAGAATTTTCGCCTGCCTTGATAATCAGACCGTCAGTGCTGAACTCGAAGTGCTTTTCCAGCTCTTCCTTAACCGACTGGACTTCACCGTTGACATTGGTGACCTGTTCCACTGCCGTATCGAAACTCAGCTGCATTTTGTTGGCCAGCAGTAAAAGCTCACTTTCTGTTTGGGAGCGAAGATGCTCCATCTCTTCGACCTGCTGACCAAGTTCTGCACTTGTTTCGCCCAGCTGTTTATTGATTGTCGTGATCTGCTCGGAAGTAGAAGCAACGCTCAAGGAAATCTGCTCGTTCAGAACGGTAAGGTCAGATTCCGTGGACTTTTGGTATTGCTCCATTACCACACTCTGCTGGTCAATATCGTCTCTGATTTGAACAAGCTGCTCTTCCGTTGACTGAAGGTTTGCGGTGATCTTGTTATTCATAACAGATAACTCAGATGCTGTTGTAGACTTGTAAGACTCAAACAGCTCAGTCTGGGAATCAAGGTCATCTTCGACCTCTTTGATTCTTGACTCTGTAGACTGTAAGTTAGCGGCAATCTTGTTATCCATTACTACAAGCGCAGCATTATTCGTGCTTTTGTATTCCTCAAAGGCGGTAACCTGTCCGGTAAGGTCATCGGTCACCTTGACAATTCTTTCTTCTGTTGTATCAACCCTTGCAGAAATCTCGTCTGTTTTGACCTCGAGCGCTGCTTCGCTGTCTTTCATGTACTTATCCAGAATAGTAACCTGTTTATCCAGATAATCTCGTACCTCAGTGATCTGCTCTTCCGTGGAAGAGACCGTTGCGCTGATGCTGTCCGCCATGATCTTCAGCTGGCTTTCCACCGTCTTCTTGTATTCCTCAAGATCGCCAGTTTTCGCATAGTCCGCCAGCGCCTCAAACACAATCTTTTCGGTATCTCTGAAGATCGTGGTGTACTGCTCTTTCATCTCGTCTCGAAGCGTAGACTCCACGCTGTCAACCTTGTTTCTTGCATCGGTAGCAATACCCATCAGTTCAGCGAATGTCTTGTCGAAGTTATACTTCTGCTCAATGTCGCTGGCTGTTCTAACTCCTTGCCTGTCTTGCTTTGCGCTCACATATACACACTCCTTCCAATAAAAAAGGAGGACTATTTCTAGCCCTCCTTTCCTATTCACCAATAGATATTGCCTTCGGCATCCACATCGAAGTCAAGACTTCTCAATACTTCGATTTTTTCCTCAAAGGTCATATCGCTCATACTGTTCACATAGTCGATAATCTCGTAGTTGTAATCGTCAGTAGAAGGATACTCGCTCTTAAAGAGAATGTACTTTTCAACCATAGGGATATCCAGGCTGGAGATATACTCCGCAACCTTCGTCTTTCTGGTTCCGCTGATGGACTTCCCGAACTTATCCTTATCCGCCTTAATGTCGTTCAGCGCATCCGAATACTCTGTGTAAGCCTCATATCCGCCAACGGCTTTCGCCATAGCGTAGGCTTCAGGATTCTTCTTAGCAAACTCAAACTCTTCAAAGCTGGAATAGTTCTCATATCCGGTAAGGTCGATAGGCTCTTTTCTGTCGGTCTCGCTGTTAATCAGAATATTCTTCTGAGCAGTGGTCAGATTCAATCTGGAGATATAATCAGCCTTCTCTGCCAGTTTCATATCCTTCATTCCCTCTTGATAGCCGACATACGCAGCATATCCGCCAACCTTCATAGCAACCTCGTACTTTTCAGGATACTGGGTAGCAAAGTCCATTTCTTCGAGGCTGCCGTACTCGCCATAGTCCGTCATATCGATAGACTCTTTTCTGCCAGCCACATTGTTCACCAGAAGATTCTTGGTGCTGATCGGCAGGTCAAGGCTATCAATATAATCAGCCTTGTCTCCCAGCTTCTCATGCTCCGCAAGACCTTCCCGATACTCCCAGTAGTCCTGAATTGGAAGACCGGAGTCAATAAACTCCTGGATCTGCTTCTCTGCCAGAGGCTTCCGCTCATTATTGAAGTAGTCTCTTGCATTCTCGCTTGCCCACTGACCAAACAGAGCAGCCTTCACTCGGTTCTGGAGATTATCTTCTACCGGGAATCTCAGGTTTCCGCTGTCCGTATAGGAACCGGCAATCGGCAGGTCTTCGTCAAACATTTCCAGACCTGCAACAGTCTTCTTGACCTGACCGTAACCACCCGGCAGCAGATAATAAGGCGCAGCTTCCTTGATGGTATCCCATCTGTTTTTATCATTGCCATACTGGTCTACACCCTTGATAAGTTCCGTCACGGGAAGTGCAGAGGAAATCGGGATTCTGCCGCCAGTCATTACACTGGTGTAAGGCAAGTCGCCCAGCAGAGCCTGGAAGCCTTCTTCGATATTATCCAGAACAGTATCTTCGTCTTCCTCGTCATCATCCCAACCGAATGTCTTAATGAGAGTATCGATAATATCAAAGGCAGGGTTATAACCGGCAACAGACTCGAATGCCTTGCCAAACAAATGCTGCATAACCGCAAGCTGGACAAACGTAGAAGTGATCTTCGCTGCTCTCTTTGCGTTCCGCACCAGACCGTTCTGAATATCTTCCGTAGAGGCTTTTGTCTCCTGGATCGTATCGTAGAACTGGCTGTCCAGCTGGTTTCTGACTTCAAGCTGGAACTTCGTAATCAGGCCAAGCGTCTTGGAGTTATAAACCTGCGGCATCTGACCCAGAGACCGGTCACCCATCAGTCTGGATACCCATTTGTCCGTCTCGTAATGAGCCTTGCTGGAACTCATGCCCTTTCGGGTAAACTCGTTGTACTTGGTTCTTGCGATCAGCTCTGTGGAAATGTTATCCACCACACCCATAAGAACATAGCCGACATCCGCCACCTTCTGGTAAGGGGTACGGTAGAACCGATCTGCGCCCTTTCTGCGGATCATAACAGGACTCTGTTCTGCAAAGCCATCGCCTCTTCCAAATACGGAAGCAATCTTGTTCCAGGAGGTCTGCGCCATAGCCTTAACGAAGTCAAACTTGTTGGTCTTAGCGAAAGCCTGCACCGGTGCAAGGAAGTTTGTCAGGGAGGAAGACACGTTGTATCCGACCATGTTTGCACCGACCTGCCTATTCAGCGTGTCAATGAAGGTCATACCACGTCTGCCAATCACACCCTCCAGGCCTCTGTCGATCAGGGAAGTCTTGCCTGCCAGCACATTCGCCTCTTCATTCAGGAACTTTGCGAAGGTGGACAGGTGGGAATTATACACCTGCTCGATTCTCTGCTCTGCCTCTTCGTCACTCAGCAGATCAAGGTCTTGCAGTCCATTTGCCTGACCGTAGGTTTCGGCAACGTAGTTCCGCAATGCCCGGAGCTTCTGGATATCGTCAATGTGATAGATTTGGTTCTTCGCACTGGTCAGATACTTTTCCAGACCGCCCAGCAGGTCAAAGGAAGTCCGCTTGCCGGTTCTGTGCATTGCGCTTGCGAAGTAAGGCTGACCGGGCTTCAGGTCTGCGGTCACACCGTTCAGATCCGTAGGCAAGTCCTTTGCCCGAATGTCATTGGGATTGAAAGGCAAGCCCAAACGGGAGAAGGTGTCTTCCATTGCCCGGAAGTGCAGGAAGTAGTTGTCCAGTCTGGGAATCTCAGGATATGCGTTTCTGGTTCTGGACTTATTGATAGCTTGCAGAGTCTCGTCATAGATTTGTCTAATTCGGGGATCTCTGGCAAGTTTCTTGATATTCTCCTGCATCTTTACGTTCGGGAAGTCAGCAGCCAGTTCCTTGTCGCCATAGGCAATGATCGCATCGTTCTCGCCAACGTAGAAGCCTTCCGCATACATCTGAGCAGCTGCACTGGCTTTACTTCCGGGCTTAATGCCATACTGCTTGGAGATTTTCGCCAGCAGGCCGGTCTTCTTATCCGTGAAGGAATTGAGCCACTTGATGCCCTCAGTCTCGTTCTGTGCCACCATATTCACGGTCAGGTCACTGAGTATCTGGCCTTCTTTGTAGCCCAGCGTTTTCTCCATCACTCTCTGAGGGGTATTGTCAACTGTAGTGAATGTCGAGCGATTCTTTGCGTTCTTCAGAACTTCGTCAAAGTCAAAGCCCTTGTTCCGGAAGTAAGTCTTGAACCCATCCATGATATCCAGATGCAAGTCTTTCCGTGTCAGCTTCTTCGGAGCCTCAGTCTCAGGTTTGGGAGTCTCAGTTTCAGGCAGAATAGACTGCTGACCACTGCTGGTGTCGTAAACAGGAGCAATGTCGTCAGGATCAGCCTGCACACTCTCGATAGCAGGTCTGGTCTGTTTTACTCTTACAGGTGCAAGGTCTAAGCGCAGAGGCGGCACATACCGGTCACCGGTTTTCATCAGACTGTCGAAAGATTCTTTGCCGAGCCGATTGGCAAGGGTTTCGTTCCAGTTCTGCTTGAACTCACCCACACCATTCATAATGGTATCCGTTACCTCTTCCAGAGTCTGCGTATCGATCTCGTATTCTGCCTCCATAGTGGTATCCATGTTGGCTACTTCGAGAATACGCATCAGCTGGTCAGTAGGAGAATAAACGTCCTCCGGGAAATAACCGGGCAGTGCTTCCTGGAACTCCTTGTAAGCTACGTCAACCGGCAGACCGTTATTGGAGAATTTTACCTTGCCGAAATTGCGTCTCATCAGCTGACCATAATCAGCAATCTCGTCCTTGATGGACTGGTCTACACTGATGCCGTAGGTGCGCAGCAGCGCCTTAACACCCTTCAGGTCTTCATCCACGCTGGACTCTGTATAAGTACCGAATCTCTCAGCGATTTCCGTGTACAGGTGTGCCTTGCTGGGAAATTCCTCGTTGCTGTAACGCTGGATCAGCTCACGCACTTCGTTGGATCGCTTAGTGGATAAGCCCAGCTGCTGACGAACGCTTCTGGTCAGATCATCAACCAGCTTCTTGGTCAGAGGCACATTGTCCGCCACGTCTTCCGGTCTGTTGTCCACTTCCGGAGGTGCATCTTCGTCCTGAATACTTGCCAGCCGGTCAGCCTCGTCAGCATCGATCTCTGCGATTCTAGCCTGGACAGCTTCGTATTCAGCCATCATCTGCTCTGCTCGTACCGTATCTCCCACCGCTGCAAAGATATCCATAGCGCCCCGGATATCATCACGCTCTGCCAGCAGGTTCTCATATTCCTCCTGAACCGTTGCAGTGTCATCAGGGAACAGGTCTTCTACAGTAGTCTGATTGACGGCAGGCTCAGCCTGAGTTTCAGCAACCGGTGCAACCTCTTCCTGTGCAGGTGCTTCCAGCGCTACATCCTCGCCATACACATTGTAATCACCGTAGGCTTTTTGCTGTGCGCCATCTTCGGAAATGGATTTCCGGATATCAGGATCGCTGGTAGGCTTTGCATTGTCAACCCGCTTCACCTGCTCAGGACTGAAGACTACATAGGAATTGCCACGGCTCTGCACTTCGCCACCGTAGCCACCATCTGCGCCTTCGTCCAGCACCAGGCCATCATAGTCGTAGCCGTTTTCGATCAGGAAGTCTCTCAGATCCTCGCCTTCCATCCAGTCGATGGTCTTAATCTTGGCATACTCTCTAGCAGGCATATAAGGGTCTATACCCATAGCATTGCCGCCCTTGATATAGTCCTCGATATAGATTCTTCTGGCTTCAGGATCGCTCAGATCGAAGGGCTTCTTGATGTCCAGATAGACTTCAAAGGTCTTGGGATTAGAAGTTACCTTGCCGGTGCTGATGCTGCTTGCTCCAGGATTCTGATATCTGTCAGCATATTCTTTGTTATCAGTGAAGTAAGTGCCGTCCTTGAATACGGTAAAATCTCCGTTAGGTGTGCCGTGGTACATGACCTTCAGATTGCCGTTTTCATCACGAACCTTGCTATCCTTGAAGTATTCAGCTTGCTCCTGAGAAAGCTGCCTGCCGGTGCTGTCACTGATAGAAAACTGACCCTTGACATTTCCTTCCATATTATCTATACTGGAAGTAGAATCCAAGTCGAGGTTGTGTAACGGCAATTGTAGCCTATTAACATTCAGCCAACTTTGGATTCTTTTTTTGTCTACATATCGGACAGGCACTGCCGTTCCATCTGCGTTTGTAAATAAGCTCTTAATGTGGCTTCTACCTTCTGCGGACGAAACCTTGAAGAAGTCCAGCACATTGCCTTTCTTGCTGGTTGGTGTTAATAGCAATACTGCTGTTACTACCTTGCCGTTCTCATCATATACGTCTCCCATGACAATTTTGGAGTTGTCACCCTTTTTGGAGTCGATAACAACAACAGGATTCTCCAGAAGTTCGGGTATTTGCTTGACCGTCTCGATTGTCATGCCATCGTGTTTGCCTAAGAGTTTAGTTATTTTAGAAGCATCCCATCTGATTTGCTTTTTGGGTATACCGGCCTGCTGCAATGCCTGAGATGTTTCGCCAACAACAAAAGAGAAACCAATTGTCTTACCATCCCAGCTGCTTAACTGCTCGTAAAATTTTTCGCTGATCGAATACTTCACACCGCTATCAGCGGTGTTTTTTGTTGTGCTTTCCCGGAGCGCTTTCTCAAAGGTATGCTTGAGCTTCTCTAGTTCCCTAGCTTCCTTGCTGCCTGCGGTAGCAACCTTCAGCATATACTTCACTTCATCGTAAATCTTCTGGAACACATTTCTGTGGTTTGTGGATAGATTGTTGATAAAGTCGCTGTCTGTGAACAGGTAGTCACCGACCAGATCAGCGGTAAGCTCTGCGTCAATGTTTGCGCCTTCTACGCTCTCGTACAGCTTGGACAGGGTATCATATCTGCTCTGGTAGTCACCCTTTGTCTTGGCATACTGTACAACCGCATTCTGGAGTTCAGTGTACAGCGCAGTTCCTTCCAGGACGTGGGTAATTTCGTGACCCACTACTGTATTCAGCGCTTTTGCAGACTGAATATTCACCGCAATGCTGTTGCCGCTGACATAACCATTAATGGTTTTGCCTTCCATAGAGAAACCGGATTCCTTCAGCTTTGCATTATTGGTGAAATCAAAAGGAACATTCTTGCCTGCTGATAGCTTCGCTACCAGATCAACAAAGTTGTGTGTTTTATTCGTGTTGTTCAGGATTCCGCTTTCGACAGCTCTCTGTATCACTGTACGCTGCTTTTCATCGTACTGACTGAGATCAGCCTGAAAAGCCTGCCGTCTGCGATCAATTTCGTTGTAGCTTTCCGCCAGTCTGCTGCCTTGTACGAAGCTCTTCACTTCTTCGCTCAGTTTCGTTTTCAGGTCGCTGCGCTTGGAGCTTTTGCTCTGTTCCTCGATCTTGCTTCTCAATTCAGGCAAAAGAGTCCGCAGTTCATCTCTGCGGACTTGCTGTTCTCCGGTCATCTTCTCGTTGACCATCTTATTCAGCTTGTTATACTCTTCTGTCAGAGTCTTTTCCTGATTCACAAGATCGTCTTCGGCCTTCACAGTATCCTGATAAGACTTAAAAGAATCACCGCCCAGGACTTCTTCAATGGTGTCAGTGGAGATATCGCCCTTTTCCAGTCTTGTGCGGACATCTTCACGGATCTTGGCTTCATCCTTTTTGGAGACTTCGCCATTCTCCTTGGCCTTGGCAATTTCATCTGCAACGACCTTATCGAATACCTTCTGTTCGTTCTCGGTCAGAGCGGAGGCTTTACGTTTCTGAACCGAATCGCTGATAGATGTCTGCGCCTCATGTGCGATCATCTGACCGCCACCAAGTGCTGCACCAGACATGGTTCCCATCAGCATTTCCTTGCCGTATTCCAGAGGATTCAGGATTTCATCATCGCTCTTATAAAGCACCTTGCCAACGATTTCGTCAACAAACTTCTGAAGGCCTTCTTCTCCGCCTTCTTCTAAGGAAGATTTTACCCACGGCAGAATCTTGTTCATGCCGCCTTCTTTCAATTCCTGCGGAAGACCCTGGATGCCGCTGCCACCAGTGATACCAATTTCAATGCCTGCATTGAACAGAGACGAAATGGTTGCACCAAACGCAGCAGTTATGTCATCTGCACCCTCTTCTTTAGCTTTATCATAGCTATTGCCGTATGTTCTGCCATAAGACAGCCAAAACTGTGGGTTTTTAATCATTTTGGCAGCAGTCATACCTGCTTTTTCAAGGATGCCTGCGCCTTGGTAAGCGGCTTGCTGGGTAAGTGCGGCGGTCGTTCCTTCCAGAGATGCGCCACCGGTCATCATCGCAAGAATCATAGTAGGAAGAGCAGCAGTGGTTCCTTCGACAAACTGCTCCGCAAATTCCATTCCTCCGCCACCGCCCAGCTTCTGTCTGGACAGATCAGATTTATACTTACTATTCTCGTACAGTGCTGTGTAGTAATCGTTCAGTTTAGAAACTGGATTGTTTTCCCATCCCAATTCTTTCAGAGGAGCGCCAATGTACTTCTCTGCCGTGTTCGTAGCGCCCATGTTGAAGTTGTTCAAGCCTGCTCCCATTGAATTCCACAGCCATTTTGCGAAGTTCTCCGCTGTAAAGTTCGTATCATCAACGAAGAGAGCATAATCGGAAGAGTCAATGCCCATTGCTTCCATCTTCTCGATAACAGCTTTCTTCCGTTGTCTCTTTTCCTTGCCAGACTCCATTCCTGCAATGACCTCCATCTCTTCCAAAATGGAACGGTTTGTACCGTCCATTTTGGTTTCAGAGAGAGTCTTGCTGGTCTGTGCAAGATACTTCTGGTTTCTCAGTTCGTTGTAAAATTTATATTCAGCTGGATTCGTTACACCAATAATTGGTATGTGACCCTCATCACGCTTGGCTTCTAGTTCTTCCATAGTCTCCAGCGGAACAGGATCGGAATAGGTTTTTATCAGAGACTCATTGCTGTCTTTCTTGTCTTCGATGCCGAGGATAGACTTCGTGACGTCTCCAAATTGATACCCATCAGCAAACAGGCCTCTCTTGTACCACGGAGCATCTTCCCTAACCGGTGCAATATCGTCTTCCTTTTCCTCGAACTCTTGAAGCAAGCTGCGCCTGGTGACACCGATACCGTCAGTTGTTCTTGTAGGCGCACTCTCTTGCTTATACTTGTCTACCAGGCTCCAGAACTCTTCCTCTTCATCCGACATAGATTTTGCGCCTGTTGCGTTTTGCACTGTAACAGTACCGCTATTTGCATAGCGTTTTTTCTTTTTATACTGTTCAACTAAAGCGTTAAAATCGTTGCTCATATGACACCTGCCTTACTTCTTTGCCTTACTCTTATAGGTAAGATCCAGAAGACTTGTGTATTTATCAAGCGTAGACTGACCCTTCGTATAGTTGGGATTGCTTTCGAGGTAAATCTTGTTGCCCTTAACCGTTGCGTTTAGCTCACCGGATGCAACTTTCTCTGCTGCACCGTTAACAGTCAGAGGACTATTCACGACAGTCATTTGAGAACTCTTCATCTGACTGCTGCTCTTTTGGTCTACTCCATGGTAATTGTCGGTAACCTGCGCCTTAGGACTTGGCGTAGGATTGCCACCGCCACCGCCACCGCTGCTGCTCTTCTTAGCCTTCTGCAAAGCCATCTGTTCATCGAACTGACGCTTCTCTTCCTCAAACTGCTCTCTCTTGAGCTGCTGTTCTGCTTCCCACTGCTTCTGATCCTGCTCCAGCTTCTTCTTGTTCAGTTCGAGGTTCTTAATCTCCATCTCGTACTCCTGAGCATCCTTCTTCTTGAGTCTTGCAATTTCCTCATTAAACTGGCGAATGCCTTCCTGGTATTCCTTCTGTCTGAGTTCGTATTCCTGATTGAACTGACGGACAGATTCAGCATACTGCTGGTTGAACTGACGGATCTGCTCGTTAAACTGCTGGACGGAGAATGCGTAGTTCTGCTCGTACTGTCTGATGTCCTCTGCCATTGCGTTCTCAGTATTGATCTGATTAAGAACATCCAGGTAACGGTTGTAGTACATATTGTCAACTTCGACCTTCTTGTTGGCCTGCTCCAGAATAAGATTGTTCTTGTACTGGAAGCCTTCCAGAGAAAGTGCCAGCTGCTGCTGCAAGGACTGGTATGCGATCTCAGCCAGCACAGAGTTATTCTGTAATCTGGCATCCTTGATAGCATTGTTGTAGTTCAGAACGGCCTGGTTATAAGACTCTCTCGCTGTAGCTACCCGGTTCTGGTATGTGTTGTACATACTCACCTGAGAGCTTTCGCTGAAGCCGGTTCCAGCCATACCTGCGGCAGCCTGCTGTTCAGCGGCAACGCCATACTGATTGCTCTGCTTCTGCCAGTCTACATACGCACCGGACTGTTCTTTCACATAGTCCTTGTGTGCCTGGTCTTTCTGCTGCTCGATCTGCTCAATGGCAAAGTCGGTCTGTTCCTGCTGAAGCTGACTCTGCTTATCTGCCCACTGCTTGGAAGCGTCGATCTGCGCCTGATAGTATTTGTCGCTTTCACCGAGCATACCGGAATATGTCTGCTCCAGGTCAGTCATCGCCTGCTGTTTGTCAGCTTCTACTTGCGTAAAACGCTCATCATCGTAATTGATATCGTAATTGGTCTGCGCCATATTCTCACCTCTTTACATAGCCGCCAATGAAGCATTCCAGAGTGACCGTCTCCAGGCTGAATCTGGTCTGCGAATGGAACTTTAGCTGAATGTCCTTGAACTTCTTCCGCTTGATTCTGCTGACAAAGTAATCTGTCACATTCTCATAACTTCCGATCAGTTCAAAGTCTGTATCCTCGACCTTTGCATATACAGAGATATCACCGGTTGCTTCTGCAACGCATCCACGCTTGTTGCTGGTTTTCAGCTTGTGGGGATATTTGAACTTATCCTTCGGTGTTACCCAGTAGCTTTCCACGTTGGCAGTCAGATCGGACAGGGTATAAACACCGTCCGCAGTGCCTAAATACAGAACACCGTCATATACGGCAGTGCAGGTCACCGGCTTTTCCAGTTCCCAATAGAACCACTCATATTCGCTATGGTTTTCATAAGCAAAGATGCTCCGGGAGTCAGCCAGATACACCTTATTGCCGATAAACACCATCAGGTAACCTTCCCATTCAGCCAGCTCCAGGTTCCTGTAATCTGCCTCAGAGATCAGCTTCCGATCCACCAGAGAGCTTCTGTGCGCCACCACCTGTTCGGTAGTCACGTCACCGCTGATGCCCTCCATACCTCTCTCGCTGAAGAACACAATGTCGTCATTGAAGTTGATAGCCTTGCCGATGCATCCGATTGTGACGCTGGAATGAGCAGAGGGATAGATTTTGCCGTATTCCGAGTCAATGGTAGGTGTATGGTAAAACACCGTAGTATTGGCATCAGAAGGCTCACGAAACACCCACAGCGCATTATTGCCTGCTACCATGCCGGTAATGTTTGCGCTGTCCATACCTTCCCGGTAGTAGTCAAGGTCAGCAACATAAGAGGGATCGTTCAGGCTGCAATGCCAAAGCACATTCGGATAGTCCTTGTATCCGCTGAAGAACACTCTGTTATCGAACACCTGCAACAGCGTGCAGCCAAGAATTGCGTTCCGGTACTGCGGTACAGCCTTCTTAAACTCGATAGACACATTGTCCTGGCCTTCCGTCTTAGGAGAGTCAGGAGGTGTGTTCTTGAAGGTAATTCTGCCGTCAGCGTAGTCAACCTCGTAGGTGCTGGGATCAACTACCACGTCATCCACCTTCACGATAGGAACAAAGTCAGTGTCAATGTTCGTAACGTCCAGGAAATAGCTGAAGCTCACACCGTCAGAAAGGAATGTATTCTTCCGTCTGTCGGAGATCATGTTCACGTCTTCGTACTTCGTGCCACCGCCCATAGGCTTTCTGGCAATGGTTGTGGTAGGCACATAGCCCTCCACCGCTTTGATCGTTGTGCCGTCAAACTGAAGATAGTTCTGACCATCCTTGAAGTACCATACATCCTCATACACAAAGGCATTGCTGGGCGCCTGGTTGGCGCTGGAGAAGAGGATAGTTTTCTGCCCACCCTCTGTTACCTTGTATAAGTTCTTGCCGCTGTGTACCAGCATCCAATTCTTGTAGTGATAGATGCCGTAAACCGTCGCAGGAAAGGACACTTTCAAGGCCATGCCAGGTCTGGTGCGGATGCTTTCAGTCTCTTTGTAGTCCTTCCATACATTCAAGCTGTCAGGACTTCTTACCAGATTGATTTCCTCGCCCCGGAAGTCTACACCCCGGAAGTTGGAGTAAATTCTGCTAATCAACTCAGCCATTAGATGTCCACACCGCCTTCAATGTACACATTGGTCATATGGTATCTGGGATCAAGTCTATCCAGCATCTTCTCGTATCTGGTTGCATAGATAGTGCCATACTCAGCAGACACATCACTCTTCAGCAGGTCACCGGCAATACCGTAAGGCATAATCTCCAGGGCATCATCGCTCAGCTCAAACTCATAGCTGTTCTTGGTAGTTTCTGTGATTCTCTCAGGGTACACAAAGCAGTCGATCTCCAGTGTGCCGCTCTCAAGAATCTTCAGGATCGTGCCGTTTGCTTTCGGCACATGGTTCACACCGCATACCGTACCAAGCTGATACACCACATAGCCCACTTCAGCTTCGATATCCTCAAAGGTAAGCTGCTGACCGGCAGTCACTGCGATTTCCGCATACTTGGAAATCTTCTTGATGCGTGCCAGTTCAAAAAGGATCTGGTTTGTTACATCATTGATCTTGGTAGCGATGTCAGGATCATCTGTCAGAAGTTCGCTGTCAGGATTCAATTCTTCAATGAGTCCAAGTACCTTCTTTTTCATTTCCAAAAGAGTCATTTTCTCACCTCTTTAATATAAAAAGCACCACCCCGGAGGGTGATGCTTTTGTTATTGGTTCGCATTCTTTCCCGAATGTTGATTAGGTCATTTCTATTGCTGAGATAACACCTGCGTCATTTACTGTCAGCATGAATTTCTTTGTGCTTCCTGCAGTAGATGATGGAAGCACCGCATTCTGCAAGTTCAGGACTTGTTTGTCTCCAAAAACTGTAGGTTCTGGAGAAATCCAAGTATTCACATAATCTTCGATGTAGTAAATAGCAATCTGAATATCTGACAGCGGTGTAGTAATTGCCGCATCACGCATAGGTAAACAGAAACGAATATACGCTGTATTTTCATTTAAGGTAAAAGTCGCTTGGTTTGCGGCATACGGGCGAAAGTCCGTTCTTTCACCAATGACTTTTTTGGTGTAGTCATATTGCACGATTTGCAAGGACTGTTCAGCATTGTTGCCATTCCACTCTGATTTTGCATAGTATAGAGCAATAGTTCTACCACCCGTAACGCGCAGATAATTCGCATTTCTGAAAGACTTTGATATTGGTGAGTCACCATCATATTCCGTACCGTAGGTGGCAAATCGTCCGTAAGTATAAACACCATCGTTAAGGTTTATACTAGGAATCTCCACACCTACTGTCACTAGCATTTCAGTAAGGTTCGCACACTCACCATCAAGCTGGGCAATTCTTTCCATGAGCGAATCGGGCAGATACTTACTGTCCAGAGTTTTGATATTGAGTTTGCTGATTTTAATAGATACATTTTCGTCGTATCGGTCATAGTCTGTAACTATAAAAATGAACGGAGTTGCTGGGCGGCGCCCATCATACCACATGTCGATTTCTACATTTGCAAACTTAAGCACACCTCGCTCGGAATTATAATAATGTTCCTCGCACATGACAGAGTAACTTTCACCATTATAAGTGACATCGTACATCTCATGGGGAATCAAAATGTTTTCTTTCATGTAGATATACGGACTTTCATTCATGTCATCAATGTACAGTTCCTTGTTCTCATACAGAACAACAGTTTCCTCACCGAACTGGAGATGTTTAGGAAGATACTTGGTGTCCAGCTTCTTAATGTTAGTCTGGCTGATTTTGAGGGAAACATTTTCTTCGCAGAACAGAGGGGTGTCTAGACTGAGTTCGAATAGATCTTCACCGTCATCTCCTTTATGGCCATATGTTCTGATTAAAAAGTCGTCGGTTTTAAGACCTCCCAAACTGCTCGTACCATCCGGCTTGAAACATACACAGGAATACTGCTTGCCGTTCAGCTCTACCTCATAGGTGTCACCGACTACTAAGAAATTGGTTCCGATGTCTACGGAGGCTATGTTGACGTCGTCAACGTACAGTTCCGGGTTTTCATACAGAACAGTAATTTCTTCACCAAACGGCTTGTCTGTAAGGTCATCCCAATTAGATGTACCGGGTTCGCCCTTATCGCCCTTGTCGCCCTTGTCGCCCTTATCGCCCTTGTCGCCCTTGTCGCCCTTAAAATAATCTCCATCGACTTTGGCTTCCATGTCGGCAATAAAACTATCTGTTTTATCTTTCGTCTCATCGACAAGAGAAATAATCTGGTCATACACTTCAGGAGTAGGGGCAGACGGCATCGTATCAGTAGCTGCACCCTTCTTCACCTTGTATTTGACAACATTAGAAGTCCTTCTGATTCCGTCCTTATTACCGAATACACCAAAGTAGAACGTACCAGCCTCATAGTACACTTCCCACGGAACAACACAGGTGTCCTCGTTGTCCAGAATAACAGAATAAGGCTTGCTCTCGTCCTGATAGAAGGTGGCAGTCTTAGCGAAACCATCCCACTTCTCGCAAAAGTCGAATACCACAACAGCTTCGTTCTCACCACCAGATGCCAGCATAGGAGCATCAACGATCTGAATTTTCTGGTCAATGACCATCACACGGATAATTGTCTTTGTATTCATTCACACACCCCCAAATCTTTGATGTTTTCAAAGTCCTCGATAGCTTCAGCGATGGTGCAGAACTGTTCCACAGGCTTGACATAACCTCTGCCTTCATCCTCATAGATAAGCACGTCACCTTCCTTCAGATGGATGGTGGTATCATATGTGCTTTCATAGCCTTCTCCGGTCACCTTCATAACGGAATGAAGAACTAGGTTTTCTAACTTCTGTTCAACGTTCTCATTCTTGTACTCCAACACCGTATCTTTTTCTGCACGGATGCCGGGGAACATATCAATACTCGGTTTTCTGATAAAAACTTGCATTATGTATCATCCTTTCTTTTCGTCAGAATAGAGATTTCCTCTATATTCACGAAAAGAGGGGAGCATTTCGCTCCCCTCCCGGCACTCAGCTATGCGCCATACATTCCCCATACTTGGGGCATTGTGCCCTTTTTAGGCGGTGGTCAGAACCTGAATACGGTTCTCGTCAATGACCTTGGCACCGAAGGTATCCAGACCACGAATGATGTCCTTGAACCGCTTCTCGGCTCGCAGTGCTTCAACCTCGTTAATCTGACCGGCAAAGGCAATAGCCTTCTTGCCACGGATGTCACAAGGAGTCTTCAGGTTGTTGGACATGATGCACTCGAAGTTGTCATACATACCGACAACACCCTTGCGGATCAGCTCAGGGTTGTTGGTGGACAGGGTAATCAGGTGGTTCTTGAATACGTTGTAGAATGCAGGAGTCATCTCGATAACACCGTCTTCATCGAAGTTACGCTCACGCAGCTTAACGATACCTGCATCGACAGCCTTCTTGGAACCTTCCTCGGTCATCGCCTCGATAGGAGTAGTGTTGGTTGCAGCAGCAATCAGAGTTGCAACGTAGGAATCACGGGCAACAGCCAGACCGTGAACGGCCTTTGCCTGATACTTCTCAGCCAGACCGGGAACGGACTGTGCCTGGTCAACGTCGTCAACGTAGAATGCGAAATACTTTGCCTGATCGATGGTCAGGATCTGGCTGCGGTCGGACATCTCTTCGATAGTGATATCCTTAGTGCCATCGTAATCACCGATAGTAGGCTCGCCAACGCCCAGGATCTTGACGGACTGTGCATACTTGCAATCGCCCTCGTAGTCACGCAGGCAATTATCGACCAGCTTACACTTCAGTTCCAGGTCGTCCTGAATCTTCTTAGACCAAATCTGCTGAATAAAATTAGTTACTGCCATGTTTTATCCTTCCTTTCATGAGGGAAGGGAAGCATTTATCTTTTCCACTTTGACATGGAGTTTACGATAGCGTTGTAAACGTCAGGGTTCTCGTCCAGGAATTTTCTGGAGAAACTTCTTGCTTCGTCAGGTGTGTAAAATTCCTTCACCATGCCATTTTCATTGGTGTTATTCTTCATGCTTCCCATTGGTTTGATGTCTTTCTTGGGAATGGTTTTCTTGTAGATATCGTAGATATCCCGGATAGGTGTGGTAGCATTGAACTTGCCTGCGAAGTCCTTGAAATCCTTGCTTTCGTAGACATCTTCGGCAACACCGATCTTCGTCAGTTCTTTGATTCTCTCGGTATTGTTCCGGTAGTCAGCCAGTGCCTTGAACAGCACCTTTTCTCGTGGGGTCATGTTGGCAACACCGATATCTGCAAGCCGGTCAACTTCCTCGACTACTTCCTCGTAGCCAGCTCGGATAATTTCCGCTGCATCTGCGTTTGCCAGAACCTCAATATCGCTGTCAGAATAGGCAGGTTTCGTAGGGAACTGGATGCCTTTCTTCTGGTAGAACTGTTCGAAGGTATCAGTTACTTCCTCCACACTTTCCTTGCCAGTGCCAGCCTTCAGCACTTCCTCCAGCCGTCCGTACTTTCTCTCGAACTGCTTGGTGATCTTTGCTCTCTCTCTGGCTTTGGCCTTGCCTACTGCTGCGTTCAAATCTTCCTGACTGAACACCTTCGCAGGCTCAACAACAGCTTCTTCTGTGGGCTGCGCCACGTTTTCAGTAACCTCTTCGGCTACAAAGGTTTCATTGTTTTCCATATAGATTCCTTTCCTATTTTTTCATTGGTGTTTGTTTCACCGATTCCATGTGCTTTTAACGTCATCCCTGTCTGGACGAAAGAAAAAGCACCCTATTTGGGTGCTTTACTCTACCATTTCAGGCTCAGGAAGAGCCTCTTCTGCTGCCATCACTTCAGCCTCACCGGCAAGCTGCTGGCCTTGCGTCTGTCTCAATGCGTCCGCCATCATGGAGGACTGCTCGTCAGGATCTCCCATGAAGAACTGACTTGCTCTCTGCTGCATCATCTGTGCCTGTGCCTCGATTTGTGCAATCCGGATCTGCTCCTGCTTGATCCGCTTAATGATCGCTTGCATCTTCATCTTAGGCGCAACAGAGTCATCATCCAGAGCCTCTACATAAGCCTCAAACTCGCCCAGTCTCTGCGGATGCAGCATACCATTCAGCAGCAGGTTCTCCAGCGTCTGCTCCTGTGCAAACTTGTCATACACGCTCTTAGGTGTAACATCGATCTTGACGGTAGCCTGAAGCTGCTCCAGCGCACTCTGGGGAACATTGACGATCTGAACAGTCTCTTCACCGGTGTAAGGATCGGTAACCTCTTCCTCCATGTTCACTCCATCAACAGAGTAAACAATCAGATACTCCAGCCAGATTCTTGCAATGTCCTCAATGAAGTTCTTGTAGGTTTCCTTCTGCTCGGTCATAGGAGCCTGGGATGCCTGCTGGACTGCCAGAATCGCACGACCGGATGCACTCTCAGGATTGACCTGACCGGTGGCAATATCACCTGCGCCTGCCAGCTCTCTGGTCACATTGATTAAGTCTTCCTGAAGCTGCTTAACGTCAGGAGACATCTGTGCAGGAGGAATGATGCCCACAATCTTATGCACATCTTCCACAGGCTGACCGTTCGTCCAGACCGTACTGCCCACGCTGGAAAGCGCAGCAGGATTGGAAATCTTGGTTCTGTCCGCCACCTTAATGGGATATGCCTGCTGCTTAACAGTCAGGACTCTGCGCATCTCAGTCTTGTTGACTTCGATCTGGTTAGGGATCAGATACCGTACCTCGCCTTCGCCTCTTGCGCTTCCTTCTTTCTCTTCCCAGTTGAAGTGCGCTACAGGGTAAAGGGTCAGGCCAGTGTCTGTATCCTTGACGATCTCACACCATCTGGTAGAGATCGCATAGTGAACAGTGCCGTCCTTCTTGTACATCTTGTAAACAACGGTAACCATGTTATCCAGCTCCAGCTTTGCAGCCTCTCCGGATTCCTCGAAGGTATCGTTGTCGCCAATGATATACGCAGTCTTGTCTTGGCTCATGCCTTCAGCCAGTGCCAGCTCAATAGCATTGACAACAGGCATACGCTTACGCAGCAGAATGTAAGGCTGGCTCTGGATATCATCGTCATTCTCATTGCCGTAATAGACATCGTTCTTCTTGACGATCTCATTGACCGGATGCATTGCCTCCTGGTCGAAGTTGACATACAGAATACCTTCATCGTTAATGGCAGCGTCCTTCGTGATACGTCTGCCCTTGAAGTCCATCTTGTCCTTCTCCCAGATGTTAGCTGCATATCTGTTCAGCATATCGCAGTATCTTTCCGCCTCTTCCCGGAACTCTCTGTTCTCGTAGTTCTGAGAAGAATAATGGATAGCGTACAGATTGTCATGGATAACACTGCACTTGTACTTGACGATAGGCTTAATGAAGTTTTTCTGCACAGGCTCAACATCGCCCAGCTTCGCACCGCCCCACTGGTTGCCGTTGTACATACGGTAGTTGCGGTCAGTGTCTACATAGATGCCGGTCTGCCGGTGGTAGTTTCTGCCCTTCTCATACAGCGTCCAGATTGGTGTCTCTTTGATTTCTTGAATGTCCATTTACTCACCCCCTCGGCACGTCTTCCTGCCAACGGCTAGTGCCGTCATAGTTCTCAATGTTTTGCAGGATAACATTCATTTTCTCCTGCTGCTTCTGCGCCTCTTTCTTATCCATATGGTCTCTCACGGCCTGAACAGGATTTACAGTAGGTGTTTCGATCTTCTCACCCTTGCTTACTGCCTGTCCTACTTTTGCGCCCATCAGGAAACAGGCAGCGCAAACAAACCCCATAGCCAGAATCGTTACTACTTCCATACTCCCTCCTATATGATCGTCAGCGTCTCACCATAGTCATAGTTAGCATCGAAATGCTTCTCCACATTGAAGTGATACTGCGGATTGACTATGATCGGATCATCTGCGAAAACAACCTGATCCCTTATCTCATGTGCAATAGCCAGACCCATCATGTCGTCATCGTGACCGCCTTCCGGAGCCTCTATGCGACCCTTTTCATTGCGCACGATAGTCAGCAACTCTTCCAGAGTCTCCTTGTCGTTGATCGTGTCGCAATGCTCACGGACAATCTCTATCAGCTTCGATATGATGGTAGGTCTGGTAAGAGAAGTGGTCTTGAAGCCGAACCGCTTCTCTGTTCTTCCTGTATAAGTGTCCTGGGCTTCTCTGGTGTACTGTTTCGGATAGCCCAGTCTCTGAAGCTCCTTGATAGGGAAGCTGTCAAAGTTGGCCTCTATGCCAATCAGTGCATCCCGGTAGTATTTACCCAGGCAATACATCTGCCTTGTGTATTGGTCTGCGTCAAACTGGTGCTTCAGGTGTGCTGCCTGATTGCCGGTCTTCGCATCCAGAACGTGACCGGTGAAGAAGTCGCTGCCTTCACCTGCCGTATCACCGCCTAAGCAGTATTCAGACATAAACGGAGAATCCGGAAGCTGATATATCTTGATATATCCTTGCTTGTCATTCACCCATCTAATATTGCTGATCTTCAGGCCGTCATAGTCGTACAGGAAGTAACCTACCTTGATAGGCTTGGGTATCGTCTCCAGGCGCTTCTGAATCGCTCTGGCATCGAATACCGTCTTGCCCAAAATACCCCACTTACCCAGGCAGTAGACTTCATAGGTGTATTCGTCAATATGCTTCAGGTCTTCCAGTGCCTTCCGGTCATCATCCGTCAGGAACTTATTGTCCTTATAAGTAGAAAAGCAGACTGTTGCCAGTCCGCTGTCGATAAAATGCTTTTTGATCCAGTGCTGAATATTGATAGGGTTGAAGCTGAGTACCATCTGCTTCTTACTCTTGCCACCACGCAGACGAACCTTCAGCTGGTTGATATCTGCTTCCTGGCATTCCGTTGCTTCTTCGATCCATATGTCTGTCAATTCACCATTGGAGAAAGTGATAGACTTGATCTTTTCAACGTCATCCAGGCCAGCGAATGCTACCTCATTGCCGGTCAGTCTGCACACGATCCGCATATCAGACTCATTGACCTTGAAATGCTCCGCAAGATTCCAGTTAGATATAACCTGCTTCAGCAGCGGAAACGTAGACCTTCTGTTTGTGTCACCGGTCTGTCTCACTACCAGCAGATTGCACCGGGAAGGATGGATCAGCTTATATATGAACCTCTGCGCTATGTAATAGCTCTTACCGGAAGAGCCACCGCCATAGAACACCAGGTATCGATCTTTGTTATCTAAGTAAGGAAGGTAAACGTCATTGAAGACCTTCTTTGATATCCTAATGTTTACTTCCATTCATCATCGACCAATTCCACGTTGATTGTCATTTCGCTCTTTACGTCAGCCTCGATCTGCTGCTTTTCCTTCCAGCCTTCAAAATTATTCGCAAGACTGAACTTCGCTCCGTTCGCACCGTCTTTATCAAAGAGCCTTTCTTCGGCATATTGTTCGACTTTTGCTTTCGCCCGTGTAATCGTGTGAAAAAACTCGTCCTTTTCTTGATAGTTAAGTAACGCTCTTCTACTAGTAAATCCAAGCGCAAGAGCGAGTCCAGTAATTGTGGGAGGCCTTGCATCAACAACAATCGGAATGCCGTACTTGTCTGTTACAACTACGCCATTCTCGTCAGTATAAACTTTTCCTTTACATTCTTCAAAGTATGCATCTATCTTCTCTTGCATCTCTTCTACAGTATTGTAGTAAGCAGGTCTGCCACCCTTATTTGCGTCACTCATTCTCTCACGCTCCTTTATAGTTTTTTAGAGTAAGCACCATAGGCGACACCGGTTGTGCCGCCCGGCAGGAGGCAGCCGTATTTAACGGAAGAAGGTTTCCCAGACGTTCTTCCGCTGGTGCTTTGCTATAGGAAAAACCGCCCTAGTACCAGTAGTGTGGTATGTCTGTTTTGTTATGCGTTCATTGCGTGGTCAACGGCATCCTGGAGAGCTTTAAAGTTTTCAGTCTCGCCATCAGGTTCTTTTTTAGCGGCAAAGATGCGCTCAATCGTCTTGCCGGTATCACTCATTAGATATGCCTCATAGAGAATATCAAAAGTGATAGTGTTGCCATCCCGAAATGTGCAGCGAACAACCGTCTCCTTAGATCCTTCGTGGTAGAAGTTGCTTGCGCTTGTGATGTTGTCGAAATAGTTCCAAACATCCAGCAAGACATTCTGATGTTCGCTCTCCATATAGTCCTTAATCTTCAAAATCATACTTTCTTTTTCCTTTCTATCTTCTAATATCTGTCTAGTAGTAAAAGAAAAAGCACCCAGCCGAAGCTGGATGCTTTTCGTTCTTTCACATTCTACATTCTAATATATAAGATAGTCACATTCAATGGCATTTAGTCACACGGAGTCACAAACGTTTCTTAAATACGATCTCTGGCATCTCTTCTCCCAAGATGACAATGTATTTATCGCTTGCTTCCATGCAGAAAAGGAAATTTCGCATCTCCTCAGATAGCTTTCCCCAGTTTCCTTCGCACTCCCCGTGTTTTACTGCTTCCTTTGCGATTCGCATAACTCTGGCAATAATATCGTCTGTGTCGATTTTGTTTTGTATTTGTCTGCGCCAGTCGATTTGAAGTCTGCCATTTTCTGCCTTCAATTCATTAATCGCATCAGATCCAGCCATTAGGCATTTTTCCATAAGTTTCATAACCTTAATTGCATCACCATATAGACCGGTGGCGCAATTCTCCTTGCCGAACCTGGAGCAATTTTCACAATCCTCTTTCGAGCAGCACTCCATGTCCGCAATAATTTCTTTTTCTGTCATACTACTTCCTTTCCATAACCTTCCGCACACTCTTCAGCGCTCTGCCGTGTGTGGTAGTCGCCCAACTATAATCCTTGTGGTAATGGTCTGCGATCTCTTGCAGCGACAAATACTGTATGTATCTCATATGCAGCACATTGTATTCTGTCGGGCTGTCAAGCTGCTCAATGGTCTGTATGACTTCTTTCTTCGTTTCGATCAGTTCATCTACCAGACTATTGATCTCCGCTTCCATATCCACGCACTTGTCCACGGCCTCCGCCATTTTCGATCTTGCTCCGGAAGCCTGGACTCGTTCCCCTTCCATATTGGCAGTGATACCCAGGGCAATATCATGCCATTGCTTTTTCTCGATCAGCTTGTTCCGGATCTGGATATCCAGCTTCTCAGGCTGCTCAAGAAAGATTTGTGCTTCGCTTTTTTTCTTCACGGTTTCACCACCAAACTTTCAGATTTACAGAATTGCTTCAAAACAGCTCGTGCATAAATAACGACAGCTCCAGGAAGCAATAGGAGGCAAAAAATAATACCGGTGTCAGCACAAGGAAGTATACCCACTGATTGTTATACGCTGCCGTAATAAAAATCAGGCACATACTTACTACCGCACCGACTCCTATTACAAGCATGGATGTAACAGCCAGGACAAACCCGATCCGAGTCAGCATCCAATGCAAAACCGGATACTCACGCTTGAATCTCAACATATTATCCTCCCTTAAAATTTACCGGTGCTTCCGAAGCCACCGTCGCCACGCTCAGTCTCTTCCAGACGAGCAACAATATCCAGATCCGGAGTCAAAATCTTTTTGATAACCAGCTGCGCAATCTTCTGGCCTTTCACAATGCTCACAGCGCAGCTGCTCAGGTTAAACAGTTTCACCCGGATAGAACCAGTGTATCCCGCATCCACCGTACCGTCAGTGAGAATGCCGTATTTCATCATCATACCGGACTTGGATTCCACATCGCCCACATAGCCTCTGGGGATCGCCATGTGAACACCGGTATCGAAGGTGTAGCTGTCACCGGCATATACAATCGCATCTTCTCTGGAGTACAGATCGTAACCTGCATCCAGGTCATGCGCTCTGCTGGGCAGGATCGCTCCAGCGTCAAGTGTTACATTCATTCTCATTATTTTTCCTTTCACCATCCATCATCTTTGCGCCACAGTGCTTGCAGTAGTTAGTTCCGAACACAGGCTGTCGGACTTTACATTCAGAACAATCACCAAGCGTAACCATTCCACCGGTGACATTCTCCCAACGTCCACGCACCACTTCCATTTGGTTTATCACGTCCAGAGCATCCTTCATAAGTGCGTCAATGCAAAAGCCTCCTTCATATTCACGATAGACGCACTCGTGACACTTGCTGCCGAATCCCTGGTTAATACACACGTCCAGTGCTTTTTTTACTTCATCCGCCTTAGCCATTGTTATTCCTTTCTCCGCAAGGGAATATCTCGTAGCATACACCGCCATTGCGTACACACATCGGAACCAGTTCATCCTTAAACTCAGGACACAGGTTTACAACTTCTTTGAAAACCATCCGCACCAGATCCCTAGTTTCCTCGGATGACAGATTGCAAAGCCGCTTGTTCGCAATGATAATCAGTTCTTCTGCATTCATGCTCCACATCATGTCTACCAGAGCATCCTGCGGTGCTTTCGTTCTGTCATAGCCGCTCTGTCTGTCGTTACGCTGAGTCTTTACATAAGGCTGTGCGTGAATGTGTCGGCACAGGTGAACGCTTACCCAGTAAGGAATGTCGGTGAGATAGAACACGAACCGCAATTCACGGATCGGAGAATGCCTGGCTCTCAGGATGTCTTTCTTGAACTTCTCCGTAGGCAGCTTGTCGGTTTCCTTACCAACCGTTACAAGCGTACATTTCTTAGCCAGCATCCAATCTTCATCAGTTGGATATTTGATTGCTTTAATGTTCATTGTCTTTCCTTTCTCCGTAGGAACAGAAATCGTCTGCTTCCGCAAAACCCAAACCACAGAAGCAAGCGCACACAGATACGCCTTGCGGTGCAACAAAGTGCTTGCAATCCTTACACCGCACCACAGAAACGACATCGTTGGCATCTGGCTGTTTCAACATTGCCACCACATCCTCAATGGCTTTTGCTAAAGTTGAATCAAAACCAAAGCCATATTCATCCAAACTTTGGATGTGGTCTCCCATGTGCATAAACACATCAATCAGCTTTTCTCTTGTGTTAGTCATACTCATAATCCCCCAGTTCCACCATTTTGCCACAAGTAGGGCATTCAACTTCGCCCCAATCGTCTCCCCAGTATTCCGGTATATCAATATCACGCCAGCTTATTTCCTGTGACACTTCACAATGCGGACATACAAAGGTAATTTCAACAGGTCTGCTTATGATTCGGAAGTCTGTTCTTCTTTCATCCATTCCCATCACCATCCATCTTTGCACCGGCAGGTGTTTCAAAAGCCTTTTCAACACTCCATCCCCTTTTCTCGATTCTGTCATAAAGGGTGTATCTGTTAATGCCTAAAACGCTTGCCCAATCTGTAAGTGCTTTAGTTTCACCTTTGTAGGTGTAAAAAATCGTATTCTTGCGGTTGTTTGATTGCTGCTTCTTGGTTGCCCATCGGCAGTTATCTGGTGAATATCCCTTGCTCGAATCAATTCGATCAATAGTAAGACCAGGAGCATAACCGCTTGTTTCTGCCCATTCGGCAAACTTGTTTATGTCGTGCCATTCATCGCAGACCGTAACACCCTTGCCACCGTACCGCTCATAGTTGCCATTGGTGGGCAGATAGCACCGTTCCATCATAGCTTTGTAGGTGCGATACCACGGCTTATAGAAATAACCGTGTTTGAATCCTTTGCCGCATCCAATCAGCCGTTTTTCATTTGCCATCTTCATTCCCCCATATCAAAGCACCTGTCAGCTTTTTCCGGCAATTAAAGCAAATCCAATATTCTCTGTATTCTGTTTGTAGAATGCTGTTTTTGTTGTACAGGGTTTCAGGCAATTTAAGTTTTACAACTCTGCCTAAACCGTGACAAGCGGAACAAATACAATTATCTGCCTTGCTTATCTCGACAGGGAATTTGACAGCTAGTTTTTCATTTGCCATCAAACTTCCTCCCGAAGATAACCTCAACAGTTGCCTTAATAGCGGACAACCTAGCAACCTCTTCCTGAAGCATTCTGTTACGTTCCTCGCTATCCATAAGTTTCATCTTCAAACACGCTATCTCTTCGTGATGCTTGTGATAGTATGCTTTGTAGTCAAGGTCTGCCGTTTTTTCATTTGCCATCTTCTGCCCTCCTGTTCCATGCTGTTGCCAGCCTCAATTCTGCGCGTTCTTCGGAATCTCCGTTGTGATGGCTTGTAAATGCACCTGGGAATCTCATATAGCAATCTATATTCGTGCAACGAAGAACACTCATTCTGCCAAGTTTGTTATTTATGGTCTTTAGTTCCGCAGTATGACCGCAAAACGGACACGGTTTTAATTCAGCCATTGTCTTTCCTCCATGTTACAACCGCCAGGATAATAAAAACGAGACAGATAATCGTTGCCATCATTCATCCCTCTTTCTTTCTCCTGCTGCGCTTACGCACAACCTTTACCGTACAACCTTCGCCTGCTGGGCAAGGTCTTTTCTTGTTCTTAATAAAGATATAGTTGCAGATCCGTGTGTTGCTGGCACTCAGAAGACAGCTATACACACAGTTGTCACAGTAGCTTTTAGCCATCTATTCCTCCCACAATCTCGAACTCATCATCCCGAATAATGATTCTTTTTCCTGCCATATCAATCACGCAAATTGCATGACCTTTTTGGTATGTAACAGTTGACTCAATATATTCGGCATTGTAAATTTTTCCGACCTTCGGGCAGCACTCTGGGAAAAGTCCAGCAATTTCCTTGGTGATCCGGATCTTGACCTTCCTCATTTCCAATCCTTCCGCCCTTTCTTGTAGTTAAATTCTTTGCAGTAAGGGTATCTTTCTTTGTGAGGCACAAGGTCTTTTCCCCAAATCTCGCCCAGCACTCTGTCCTGTTCTTCTTGCTTGTAATCCGCTTCCTTGGACATCGTAAAAGCCTCGTGCCAATAGTCCATAAGGAAAGAACATTCGTTATACAGCCTAGCAAGTTTCTTTCGACCCCATTTTTTCGTGCCTACAACGTTCGGTCTTCTAAGTGCCTGCTGCACCACATCCCACATCTTCTGGATGCCCATTTCTTCTCCAGCACTAAAATAGGCTTGATCCCTTTTCTTTTGCCGCTCTAAGAAGTCGTTTTGTGCCATTTCTGCCTCCGTTTCTCTTCTTCGTAGCGCTCGTGCATTTCGTCCAAATAAGCTCTACGATTATCTTTTACTTTCTTGGCCTCCGCCTTCCATGTCCGGTATCCGTATTCACCACGATCATCCTTGGGGCATTTGTCGTGGCAGGCAGTGTGCCTCTCCCCACAGTTAGTGCAGGGAGACACACCACGCATCACACCGGGCAGTCTGCTTTCTTCCTTCATTCTTACTTCCTCCCGAAAGATGCCTCCAGTTCCGCCCGAAGCTGTTTTGCTTCTTCCGTTTCTGAAAAGTCTTCATACCCCTTATTCATCAGCTTATAGGTTGCGGCCAGTTCCGCCTCGCCAAATTCAAACTCTTTATTGAGCCAGCCTGGAACCTTCTCTTTTCTGCCGCCAGGTTTTCCCTTGTCAGCATAGTTACCTTCCAGCACCTTGACCATGTTGGCATCCTTAATCAGCCAATCAAAGGTAGCTGTCCAGTTCCGGTCGTTTGATCCTTTCAGGAAAGAGGATGCTTCTGCGTTTTCAAATACAGTTCTGAAATCCTCTAGAGAATATGTATTCAGCCTTGCCTTGATCGCCTTCCGCCTGGAATCAGATAAAGAACGAAGTTTAGGAAAAGATGTGCAAATGGAGTTGTACAGGTCAGCTATCTGCTGACAATCTACTCTCTTATCTTTATCTAATTCTTTATCTTTATCTTCTTCTATATCTTCTTCTGCATCGTCTACGAGATATCTCGTAGAATCTACTGTAGAATCTACAGCCATTGGCAGCTCTTTCTGCTTTGCTCTCCATCTTGCCTGCGCAAGTCTTTTGCTCTCCCGGATCTTCTCCATGCCTTCGATATTCTGGTATTCTTCCCAGCCGGCAATAGCAAAGAATCCGCTGTCAGTCACGATCATCCGGAACCGTTCCAATGCTTCCAGTGCCAGCTTCACCGTGTTTTCCTCGAAACCCAGTTCGTCGGCAAGCATCTTTGGAGTGTAGGGGATATTCTCAGTCAGGAAGATCATACCGCTGGCATTGCACCGGCCTGCCATCGTAAGAAGCATAACCCAGATCAGGACAATGCTGTTTCCTTCAGGCAGCTTCCGCAGGTGCTTAATCTTCCGGTTATCAAACATATCCGTAGTAAGTTTGATCCACTTAACCTCAGCCATAAACCCTTACCTCTTTGCCGATATCGCA
>JAEIGA010002397.1_pt1 | contig 29918 bp, 39 predicted proteins | sample 9270691 | NCBI WGS metagenome assembly JAEIGA01 (sample SAMN17057246, study PRJNA624740) | gut metagenome | biome: biome; isolation source: fecal sample | host: Bos grunniens | place: China: Xizang | collected 2019
AACTTCGTCAAATCATACGGCTCATCATCGCCACAACGCTTAATCCATCCGTGTAACTCATACGAATCTTGAAAATATAAAATATTATTCTTTACATCCTCAACTATAAATGTTGCTGTGATAGCAGCTAAACCTTGAGTATGTAACCTAGCTTGGATTGTATTTAATTCTAATGGCGCAGCGATTAAATCATCACCTTCAACCTTAAATGAATCTACACTACCTTCTTCGGACTTTAGCGGAAACATTGCTACAGTTTTAGTGCATCCGCACACTACTCGCAGTCTTAAACCATCACTAAGCCAATTTGCCGCGCCGACTATAGTAACCTTAACGCTTTCGCCGCCAGCAATCGTCCCTTTGAATCTCGCGGTCTTTTTATCGTAATTAGGCGTAATTATAAGTTCTGTCATAATGCACTCTCCCCATCTGCACGAAGCGCGTTATTCGCATAATCAGAACCTTGATAATATGCGAGTCTCGCTTTATTAAGTCCATTTTCGTAATTTATGGCTTCATCTTGCGCCTGCTGCGGATCGCTCCAAGCCTTGCCTGTCATACGCATAAGACGCATTAAAGTTCCGCTGACGATATATTCGCCATAACGCGAAATAAATTCCCTCGGCGCTCTCTCAGCGCCCATCTTCGGCACTTCAACCTGTACAATCTCGCACTCAGATTCATCATCCAAGTCATAAGGTCTTCTCTTAAATTCAATATGGCACGAGGTAACTCTATAATGCCGACCCTCTTCTAATCTATGACCATTCAAACTAACACTCGCTATAGACACAACTTCACAATCGGGTGTCATAGCACAAGCCGATACTATAGATGGTGATTTAACTTTGCACACCGTCCGTAAAGCACACGAACGGCGGCAAAAATCCCGATAAACTTCTTGAAGAGTCTTACGAATCATCAAGTCATCGCAACCGGGGACGCGATAAACGACATTCTCGGCAAGCTCCGCTATTGATTCATAACGGGGAACATCCTGTTCAGTTTGAAAAGAATTTTCCATACCGAGAATCTCCTTTTAGATGGTGAGCGTCACATCGTCGCTCGGACGAGCGGCGGCGGGAACTTGCGAAACATTGTCAACGGATTTACCTACCCTCTTGCCAGGCTTAGGCTCTTTCGTAGCCTCCTTAAGAGGTGCGCGAAGATCATCCATAGAAATATCGCCAGCTTCAAGCATCTTCTCCTCATTGACATTCTCTTTAGGCTCTTCACCAAGAGTTTCGGGATCGTACTTAGCGCGGCGAATGTTCTGACGGTCGCGGAGCTTATCAAAAAGTTCCCACGAAAAATTCGGATCGTTGTTGCGCTTCTTGTGGATAAGCTCAACGACTTTATGCCAATCAAGCTCATTATTACCGACCGCGAGAGCGATATCGGTAGGAATCGCGGCATACGCCGTCTGTGTAGCAACTTCGCTATTGTAAAAAACGATTCTGCCGTCTTGAAGATTGATGGCGTACTTATATTGACTCATTGTTTTAAGCCTTTCTTAAATTGATGAAAGTTGCCGTCGGGCTAAGTAAAAAAACACCCGACGGCATAAGTTTTAGCCGATAGAGGTCTTCGCAGCCTGCGCCTTGAGGAACGGGTCCTCGCCAGCGCGGTTAGCCTCAGCATCAGCCTCGGTCTGACCGGAAGCGCGATAATCGGGCGTAACGACATTGCCGAGAGAATCGCCCCACGGAGTATAACCGTAGATAGCGACATCTACCGTGCCGTCAGTCTGAGCGACGCTCGAAATAAGCGAGACAATCGCACCCTCATTAGCGACAACGGGCGTAGCGAGATTCTGAGCGACTCTTGCGAGCACCGAACCGCCAACCGTGACAGCCGAGCCTACAGCCTTATCGCTTGCAGAATCAGCGGCATCGGCAATCTTAAAGGTAAGAGTACCCGCCTTGCACGCCTCAGTCTCTTCAGCAAAGAGCCCCGTGATAACAAAACCCTTCGGAACGGCAATAAACGCATAAGCCTTGGACGCATCCGCATTGGCGGCGGCGAACGAAACCTTGCGAGTAATGCCAACGAGACCAGGATGAAAGACTACGGGGTCACTCATACCGGGCGCGCCGAAAAGTTCATTTGAAACAACAGTAGCAGCCATAATTTTATCTCCTTAAAATTTGTGCGTCGCGGCGATTTTTGCACCGCGACGCGGTTAATGATTAGAGTTTCACGTAGCCAACACCGAAACGCTCAGGATAGAGCAAGAACCAGTCGTAAATGAGCTTCGTGCGATTGAAAGTACCCCAATAGTCGATATCCTTCATACCCGTGTCGCGGAGCGAGACCTCCTGAACGAACGAGATAGCCGACTTATCGACGAACAATACGGGATAGACATTCGCGCCCGACGCATCCTTGTAGACAGGCATACGATTGTTGGCGATGATGTCAGAATCACCAAGACGACCAAGCATACGGACATTGCCGCGAATGGTGCTCTTGGCGTCACCCGTAACATCAGCCTGACGCAACTCCGAAGTCTGAAGACGCGAGAGAACAGGGACGGAAGCGACAATCTTGAAATTGGCTTCGCCCGCCTCGGGGTATTGCTGAAGCGCGTTGACACCCTCGACAAAGTAATCGGGAGCGGCAGCCGTGCCTGCGGCAGTAGCCTCAGCAGCAGTCTTCTTAAGCGTGACAGGATTGGTGGCGCTACCGAGATTGACATCCTTGGACATCCAACCAGCATTGCTACCAGTATTGTACGACGCGCACTTGGAGATGATGTCGTTGAAGAACTCAAACTCAACATCGTCAGCCATCTGCTTGGAAGCTTCGGCGAGAATGGGGGACTCAAGATCGAAGCGGGAGAACAACTTGTCCTCGTCCTCGATATGGAGACCGAACGCGCGTTCACGACCGATGTAGAAACGCTCAAGCGTGGACTTCGGGGTCTGATACTTAACCTTATCGCCAGGCTTCACACGGTAAGTGTGGATGATGGGGAGGATAGGAATCTGAACCTCGGTGCCTTGATGCTTGAACGTTCCTTCGTAGGTGTTGTTGGTAATATACGGAAGGATGGACTTGTCGCGAAAGCGTTTCTTAAAACCCTTCGCAATAACAGGCTGCTGGGAACCCGGGAAGTTGTGGGCAACTCCGGGAACAAAACCAGGCGTGCTGTAACCAATAGTGTTAGTAGACATATTTTACTCCTTTGCAACAGTCCATCGGGAGTGATAAGCGATATTTACTTTACGCGACCCTCCCTTTGGGCTTTTTCTACTTCGTTTTCAATGCGCACCTTTTCGGCATAATCTCCCCTATCACGAGCCGCCTCAATCTGGTCATACAGAGCGAGGATTTCGGCTTGGGTATAGATTTTGCCAGGCGACATCTCAACGACTTTGGGCCCGCCGACACTTGCGCTGGGATCTGCGGATGCGGGGTCTCCGTAATCTCCAGAAGGAACAGGAATACCGAGTTCACCTGTATAGAAATTGTTGATGTGGTAGACTAAGGTGTCGTAATCTCCAGCCTTAATAGCGCTTTCAACTGAAGCCTTATTGTGCCTGAGATACTTATTCCAAGCCGCTTGCTTATCGCCGCCTACGCCGATACCATCAAGAAAGCCAGGATATTTAGCGTTGATCCGATTAAGAAACGCACTCTGCGCATCTTCTTGGGTTTGACGCTCAATTCTAGCCATTCTCTCTTCAATACCGCCCATAGACTTGTCTACGACACGCGCAGCGATAGCGGCTGATGCGTTCTTGAAATCGTCGGGGATATCCTCTCCGCCGAAATCACTAGGCATATCCGCAAGAATCTTCTGCGTTCTGTCGGAGTTTTCAAGTTCAGCGATGCGCTTCCTCGCGGCTTCAAGCTCTTCGTTCGCTTTACGCAAACGACCCTCTTCGACGCGCTCGGATTGAAGCTTACGCTCCAACGCTTCGTACTTGGACTTCCAGTCTTCGCTCGCACCCGCGGAATCGTTCTGACCCGAAAGTGCATTCATCAGGTTTTCTGTGTTAGTGTTACTCATTGTTTATTCCTCTTTTTCCTCATCAAGCCTGATTGCCACATCAGGGGTTTGGTGTCGTCGTACCGAGCCGCACTCACGGGATTCAGCCGACTGATTTTGTTTAGAACTCCGTTGTCGGGATTGGCAGGTGTCCTTTCGCGATACTCGCATTGGCTTTTGCTTTTTCCGTTTCCAGAGCCGCCATCGCTCCGTCAACGAGTTCGTAACAAATTGAAATCTGTCCTTTAAGGGCGAACATAAGATTGGGGTCATTTACTCCAACCATATCTCTAGCGGTTATCTCCGCTCTCGCAGTAAGCATCTTGCAGAAGTTCTCAGCGAGATTATGTTCCACAAGGAACTTAAAAAGCTCCTCGGTATTAGCCTTGTATGCGTCTCTCGCCTTCATTATGCCACCGCCCTTCTTTCGGCAACGCCGCCCTTAACTGCTTCGGGGCGCTCAACCCCAGGAACTCCACCGCCTTGTTGAGCCGCGGCATTCTCTTGAACACCATTCGCGGCAGCGGTAGCTTCAAAAATCTGCTTAATCTCTGCAATCATCTCCAACATCTTCATCCGCTCTTCAGTAGGAATTACATTGTCAGCATTGATATTGAGGTCGTTTACTGTCGGACGGAAGAGTTCGAATATACCCTTAACACCAATCGCTTGAGTCAAGAACGGATTGGTTACGACCATTTGGAAGACGCTGAGGCGTTGCTGATCTTGTTGGGCACGATTAATCTTACCCATAAGACCGACAGGACGAACTACAACATCGCCCTTCAATTCCATATCGTCATCGTAGAGCAATATCCAATCAGCGCAACGGCGAGCGATATCGGCAATAACGAGTCTATCGGTCGTTGAAATTATCATCTTCATTCCGCGGTTGGCGGCTTCAGAGAATATCGCGAGACCCGAAGCGGTACGAAGAGCGCCTTGACCCGATGACTGACCGTAAGTATAAGCGGGAATGCCCGAATCGTCGTCAGCTTGAGACTTCATCTTCTCAAATACGGCTAACAACTCGCTCGCGTTAGACGGCACTTGAAGAACACCCATAGGCGCACCGCTATTACCCATAAGCGATGAGTTGAACGCCCAAATTTTATGTGGGTACATCTTCAACCCTTCGGGTGAAAGATCGTTAAGGCGAGATACGTCATTCATCCAATACATTGGTCCTGACGCGACACCCATATTCTGCAAGAGCGACTTTATGCACACATTCATCGTGTACTGCACCGCAATGAGCTTATCGGCAATACATTCACCCCACCAAGAGCCGGGCAACTCGTAAAACACACCCTTTGACAAAGGTAAACCCATCGCATCATCGAAGATTTGGCAATAAACAACAATGCCGTCAATTACGATTGTCTCGGTATAATAATACGAATTGAGTTTAATTTTAGTGTTTTTGCGCGTTTTTACTATGCCCATTTCAGCGAGCATAGAACCACGGATTGTAGAAAAGCACCTTACGCCCTCGAATGTGCAATCATCAAGATTATCCTTGGCGTTGTTTTCGGCAGTACGAACATTTTGGTCGCGCTGTTCCTCGGTAATCTTAACTCCACCGAAAGGATGACAATCCAAGAGAGCCTTTACAGCCTCTTCATTCCAACCTTCGCCAAGAGGACGCTTTTTCTTTCCGTCTTGAACTTCGGCAGCTCCGTCAGCAAAGCGCCACAACTCATTCGCGGCAAACTTTACGCGGACACAAAGCGCACCATCAGTAACCTTCTTGGCATCGGGAGACGGATAGCAGTCAAATGGGTTAAGAGCCTCGAAGGTGGGGATTTTACGAACGACGCGCTTGTACTCCTTGATGTGCGCCGTCTCGCCATCTTCGTCAACCTTCTCAATGCACTTATTAACCGCGACATTGCGCATAATAGGACCGACAACAACGCAAGTTCCGTAGGTGCAGATATAGTCGATGTAGTCGGCAAAGGCTTCCTTAAAGCCGCCCTCTTCCATCATATCCCACACCTTCGTCTCCATACGCTTAGTGCGCTTTCGGGCGATAGAATCCTTCTCGTTTTTGATTGCATCATATTGACCAAAGGTAGCTACGTGAATCAACTCTTGAAGTCTTGCAAATACTTCGGGAGGCAATTCTTGAGCGCCCGACTGCTCTAATTGGGCAAAGATTTGACCAAGTTCGCCTTTAATTTTCTCGTAAGCTTGCATTTGAATCGCACTCGGCAATTCAGGATCGGGTGACGGAGACATCGTGAACAGCGGATCGCCGCCCGAATTGATAAGGTCAAGAAGCATCGCTTTAGCAGCGCGAACTTTCGTGGAAGTAATCGGAACATAAACTCGACTAGGTACGCCAGCCCTACGCAATTTCTCAAGCGCGGAATCTGAATGACGGCAAGTTTGAGCCATTAACGCATCACTAAGACGCATCTCGACCGAAGTTCCGTCGGGACCAATGGTTTTGCGATGGTCAACATTTGTACGGAACTGACGCATTACATATTGCGCCAATGAAACCATAGGACGAGGCTGTTCAAAGTCCTTTTTCTCTTGAACAGGCAATGCAGGAGCGTCCAACTGAATGTCAGATGGAGCTACTTCATTGCGCTCGCTATTCTCAAGCGCCGCGCCGAATATTCTAGTAATTGCATTTTCCACATTGCATATTCAACCAAGTGTGTGCAACAGGTCAATGTAATTCAAAAAACCCCATTTTTATTGGGCTTTTTTGATGTTTTTGCTATACTGACGCTATACCTAACAACCGAAGTCATAGCCGAAAACGACTTTTTGCTGACGATTGCCAAAGCGACCACCCATCATTCCTCGCGAATAATCTATGCCGCTTTTGAATACTCCCATACACAAATATTGGAAAGCGTCTTGAATGTGCGAGTACATATTCTTGTCGGGAACATCAGAGAATCTTTCATCGCCATCTTCGCTCGTTCGCATCTTGCGGTACTTGTAATGCCCACGAAAGCCCTTAATAAGAGTTTCGCAGTTTGACGAAAACTGAACCGCAGGATTGCCGTTATAACCGCGGCGCAACAATTCCGATACCGTGTCAATACGAATAATCGGGTCATTGCCGTGGGTATTTGGCGCGGGCATTGTGTTGATGTGATAATTGTTAAATGTCTCGATGGCGCTAATATTCACAACCTCGTTCTTGTTCATACCAGCGGGATCGCCAAAGTTAATATGCGGAATTTGGGGCCACCCATACTTGTTCATCAGCTTCGGGCGCAAAATCTCCTCGATGAACTGCTCCGCGCTCATATTGTCGGACACACACTCGTCCAAGACATATAAAACTCCATCCTCGCCCATTTGAGCAATGACTGTGCAAGGTGTGCGACCAAAGTCCGAACCCATCAGCAAATTCAAACCACGGCAAAACGGCAGCACCTTCTTCGTGTTGTGAACGATGTCTTTGTACTCGGGATAAACAGGCTTGCCGCCGGCGGATGTGCCGAACTCATTGAGAACGAGTTTACGAATATCATCCTCGGACTTTGTGCCAATCATCTTGTGCCAATAGTAGAAGCCTTCCTTCAAGTGCTCCACATTCTCGGCAGGACGAATGCCGCGAGTCTTAAAGTCTCGCCCATCATTATCTTCGTACCAAACACGACCATCCTTCTCTCGACGCAACAATGCTGGCGGCTGAGCCAACCACACACACCCCTCGGGCTTCGTCACCTCTTCCATCTTGCGCCACCAATTAGACTCGTCGGGCGAGTTGGTGTCCATAATCACCCCGAACGAATCCAACATCACACCCTTAACCGACTTAACGGGCTGAAAACGCCCAAGACGGTCGTGAATGCGGTCAATCTTCTTCCACTCAACCTGGGTAGCTTCGTTTACCCACGCACCGCTGATTTCAAGCGACATCAAGTCGTTCATAATGTTCTTCGCATTAAGCGCGAAAAACTCCAAGTCAATTCTCACCAATGTCCCATCATTCTCGGGATGAGGCAATTCCAAGCGCCCTTCAATCTCTGGCGAGTAAACCATATCCGTCTGAGGAAACCATTGCAGCCAAGTCTCAATCGTCGTACGCACCAACTCAGGGTAAGTCAATCGCCCAATCAACCACTTAGACCACCGAACACGCTTCTTGTGCCCCTTCTCCACTACCTCCAACGGAATCTGATCGCACGACTTGTAAAATATGTCCCAACAACAAGCAACAGATTTGCCGCTACCCATAGGACCGCGTATGCCCTTGAACTTGTACCCCATAGGCACCGTGTGAAACTGCATACCCGTATACGACGGAACATATTTTATCTCATCTGCCATACTACCCTTTCCGGAGCATGAAGCTTCCCGTCATCTCCTCGGACAATGAAGCGAGGAGACCACAACACACAAGTGTCTTTGCGGAACAACTGCCTCAAACCGTTCTGTTTGCAAAAATAATAGGGCGAGACTCCAGCAGGAATAACCGCCACTACCTCTCCTTGCCCCCATACCCCTCGACCTGACTCGTTAAACACAACTGAGCCGATCAAGGAAGAAGGATGAGCCTTTGTATGCGGTCTCTGTGTAAGGGGCCCCCCGCGCGGTGGTCGCCCCGCCGACTTCGAGGGCGGTGTGCCCCCCATACCCCGTCCGTTCCCGTCCGTTTCCGTTCGTCCGTTCGCACCTTCTCGCTCTCGCACTCTCGCACTCGCTCCCTCAGTTTCGGCTGCACTCTCTCGCACTCGCTCCCCCTCGCTTTTATGCGCTTTTATCTTATTCGTGGGTATTGAACCCACGGATAAGCCGTGTCCATATTGCCATTTTCTAGCCATTATTCGCTTTTTACCTCAATTATCTCTAAAGCCTCGGCAATTCTCGCACGATTCTCGCACTTATCCGCTCCAAGTGCCACTCGATCGGCTCTCGGTGCGTGTATCAATTGGATGTTGTAGACAGTAGAAGCACCACCGCCACCGCCACCGCTTGAACTGTTCTTTTTCCACTTGCCGTCACTCGTCAAATGCTCAAGACCCGCCAAGACCGCTTTAACATTTGGGTCATCTCCCTCAAGAAGCCTTGAGAAGGCTGAAAAGCACTTCTGCTGAAGTTGCCCATCTCTCAACTCTTGGGCGGCACTAAATATCATTCCTATCGCATTATATCGCCTTCGCTTCAAAGAAAACTCAATATGGTCAATTTCGGCAATTTCTAAGGCGGTCTGATAAGCGATGCCCTTTGCGGTCATTACGCACACTTTCATCATCTTTAAAATGCTTGCGTGAGAAACGTGATTCTGTATGAGAGCAAGGCGGGCTTCTCCCCCTGGCTCGTTGCGCTTTTCCTCAGCCCTAACGATGGCGAGTTGTTTGAGTAAATCGTATGCCGTGAAGACCTCTTCCGTGGTCATCTCTTTGGCTTTTTCAATTTGTTGTTTTTTCTTTCCCATACGCATATAATAGCCTCACTATTCCTTGCTATACCTATACCCCCCGTGCCAAGCGAGCCAAGCATTTTTCCTATTGAACCCCCTTACAGCCTTAAAATGCCCTTTTGCCCCCTTTTTCGTTGATTCTCCGTGCGCGCACTATAGAGAAAGCCTTGGCACCTTGGCACATTTAAAAAAAAGCCCATTTTTATTGGGTGAAAGCGTGCCAACCCCCTCTTGGCTCGCCCTTGGCTCGCTTGGCTCAATTTTGCAGAAACGGGGGTATTGGCTGAAATGTGCCAAAATGACGCCGGAAATGTGCCAAGGGCTGCTTGGCTCGCTTTTGAGGGTGAAAATATTTTTAATTTTGTTGTATTTTGCTATTTACAAATCATCAAACTTATGCTACAATACTCACCGTCACGGCTGAAAAGATTTCGGCTGAACCCCTAAAAGAAAGGACAAAAAAATGAAAATTGATACTATTAAAAACATTCCTCAATGGGCAATATCTTATATCGTATATCTAGATGATAGCGGACTTGATGAGGCTGATAAAAAGATGGTAGATGACTTCGTTATTGCCCTCGCTAGTGATGGATGGACTTTGGAGCATCCAATAAATGGCACGGAGAACACTTTTTGTCGCTTCCCCGCTTTTGGTGATGCGTGTGCGACAGTTGATTTTGAAATTTATCACGACTGAAAGAGAGGAGCTGATATGATGAATTTACTTCTTGCCTATTATCTCGTTCTTGCAGTTATTTTCATAGCGAGAATATACCGCAATCACAAGCGCATTAAGCCGAATAAGCGCATTAAGGCTAAATCAAGCCTTATCCATTTTTTGAAAGTCAATAAATCAATCTAAAAGAGAGGAGAAAAGCGATGAAAACTTATATAGTATCAACTCACCTCGGCAACTTTGAGACTATGGCTACGAGTGCCAAAAAAGCATTATCAAACATCCGTTTCCGGCTCTTTGGATGGAACGGATATGTCAACACAACATACTGGACAGTTAAAGAAGCATAAGGAGAAAAAGCGATGACTAAAACACAAAAAGAAGAGGTAGTGACCATTGATGCGGACACACGCAAAGAGTGGGATGAGTGTATGGCTCGTCAACACGATAATGTGATGAGAACTTTGGGGTGCTACAAGATACTCAAGCGCAAGAAAGTCTTTAAGCCCCAAATGTACTTTTGGAATGTGTCAGTCCTTTGTGAACTTTGCGATAAACTTAAAACTATTGAAAACGAAACTAAAGAAAGCGAGGTAGCCAATGGCTAAAAAATTGATTGATGTTGGTGAGAATGCGGTAAACGCATTGGCAAGAGAACCGATTGATTACATTCGTGCTTGGTGGAGCGAGAACTCCACCGAAGCCGAACGCACCGAGGCTGATGAGCGAGGTGCTACGATAGAGGGTGCAATGAAGTTCGTTGAAGACTTTATCAAGCGAGGCAAGAGTAATGGGATGGCTTGCCTTCCTGATGCAATCACCTACGAAATCGTGGGTATCTTTATGCGAAACTGCGTAGACGGAGACGAATACGCAACGGCTGAAGAGATTGCTGAGGAAGAGAAGCGAGAAGCCGAGCGCATTAAGGCTGAAGCCGAGCGCAAGGAGAAACTTGCTGAAGCCAAGCGCAAAGCCGAGGAAGCCGAGCGAGAGCGAGTTGCTAAGATGACCGAGAGCGAGAGGTTTGAGTACGAATGTCAGTTAGCTGAACGCAAGGCTAAAGAAGAAGCCGATAAAGCCGAGCGAGAGAGGAAGGAAGCCCTCGCTAAAGAGAAGGAAGCCGAGAAGAAGCGCAAAGCCGAGATTAAGGCTCGTCAAAAGGCTCTCCTTGAGGAGATGGAGAAAAGGCAGTTGACTTTGTTCTAAAATAAAAGCGAGGTGATGATATGAGGACAAGAGAAGTACACAAACGCATCCGTGCGATTGAAAAAACTCGTGAAGGCAAGAACTTCACGAGGTGGTATACATCCGTCCATCCACGGAGACGGAGCGGAGAAGCCGTTATTCGCACTTGGGCGGTCAAGACTTGGAAAGGCAAGCCGTTAATCCTACTCGCTAGCGAGTGGGCTACTGACGGATCTCTCGCCAAGGTGAGCGGTCGGTGTATGATTAACAATTTCACCAACGGCAAATTCTTTAATTGGTTAGACTATGGCGGTCGCAAACATCAAGTTGTATGGGAAGATGTAGATGCTTATCGCAACGAAATGCTTGACGCATATCCGCATAAATTTCAGCGAGGTAGTGAATTTTGGGGGTTGGGCGAGTGGTTGAATGACTTGAGCGAGACGAAGTATAAGTATGGCGGTTGGGATAAGGTTAAAGGATTCTACGATTTCCGCATCAGCGATTTCGTTGATTGTATGAAATGCTCGCCAAAGACGGAGATGGTGATTAAAGCGGAGTTGTATCGGTGGCTTAATCCTCGTTTCTTACCAGCTCTTGAAAACAAGCGATTGCTAAACTTCTTGAGAAAGCATCTTGATGATGTGCGCTACACCGCACCGAGATTCATTCTTTCGGCAATGAAGAAGTATAACGATGACGAGCATATCTTTGCTGACATCTATGTGCGTCAAAATGGTTTATCATCTCTCCCCTTCTCGTCCGTCCGTATTGCGAATTACTTGAAGGGTAATAATATTGACATTGAAGAGTTTAAGCGACATCTCGCCAATCTCAAAGAACTCAATATGGCGATTGATTACGAACCGCATACCTTGCCAAAGGACTTTGCGGTCTACTCGTTGGAGATTACCGAGCGAGTTGAGGAGAAACGAGAGTATGAGGCTATGCTTGAGCGCAAAGCCGAGCAAGAGCGCATTGAGATGATTCGTAAGGCTCGTTCGTGGGCGAGACGCAAGGTTGATGAACTCCTCGCCAAGGGCAAGATTCATTCTCGCTTTAAGGTGGTTATACCATCTACTGAGACGGAACTCGTTGCCGAGGGCGATGCGATGCACAATTGTATCGGTCATAACTATGTCCGCAGTTGGCAAAACGGAAACTGCGAACTCGCGTTTATCCGCAAGAACGGCAAGCCGTACATTGACCTTTGCGTAAGAGACGGCAAGATTGACGAGGTGCGCTATGACCGCAATATAGCCGTCAATAGTAAGTCGGCTGATTATAAGTTGTGCAAGAAGATTGCCAAACTCTTTAAGAAAGTCGCATAAACGAAAGGAGATAATTATGAGACAAATGTATATCACGGCTTATCAATGGCTTTATGGGGCAACAAAGCGAGAAGCTGAAAAGGCTTGGAGACGATCCGATGACGAAAGGCGGAGCATTGTGATAAAATGTTTCACCGATAACGCAAAGAAAACTTTTACCGAGGACTAATGATGAACGAGCAGTTGATAACCCTTAAAGAGTTGCGGAGAGCCATCTCCGCACTCACTTCCACGCAAACGCACCTAAAAGCCGCCCTAGAGCCTTTTAAGGAAGTCTCGCCTAATCTTTCTAGTGAATGTGCTGAAGCCAATAGACGGCTTCTAGAAGCCCTACAAGCGACCGAGAGAACCTTGGAGGCGCACAAGAGCCAGTTAGAACGCAAGGAACACGAAATCTACAACTATGAGGGGTGTGTACTCCAAGCCTACTTCATCTACAAGCGGTATCGCTATCGGTTGATAGTGAATAAGCCCGACAAGAGGTGTGAAGAGCCTTATCTTGATAATCTCCAATGGCAAGCCCTTCTGCACCTTTTTGGCAAGGAAACCGTGGATATAGACCAAATTCGTGTCGAGAAGAAGTATTCCGTGGCAGTTATGAACAAATATAACACTCGCATAGAGAGAATGATTCCACCATCAGAACAACAAATTTGATATAATAACAGCAAATTGAAAGGATGATTATGGCTTACATTAAAAAAGACCCAAGCGAAATATCAAAAGCAAGAAGTTTAGCTGCGAAAGCAAGAAAGAACTGTAGGGGTGGTAGACCGAGAGGTTCTACCAAAGACCCAAGCGAACTTGCCGAGCCTGTTACATCTATCTCCATTATGGAGTGTGATAGAGAGATTCTTCGTCGCTATGCGTATCAGCAAAACACATCGCTTAAAGGCGCGTTCCATCTGCTGATGGAGAAAATCGCGCCTCAATTAAAGACGGTGTAATTTGCTTATTTATCCAAGTGATAGATAGAGAGCGGTGGTGATCCATCGCTCTTTTTTTTGTTAGCGAGAAATTTCCCCTTGCCTAATCGCCGGCAGATGTGATATAATTCGTGCCGTTCAGTTTTGGAGGTAGAAGTCCGCCCTGAACGCAAGGATGATGCGAGTAAACTCCCCTTTCCTCGTCTACATTAAGGTCTGTGCCATCTCGCGCACAACTTCTACCCTTTTTGTGGGCGAGGTTTTTTATGGAAGTAGAAGTCTGTGAAAAAAGAACAAGCCAAGTCATTCACATTGGGCAAAGACCCGATGGAACACCTCAGTCACATCGTCATTCAACTCAAGCCGTGGACGCTTGATGAAATTGATGGAGTAGATTATAACCCACTATACTTAACCGAAAAAGGCGGCGAGACTATAGATTTCATTGATGCTCGTTGGTTTCGCGATGAAGCCGAAGCAACGAGGGCGATTCTAAGTCTTGATTATCCGATTAACTTTGATAGTGAGGGTAATGCTTATCCGCGTGTTGTGCGTATTACCGAGTGCTACCGCACGGATGATGTTCTTTTCCATTACGAGCGGAGGACTGCATAATGAACGACATTGTAGTATATCAGCCCGATGAAGTGACGCGGATGGATGTTAGAGCCGATGAGGAGACGGTTTGGCTCTCGCAAAAGCAAATGGCAGCACTTTTTGGATGTTCTGTTATGAATGTGTCGGGACACCTTAAAAACATCTTCCAAGACGGAGAATTAAGCGAAAAAGGAACTGTAAAGGATTTCTTTATAGTTCAAAACGAGGGTGAACGCACCGTCTCTCGCACTGTTTCGCACTACAATCTCGATGCGATTATCTCCGTTGGCTTCCGCGTCAACTCCAAACGCGGCATTCAGTTCCGGCAATGGGCTACGACAGTAATTAAAGAGCGACTTCTGCGAGGCTATCGCCCTGTGACGGCACACATCAGCGATAGAAGCGCGAAATACACCCCTCAGAGAGCCGAGGACGCTCGCCGTGCGCTTGAGCAAGGACTTTATACAGTTCTCGCCACAAGCGATTTAAGGGGCATTCTCGCGTTTATACGGAGCGAAGTCGTGGCGAGGTGGCTTAAGCCGTATGGTTTGGCGATTGAGGATGTGCGAGGAATGGCTGAATCGGGGCTATTGCCGTGCATTGCTCCCGAGCTACGCCGCTTCCCGAGTACCTGGCGCAGTAATCTCCGCTCATCGGGACTGATGTATGTCGCTGACCGAGAAGCGCAACGGCGGCTATCCCAGCGAGAGGGCACGGTGCTTATCATCGGCGAAGACGCGCTGACCCGCCAAATCGGTGTTGCCGAGGTTGAACAGCCGAGGATAGCCTACCGAAAGTCAACGAGAGCGAGATATACCATTGCGGATATTGCGTTTCACGATGCGATAGTTATGCGACGCGCGTTAGCTGAACGGTAAGAGAAAAAAGGGCGACGGAAAAACCGCCGCCCTTTTTATTAGCCCGTTGTAAATCCAATAACAAGTAATGCTATCACCGCTAATACAAGCCCTAAAACCGCCGCAATAAACAAATCAAATTGCTCCTCGTCCTTTTGTTCTTTTGCCTTTTGCTGCATTTCTTCTATTGCATTTACCCTTTGGCGAACCTCATCAGGTTTCAATCTCGGTGATTTGATAGCAAAATCGTCGTGAGTTAAACTATTAAAATAATCTTTTATTATTTTGGTAGCATCATTCTCATTTTTTGAAATTTGCGTTGATATATATTCTTTCAACCAATTTTCCGCAAAAACCTTGCAAACACATTCAGAAAATGTTTTAGGCTTTTCCGATTTATTAGACATAATAAACTCTATAAAACTTAATTTATCGACATTATTAACCCCTATAGTGAACTCTGAGAATATTTTGATCACAAGAAGAAATTTTGAATGAAAAAAATCTTCAAATTTTATTGCGTCTGATTCCGATAGAGATAAAAAATCAATCCCTTGCATCCTAAGCATTCTATTTACTACCATAGTTCCCACTGCAGTTTTTATTTTTAGATTATCTTCATCGGTTTGTTGTGCAGACTTTAGTATATAAGACAAAAAAACTTTAAAGACATAGAAAATCTTACGAATTTTCTCTTCATCAAATATTTTTATATTGTTAAAATACCCTGTTACATACGGAGCCATAAAATCAGCAAATTCATCATCACCTTTTTTTAGCAATGCAAGGACATTATATAAAGATTCTTCCTTAATTTTCCCGCTTTCAGTTACCTCTTCTTTTTCGGGGGATGAGTCTATAACTTCTTTTTTTATCTGTAATTTTCCACTTTCAGTTACCTCTTCTTTTTCGGGGGATGAGTCTACAACTTCTTTTTTATCTGTTGAAAACTCTGTTAAAAACAAATTCAGCGGATATTGCGTTTTGAAAAAATCAAGTATCTTGTAAAATTGAGGAGATTTTGGGTCTTGAGTGTCCATCTGAGAAAACTCAATACAAAATGGGTAGCTATCAACAATAATACTCTTTCGATAATATACGTGCGCCTTTATGTCACTTGGATCGCGTAACCGTGCAAATGATGGCAAACAATTGAAAATCATACTCACCAAAACAGCAACAGGTATACCTATAGCCGCAAAGATAAATCCAACACCAGGCATCTTAGACAATCCAGCAAATAGGAATAAGGGGACTTGTAATACGCACCAAATAATCGCAAGTAAAAAATCAATAAGTAGCCCAACTAAAGGTATTGCTCCAATTACTCCGATTACATTCTTAATTATCATTACCGGAATAAAAAATAAAAACAACACGATACTGTCTATAGAATAGAAAACCTTCCAAATGTTGTAACATATCTGATTATTCATACTTCGAACTCCTTTTGTAAATTTTCGAAATCATATTGATTCCATTTTGAATACTCCTTTTGAGGTAATTATAGCATCAAATAACTCGCGTGTAAATGGGTGTAAAAATAGTTAAAAAACCGTATTGATTTCAGTTACGAAAATTAGTATACTATGCGCCGTTCGGACGGCGAGGCGAAACACGTCGACCGAGCACACTAACAAGGAAAATAAACCGTTCTTGGTGCTGTATATCGGTCGCGCTTTCCCTGCGCTGTTTCGCCCGTAGCCGGTGTCCAGGAAAGCTCGTGAGGAGAAACCTCGTGAGTATAATAAACAATAAGACTGCGAAAGAGCAGTCGGTAGCATATCTCGATGGATATGCGATAACCATCCCCCCAACCATCCATACGGATCACAACAGCGTGATATTCGTTGCGAAAAAAGGCACGACCACTTATCCGTGCCACGCGAGAATATTCGACGATGCAGAATCCGCTGTATTAGCGATGGAGGAACTTGATAATCCACGCGCTCAAATCGTGCGAGTTGTGCTGCAATACACAGCCGAAGTCGTAGATTTAGCCCAAATAACGAGGAGTGCAGCAGTAGCATAGGGCTAAAACGATATATCTAGAAAAAGAACAACCCCTGTCGCCTATTAAGTGACAGGGGTCTTAATTTATCCAAACCTAAGAATAGAGAAAACGATTAGCCGCCCTTCCCTACCGCTTCAAGAGCCATCTTTAATCCTTGGATGATAAAATCCTTCTCTTTGAGTAACGCCTTTAATTCCTCAATCTCCTTCGCTTGAGCTAATCCCTTAGTGGGAGCGGCTGAACCCTTGCGGTCATCAGAGTAGCCCAAGAGCCAATCTGCACTCACTTCGCAATGTGTACATATCGCCATAAGAAATTCTAGAGAGAATTTTCTTCGTTCGCAAATATAATTGTCAACAGTCTGCGGTGGCAATCCTATTTTAATTGCAAATTCTCTTGAACTTTCTTCACCTTTTAGCAAGATAACGCGAGATAAAAATTTTTTCATATTTTCTCCCATTTGGTAGTTGACAACCTCTCCCATTTGGTGCTATAATATGCACCGTATTCGAAATGGAACTGAATACATTGTAGCAAAAAATCCCAAATGAGAAAAGGGCAAAATAAAAATATTTACAAATCTCCCAAATGGGGAAATCAAATGAAAAAAAATCGTAAAAATTTAATTGTAACTGGACATTGGGAGGCGATGGAGCCGCATTCAGCTCGCATCCCCAAAGGCGAGAGCAAGATTTTGAAGCGTGCGGCACGAGCTAATAAATGCACTTGTGCCGCTATGCTTCGAACGGCGTGGAGCGAGTATATCGTTAACCACGAACTTAACTAACAACAACAACTGCCTCTTGGTGTAATCGGTAGCACGTCAGGTTTTGATCCTGAAAGTCTCGGTTCGAGTCCGGGGGAGGCAACCAAAAACAAGGATGAAAAATGAAAAATAAAGAAAAGTATAAGAACACGGAAGAAGCGTTCAAGGTGTTCAACACTCAACGAAAAATGGTTGAATCTGTAAAGGGTCATGCACCCACACTAACATTTGAGCAGTGGTTAGATGCTGAAACTTTTGAAGATGTTCTCAAGGATGTTATGAATATGGCAAAGGAATTGTTTAACTCCTCCCAAACTACAGAAAATCCTATCTGTCCTATTTGTGGCGGCAAGAATACTACGGTTGTGCCGTTGTTGTTCACATCTATGCACTGTGATGATTGTGGCGCAATAGTTCTTTTCCACGAGAAAGGAAAACCAACACACGAATCAAAGGAAGACTTTGTTCGTCGCCTTGCCAACAAAGGAAAGCTCTAAGGTAAACTAATGCACTTCCTCTCGCGCCATCTTGTGAACGATCGCCTGCGCCTTTCGGTACATCAATCGTACCGAATCGTAGGCGAGCCGTCGCACTATGGCGCGAGGATTCGTAGTGATTATGTTGTAGAGATGCTCAATCGCTCTCGTTGTGCTGGTGAAGAGATGGTTATGGAATTACCAAGCGACATCCTCACAGCCGATGAAATGGCGGCAGAACTCGCCGAGAGCGATATTTCCGCTAAGAACCTAATGAATTGGTCTAACCGCAGTCGCAATCCCCTTCCGCATTACCGCTTAAATAAGCATACGCGTCGTTTCCGTAGAGCGAGCGTAATGAAATGGCTTGAATCTTCATCCATCCATAGGAGAACCGCGTGAGTGACATAAAACATAGAATAATCAACTTCTTGCGCTCGCTTGAGCAAGAATGTTCCGATTGTCTTCGCCGTCAATACTGCGACACCTGTCATATCAAGACTGCAAAGTTGATTCTTTCTGACCTAAGAAATATCAACGCAACGGCCGAGGTTAAGCCGATAGACATCTCCCTTCCTAATAGAATCAGAATCATTATGGAGTGTCTTGAGGGTGCTAATAAGCCGCTTTTGTCTAAAGAAATCTATATCCCTAACTGCTCCAAAGAACTTAAGGAGTGGACGATTAACAACCTTCTCTCGCGTCGCAAGATTCTCCGTCGCCGCCGCGAGAACTCATCATTCTACGAATATTTTTTACCAACCAAAAAAAAGGATGAATAAAAATGGCTAAAACCAAAACGACTGAGATACCAGTAGTTAAAAAACCGTATCGAACACTCCCTGTGAATGGGATGAACGATTTAGTTACAATGGGAGAAATGATTGCCCGTACTAAATTGTTTGGCACTATCAATCCTGCTGAAGGTTACTTACTTGCAACGATTAGCTATCAGACCGACACACCTATCAATGAATTGTCACAAATCTACAATATGGTACACGGTCGCTTAACAAAAAAGCCTGATGCTATGCTTGCAGATTTACTTCTTCTAGGTGGCGATTATAAGATTCTCGAACGCACGAAAGACAGTGCGAAGATTGAATTTACTTGCGGCGATAGATCGTACATATCAGAGGTTGACTTTGAGAAGTTGAAATATGAGCCTGTTATTTACGATGGCAAAGAAGGCGATATAGCAAAATTGATTAACGCGGGACAGTTTAACAAATTATCTATAAAGCCTAAGTATTCCACCGAACGCGCTCGTATGCAAATGATTTGGGCTCGTTGTGTCTCCGATGGAGTAAGAGTTGTTTGTCCTGGCGCGTGCAAAGGCATTTATACACCCGAAGAGGCGAGTGATTTTGACGAGGAAACTACTGCTCCGTGTGCTCCTCCTGCACCTCTTCATTCCTTTAACCCGCCCGAAGTTACCCCCTCCGTATCTCCGGTTGAAATATGCCCCATTGGTCAGTTCGAAGGCAAGAAGTGGGAAGAGCTTGAAACCGATATCCTCGTTATGGTCGAGGACTTGAACGATCCCGCCATTACCGCAGAAATGAAACAGCACGTCCGCGATATTCTCGCCGCAAGAAAAGGGAGCAACTAATGTCTAATATCATCACTCTTAACGGCAATCTTGAGGTTGAAGATTGGGTTGCGAACCGCGAGGAAGTTCTCGCCGAGGGCAATGCGATTCAAGTCATTTCCAATGACGCGGATTTGGATCGACTCTCTCAAATCGTTGCTCGCGCCAAGAAACTTGTTAAGAAACTCTCCGAGAAGCGCAAAGAAGTTACTGCTCCCGCTGATGAGTTCAAGAAAAAGGTGTTAGCAGTCGAGAGAAACGAAACCGAACTCTTAAATAAGCTCATCGCTCACGGCGACAAATTGATGGGGGATTATGCACTCGCCAAGGCTCGCAAAGCCGAAGAAGAACGCCGCGCGATTGAGGCACAGCAAGCCGCCATTGCCGAAGCCGAGGTAGAGCGCCAGCGCCGCGCTGAAGCCGCCGCATCAGCCTTTGGAGTGAGTAATACTGTTGCCGCCCCATCTGCTCCTATGCCTCAATTAGAGCCTACTACAACGCGAGCTAAAGCCTCTAACGCGTCATTTAGAGAGACTTGGACTTATGAGATTCTTAATCCCAATCTCGTTCCGCGTGAACTTTGCTCGCCCGATCCCGAAAAGATTAAAGCCCTTCTCAAGAGCAAGAAAGCCGAAGGTTACAAGACCGACGAAATTGTCGTTCAAGGACTTAGAATTTCTACCACCATTCAGGTGCGTAGTCGTTAAACAAACAAAAAAAAATAAATAAAGGACAAAAAACTATGAATGAAGGTTACTACAAGGCTCAAATCCTCTCCGTTAAGCCCATCAAGAACCGCTTTAACAAGCCGGGCTTCGAACTGATGTTCGAGGTTGGCATATTCGCTGAAGATGGTCAGACCGCCGCTGGTGAGGCTGAGGTTTATCTCGAAATCTCTAACGAATATGGTCAGCCCCCGATGAATGACCGCACCCAAAAGGAAATCTCCTTCCAGACTCTCGCGTCGCTCGGTTGGCAGCACGGCGAGGACATCACCAAACTCCCGACTCTCGTTAATGCGACTTGCCAAGTGCGTTGCAAGAAAGATTCCAAAGGCAATGACCGCTTCTACTTCTCGGGCAAGAGGCAAGTTGAGGAGCTTGATATGAACACCGCTCAGCAGTTGATGGCTCAGTTAGGTGGTGGTGCGTCTACTCCTGCCGCTGGAGTATTCAATGCTCCTTCTGCGCCTAGTGCGTTTGGCGCTCCTGCCGCGGGGAACACCAATCCGTTCCGTCGTTAATGATTTGTCCTTGGTAGCCATCACCACAGCGCATTACGCAAGATGCGCGCATCATCCCTCTAGCCGCCCGACGGAGAAAGAATGGCATCGGGCTTAATTAAATGATTGAGATTACCATAGATACCCGAGAGCAGACACCGCTCCACTTCGCGCCTGAAGTTGCGAAGACTAAACGCGGCACTATCCGTACTGGCGATTATGCCATTACGGGCGATACGGGCTTCTCGGTTGAGCGTAAATCTCTAGACGATTTCTTGGGCACTATCTCAACAGGTTGGGAGCGTTTTCAGCGTGAACTTTACCGCGCTAAAGATGCGGGTTTTCCATCGTTCCCGATTGTTGTTGAAGCTCGCTTTACGGATGTTATTTTTTCTTGCGAAAAGAATGGCGAAATTACCCCTCCTAATCACGACCACATTAAACTCACACCAGCATTCGTGTTAAAGAGGATCGGTGAAATTGCCCAAATGGGTGGCGTTGTCGTTTTTGCGGACGGTCGCGCCGAAGCTACTATGTTGACTTTCTCATATCTTTCAAACAGAGATAAGGTTCTAAATAAGGATGATGCAGATGAACACAAGCCCCTCAAAAATCACCGCAAGAGTTGAGCGCGTCCTCTATCCTAAAGCCGATTCTATCATTGAAAGCGGCGCGTCATTTTACATTATAAAGTGCGATGTTGGCACAGTTAAGGGTAAACTCTCCCATTACCCTAAAGTTGATGAGTGCCTGACGCTCGAAGGTCGTTGGGGTGTCTCCAACTACAACGGTCAGCCCGAATTTTCCTTTTTCCACGCGACAGTCTATCTCCCTAAAGACGAGCGCTCTTTGCTTAAATACGCCTGCACGATGACTAAAGGCATCGGTCCGACACTTGAAGAGAAGATTTGGGAAGCACGCGGTGAAGATTGGCGCAATGTCAGCGAGGCTGATAACATTAAGGGTCTTTCGTCACGTCTCATCTGCGAACTTCAAACAACAATTGATTTCATTAACCTCCACGGTGAGCAAGCCAAGGCTATATCGTGGCTCGTCGGCATTGGAACTACAGTTAAGATGGCTGAGTACGCCTACGACAAATGGGGTGTAAAGACCATTGAAAAGGTTAAGGAAGACCCCTACATCCTCTGCCAACTCCCTCACTACGGTTTTAAGGATGTTGACTCCCACATTCGCCACCACTTCGGCATTGGAACTAATGACGAGCGCCGCATTAACGCGTGCCTTAATTACTTTATCGCCCAAGCGACCCAAGAAAATACAGTTGTTGATTGGAGCGAACTTCTTGCCAATGCGACAAAAGCGATTGATTCAGATCCCGCTACCATTGCCGATTGTGCAGCCAAAATGATGCAAAATGGACGACTCGTCGGTTGGGAAGCGACAATGCGTATCGCTCCTCAGCGCTTATTTGTAGCCGAATCCATCATTTGGAAGACTGTTCTTGACTCTCGCGAACTCGCCCATACTAAAGCGCGTCAGCCGCGTGTACGCGATTTTGACCTCGATGAAGTTCAAATGGACGCGGTTCAGTACGCTCTTGACCATTCATTCGCCATTATCAATGGTGGTGCGGGATGCGGCAAATGCCTTGGAAAAGGCACTCCCGTAATTTTGTTTGATATGACAGTTAAAAATGTTGAAGATATCCGTGTTGGGGACATTCTTCTTGGTCCGAATGGAGAAAAGAAACATGTTACTTCAACTACTACTGGTCGAGAAGAAATGTTTCGCATTACACCCAAGCGCGGAGGCATTCCATTCACTTGTAACAGATCGCATATTTTATCAGTATTACATACCAGGAAAAAAATCAAAGGTTATACCAATAATGCTAAAGAGCACTTTAATATTTCTGTCAATGACATTCTGACAAAGCTTAATCCTGAACACCAAAAACACCTGAAATGTTGGCACGCTGATAGTATAAAAAGAGCTAAACAGAATATCACATTAGACCCGTATTTTCTTGGTGTCTGGCTTGGCGATGGCACAAGTAGAAGAGGAACAATCAAGATTTCAAACTCAGACAAAGAAATTATAGACTGGCTTAAAAAGTTTGCTGCCGAACGCGGTTTAGTAAGTCGTGTTCGTCCTGGTTATCCCGGGCATAATTGTCCTATAATAGAAATATATTCTCACTGTAGAAAAAAAGGCTCTAATACAATTCTTAATGACTTACTCCATTTGGGGTTATTTGAAAACAAACATATTCCTCATTGTTATATTGACAACAGCGAGAGCATCCGCCTTTCTCTTCTTGCTGGATTACTTGATACTGATGGTCATCTCAATAATGGCACTTATGATATCGTTCAAAAATCAGCAAGGCTCGCTATGGATATTACTTTCTTGGCAAGATCACTTGGTTTTGGTGTATCAATGAAACCTTGCCGAAAGAAATGTTGCAATACAAATGTCGAAGGTGATTATTTTCGCATTATCATAAGTGGTGATATTGATAAGATACCATGTATTGTAAAACGCAAACAAGCGAAACCTCGAAGGCAAATAAAGAATCCTCGCATACACGGCATATCTATAGAATCTATTGGCGAAGGTGATTATTACGGCTTTACTCTTGCAGAAGAAGATGGATTGTTTCTACTCGGTGATTTCACGGTAACACATAACACGACTCTCGTTAAAGCTATATGCGACTCCCTTAAAACTCCTGTTGAATTATGTGCGTTCGCTGGCAAAGCCGCCGCTAGGCTTAAAGAAGCGACTTGCCACGATGCTGGCACAATTCATCGTATGCTCGGCTATATGGGTGAAGAGTTTGGGTTTACCCGCCCATCCCTAAAAGGAGTAACGGTGATTCTTGACGAGGCTTCAATGGTATCGTCTGACCTTATGGCTGAAATCGTCAAGCGCAATCCCGATAGATTGATTCTCGTAGGTGACGAGGCTCAATTACCTCCTGTCGGTAGCGGACAGCCCTTCCACGATATTATCGCTCTTAAGCCCGAAGTTGTTAAAACACTCAAGACTTGCTATCGTAATACCGAGGCGATATTCTCATCAGCTCTTAACATTCGTCACGGCATTACGCCGCCGCCCGATGCTCAAAGCGAGAACGAATTATGGAAGACTCATAACATTCAAGACCTTCGCTCCTCGCACTTAGAAGTCCTTAAAATTGTTAAATCGGGCGCAGTTGACTTCGATACCGACATCATTCTCTGCTGTCGCAATGGCGAGAAAGGTGAAGACACGAATACATCTTGCACAGTCCTTGGGTTTAATCGCGACATTAAAGACATTGTTAATCCTAACGATGACGGCTCATATAAGATTGCCGCCGGGGATCGTATCATCAACACTAAAAATGACGCGGAACTCGATGTATGGAACGGCACAACTGGGCGTTGCCGCGAGTTTGATTGTGATAATGCTATGTGGGTTGACCTTGATTTTCCTCGCTCCAATGGAGAGAAGACGGTTCTTATCCCCAAGGCTAAAGTAAAAGAGTGGCAACTCGCGTATGCGCTGACCGTTCATAAGTCTCAAGGTTCGCAGTATCGCAAGGTATTCTTTGTTTGTGCCCGCCGTGACATCCTTACCCTACTCTCGCGCCCGATGGTTTACACGGCAGTAACGAGGGCTAAAAAGGAGTGTCACATTGTTGGCGATAACTTCGCATTTCAGAAGTCTATTGGAACTATGCAACACAAGCGCACCATTATTCAGGAGCTTGCGGCAGAGGTAAAGTAATATGAACTTTTACGCATTTGAAGAAATTGAAGAAGCTGGTTCTTGCATTCGCTATATCCGTGAATGCCTTGGAGCTAATGTTAAAGATGACCGCTGTGTTGCCACTTGGCGCGGCGGACGCAACTACAATGTCGCGCTTACCGACCGCGGATGGTTTGACCATAAGACCAAAGAAAAAGGCGGCATCATTAAGCTCTGCGCTATGGCTGAGTTTAACGGCGATATTCAGATGGCTCAAGAGCGTCTTGGCGCGTGGCTTGGTCTTGTGCCTAAAACAATGACCGTCGCTAAGACCTATGACTATCGTAAGCAGTCTTTGCGGTATCAAGACTTAATCCAAAAAGGCTATACCGAGAAGGAAAAATATGTCTACACCGATGCGAACGGCACTCCCGTCCATTTCGTAATCCGCTTCGAGCATCCTACCGAACGCAAACAATTCCTTCAATGTACTCCATATTCGGGTTCACTTAAAGACACCGAGACCGTCTTATACAATCTCCCGATTATCTCCCAAAGCGATTGGGCTGTCATCGTTGAGGGTGAGAAAGATGCCGACACTCTCATCAAGTGGGGTATTCCCGCCACAACTTGCAATAACGGCTCTGATCATTGGAAAGATTCCTACACCGAGGCTCTAAGGGGCAAGGACGTGGTTATTTGCCGCGATAACGACGAGGCGGGTAATGACCACGCTCACCTCCTTCTACGCTCTCTAGCGACCTCTGCGCGCACTCTACGCGTAATCTGCCCATCCAAGCGCACTAAGGGCGATGTGACCGACTGGGCGAACGAGGAAGGTGGCAATACTAAGAAGTTTTTTGCGTTGATGCAAAAAGCCGACCTTATCACCCCCGAAGAGGCTATGTGGAGCGACGAGGACCTCGCTTTATATCGTGCTAAAAAGGCGAATGAAGAAGCTTTTGCCAACTATAAACTCGAAACTAAAATCATTAAGGGTAAAGAATCTGCCATTAAAGTGCCTCGCACAATCAATGAAATGATTGAGGATGTCCACACTCGCTTTCTTGGCTTCCCCCGCCGCCTTGGTGCTGGCACACTCTTCGATCATGACCGCGACACCAATAAGATAGAGTTTATCCAAAATGGCGCGTCGCTCTTCGCTTGGATTGGTGAGAAGTCCAAACACGCGGTTATGTGGGATCGCGGTGTCGGATTTGCGACGAAGGACGAGTTTTATCAAGCTCTAATCCGCAATTCCATCTGCTATGAGAAGGTAAGCGAAGTTCCCAACTTCCCGATGCGCCACGATGTCTATTACACCTTCCGCGACCAACTTAAATCAACCGAGGGTCACTCAGCGTTTGCGACCTTTATGGGATTCTTTAATCCCGAGAACGCTGCTAGCGAGGTACTTATGCGTACTCTCGCGGCATCTATGATGTATTACCGTACAGGTATTCAGCGCCCTTGCTGGATTATTGACTCTAAAAATGGACAAGCGGCGGGTAAGACTACCTATGCCGAAATGCTCTGCTACCTCTATAAATGCTCGCCAATTAAGACTAATAAAGCCGAATTGGATCGCGATGCCAAGGAGTTGAATAAGCGTCTCGTCTCCATTACTGGGCGTAACTCGCTAATGCTCCTCGTTGATAATGTACGCGGCATATTCGATAACTCCTACTTTGCCGACCTCGTTACGGGCTTTAATGTATCAGGTAAAGCTCCTTATGGCATCGGTGAAGAATCGCGCCCGAATGACCTAACTTATGTCGTCACATCCAACTCCGCCAATGTTGGCTCTGATATGGCTTCTCGCTCGTTCATCTTCTACATTAAGCCCCCTTCTCATCGTGACGATAAATGGAAGTCTCGCGTAATGACCTATGTTGACGAGCACCGCTATGAGATTCTTGGTGACATCTATGACATACTTAAAAACACAACAACCCCTAACGAATTTGTCGCGCACACTCGCGTTCCCGAATTTGAAGCGGAAGTTATGTACAAAATGGCTGGCTCACCCGAAAGTTATCAGGCGGTTATTGACGAAGTGTTGATAACTCGTGACGAGGCTAATGTTGACGAGGAGCGAGCCGTTCAAGCCGTAGAAATTATACGCAATCGTATTCAAGAAATCTTTGAACTTGCTACCGGTTCTGACGGAGTGATTGTCAAAAGCGACCCCGATCCTGACCATTGGGTTGTATTCATTCGCAACCAAGTAGTCTCGTTTTGGATGAAAATGATAGGTGTAGATGTTCAAGACCTTCGCAATATGGTTAATGTTGGACGCATATCTTGCATAGATAAAAAGATTCGCCGCTACCCTTCGAGCTTCCGCTCCAAGTGGCGTATGTCGGGTATTATGTTCTACGGTGAACATATCAACAAACAAAGAGTATGGGTACCCATCATAGGTATGCTTGATGAAAAGAAAGCTGGAATCATAACAATAATTGAAGATAAGACCTTAGTCCAGCCGAGCGAAGTAAAGGTGGCTGAAGCCATTGATGTAGAACCAATAAACAACGAATTGGAGTTATTCTAATGCCTGCTACTCAAACCGCCATAAACCCCCAAGGCTATGAGATAGTCTTTGACGAGGCTTCTCATACCTACACTACGCGCCTGAAATGCAATGGTCCAGCCATTTCCAAGACTGGCGCGGTCCTTCGCGCTTCGGGATGTGACGAAAACGATAAGACTATCGGCATTATCAAGTACACTTCGGGCACATCATTCGTCCATCATTTCTTTCCCGAGTTTGACGCAGACGGAATCATCGCCTCTCGTAAGGCGCGCGAACGCGGAGTAACGGCTGACCAAATCCGCTTTGAATGGAAGCAGAATGCTGCCGAAGCTTGCGCTATGGGAACTCGCGTCCACGAAACTTGTGAAGATGTCCTAAAAAATCGCCGCGACTTATTCGGTAATTACGATTTTCGCAACAAACCCAAAACCGACGAAGAGCAAATGATAATGGCAGCGGGATTCGAAGCCGCCAGCGAAGTAAAGAATAAATTTGAAATTCTCGGCATTGAGCAAATCGTATTTGATATTGATGTCCAAATCGCTGGAACTATCGACTTATTAGCGCGAGACAATGATACCGTATGGATATTGGATTGGAAGACGAATAAGAAAATTGAGTTTGAAAATCATTTCAAAGAAAACTCTCACGCCTTACACCCAATCTCACATCTTTATAACTGCTCAGGTGTTCAGTATGGCTTACAACTCTCAACATACGAGTTTCTGATGAAGAAAGCCGGATATTTCAGCCGTAACCAAAAGTTTCGCCGCGCCATCTTCCACTTAACGCCAAACGGCTACAAATTTTACGAATTGCCCGATTACGCAATAGAAGTGCGTGATATGGCGATTGCGATGCTCGAACAACCCCCATTCTAAGGAAATACTACTATGCGTACCGAAGAACTAATGCGTGAGTATCAGCAAGGCTCTATGCCTATGCCTGATAGCGGTTGGCAGAAGCTCGTCTATCTCGCGGCTGAATTACTCAAGACAGCCAAGCAGATGCGCAACACTCTCCGCACTAAACGCGAGAAACACCCTTCACCTTACACACAAACTGAACTATTCAAGGAGGATAACAATGATATTCGACGGTAGACATCTAATGTTAGTATTCGCCGCGCTCATTATTGGCGGAGTAATTGGTGTAGCCTTGGGAATGATTATTAAGGAGAAAAAATGATTAAACACAAATGTGAAACTTGCGGCAAGGAGTTCGAATCTCAGTACCCGCGACAGATTTATTGTAGCAAAGAATGCTATGAGGTCGCAGCTAGAGAAGCGAGGGCTAAGTATATGAAGACTCACACAAGTCACGAGGTTATCTGCGAGTATTGCGGCAAGACTTTTAATACATCTTTCTCGTACACCGCTTGCCGCGACTGTAGAGCGCTCGCTAAGGCTGGCTTTGCACCGCGTAACCCCAAGAGCTACGCTCAGATCCGTGCTCAGAATCTCGCCAATCCGCTCAAGAGCGAGTATCGCGGTCAACGCTGTAGCGGTTATACGAGAGCCGCCAAACCTTGTTTGATTTTACCAACAACCGAAGGAGATAATTGATATGAAAACTTGTTGCGACTGGGAATGCGCTGAGGCTAATCATTGCCAAGTCGGTGGCGTGCAATGCGATAGGTGCGGCGGTTACTTCTGCGACTGCGACCTTGGCTGGCACAACGGCAGATATGTCTGTGAGGATTGCAAGGCTGAGATGGAGAGTGAAGAAGAGGAAGGAGAAAACGATGAGAATAATAATTGATCAAGATGTTGGTGAAGTAAGGGATGAGATTGATTTATATGATCATTCGATTACTGAGGTTTTTGGCGAAGAGGCTGTCGAGAATTATATCGAGGGGCACTATGATTTAGTTGAGGCAGAGGAAATTCTTAGCGACTTTGATGATAATACACTAGAGATTATCGCTGAGTTAGCTAAACAGCGCGGCGAGCCGATTACAGCTGAAGAAGCTAATACGCTAGGCTATACGCTGAAAGCGCTTCGCGCTAAGAACATTCCTGTAGTGGATGAGAATGTAATTGTAGTGACTGAAAGTAAAGATCAGATGGTCTTATTCCCAGAGTTGGAAATAGGACTTCCGCCATACAAGGTAACAATAAAAATTGAAACAAAAAACTAAAATAAACAAAGGAGAATAACAATATGAACAACAAAAAAAACACCACGCTGAAATCCTACAAAGGATTCAACAAGGATCTCAAATGCCTGGACTTCCAATATGAAGTCGGCAAAGAATATGAGACGGATCGTGCGATTTTGTGCGAAAAAGGCTTTCATGCTTGCACCGATCCGCTTGCGGTTTGGGACTATTACAGCCCGTGTGATAATCATCGATTCTGTGAAGTTGAACAAGGCGGAGAGATCGAGAAGGAAGAAAGTACTAGTAAGGTGTCCTCGACAAAGATCAAGATTAAAGCCGAAATCGGAATCGCAGGACTAGTGAAAGCTCACATCGATATCCTCAAGGAAAGTACGATCAACAAGATTAAAGAATGGGTTGGCAAGAAGGATATTGATAAGAACTCCGCGCAGATTGGTTCAAGCGGTGACTACGCGAAGATTGGTTCAAGCGGTAACTACGCGAAGATTGGTTCAAGCGGTGACTCCGCGCAGATTGGTTCAAGCGGTG
>JAEIGA010002398.1_pt1 | contig 29916 bp, 23 predicted proteins | sample 9270691 | NCBI WGS metagenome assembly JAEIGA01 (sample SAMN17057246, study PRJNA624740) | gut metagenome | biome: biome; isolation source: fecal sample | host: Bos grunniens | place: China: Xizang | collected 2019
ACAAGGTCGCCGCAGCGCTTGTTTACCACAATAAGGTGGTTGTCTTCAAAAAGTATATCGTTTGGATGAAACATAGTTAGGTGTGTTCTACAAATTAGGGAATATTTGTCACAGATAGGTAAATTCTATTTCGGTCGCTTTGGGGTTTATTTTGGCATCTTTTCCTGCTTTTCGCGGTTGTAGTAGGCTACTGCGCCCTTAAAAGAGCAGAAAAACATGCTCAAAATCACCGCCCAAATCGCCACGACCTAATTTATAGAACCCACCTATAGTTGGAATGTAAATGGCAACAGAGCCTGTGCTGACTCTACGATAGAAGCTGTGCCGTTGCCGCTCATTATCAGTCGTATAGCTCTGCCCTGACGGCGCTCAACATCAAGGATAACCTGGCGACAGCCGCCACATGGGTAGCACTCGCGCTCAGAAGGGTCGGAGGCTATGGCAAGCGCCACAACAGGGTCCGATGCGTGGTTTGCCTCGGCATAGTAGAGTACACTTCGCTCGGCGCATATTCCGGAAGGAAAGACCTCGCTCTCGGAGTTTGCACCGTGGAGGATTTTGCCACTGGCAAGCCTTACGGCAGCACCCACATGAAAACCGGAGTATTTTGCATACGCCTTCTTTAGTGCAGCCTGCGCCTCAATGACAAGAAGCTTGTCGTCGGCAGGAAGCTGGTCAATTGTGTATTTGTGGTAACCGATTTCAAGTTTTTTCTCCATAGTAAAGCTATTATTTATTCTTCTGACTACAAATATACAAATTTGTTGCAAAGTTTCCAAAAAACTCTCTATTTTTGCGATATAGAACAGACCATCATATGTATATTTGGGGAGATGATAGACCATACAATAGCTATGCGGCTTATTTCAGGCGATTGTTCGGCAGTCGCGTGCAGAAGGTTGCTGTCAATGCCGGTTTTACCTGCCCAAATCGTGACGGTAAAGTCTCTACTGGCGGATGTACATTTTGCAATAACTCCGCCTTCACACCTTCATATTGCATCCCGACAAAGAGCGTGGCGCAACAGATTGAGGAGGGTATTGAGTTCCACCGCAGAAGATACCGAACAGCATCGCGCTATCTTGCCTATTTTCAATCCTTCTCCAACACCTATGCACCACTTGAAATTCTGCAGGATGTATATAGCCAAGCTCTTGATAATCCGCTTGTTGCAGGTATTGTTGTGGGAACTCGCCCCGACTGTATAGACGAGCAGAAACTCGACTACTTCGCTTCGCTTGCCCGTACGCACTACGTGGCTTTGGAGTATGGCATTGAGAGTACAGATGATGTCGTTTTAGCCTCTATAAATCGTGGACATGACTACGCTACGGCTGTTAGAGCTGTTGAGATGACTGCCGAGCGGGGTATACATTGTGGGGCACACTTTATCCTCGGCTTGCCAGGGCAGAGCGATGAGGATTTGATAGCTCAGACCGATAAAATCAATGCGCTGCCACTGACAACGGTGAAGTTTCACCAGTTGCAGGTCTTTCGTGGCACAACAATGGCAGAACAGTATGATAATAATCCCGAGCAGTTCCGTTTTTGGACGGTGGATGAGTATATCGAACTCTTCTCGGAGATACTCTCGCGTCTGCGCCCTGATATTGTTGTAGAGCGCTTTGCAAGTGAGGCACCACCGCGCTATCACTACGGCAGAAACTGGGGTTTGGTCAGAAATGAGACACTTTGGACGATGCTTGAGAAAAGATTATTGGAAAAAAATATATATCAAGGGAAAAATTTTATACCTTTGCAACTTGAATAAGGTAGGTTTTATAAATTAGGTCGAGACGATTTTGGAGGATATTTCGTGGCAATTTTGCAGCTCTTTTGAGGGCGCAATAGCCTATTGACTCGCCTGTAAAGGCGACCCTTTACCGCTGCGCCTTGGCAATTCAAACTAAGTTTGATTGCACTCGGCTTAATCGCGGCATTGTAACCGAGAAAAGATGTAAAATTGGTGGAAATAGACCCAAAAGCGACCGAAATAGAATTTACCAAAAAACAGAAATAACATTTGTCCTAATTTATAGAACATAGCTTAAACACGTTTCCTATGATTGAGTTGGGTAAATCGAGCATTTTTACGACTGTCAAGGAGTATATCCTTATGACTGTCGGCATGTTTTGTTACGCCTTTGGTTGGATTGGCTGTATCCTCCCGGCAAAGTGTATGGGTGGTGGTGCTTCGGGCTTGTCACTACTTATATATTATGCTACTGAAGGTACAATAAGCATCGGTGTTATGGTATTTATTATCAATGCCATATTGCTGCTTATTGCGGGCTTTATTGTCGGTTGGAAGTTTGGTATTAAGACCATCTTCTGTGTCTGCATGCTCTCGTTTGCCATGTCAACTATGCAGGCAATCTTTACACAGCCCGACGGAACTGTGATGGATATCTTCCAGCTCGATAACCGCCTACTTTCAACAATCCTCGGAGGTATCTTCTCGGGTGTTGGTGTGGCCCTGAGCTTTGCGCAGGGTGGTAGCACAGGTGGCGTGGATATCGTTGCTATGATTATCAATAAGTATCGCACAGTCTCTTATGGTAAGATTGTTCGCTCAATCGACTCTGTGATTATCGGCTCGGCAATTCTGCTCCCTGCCTCGGCAAATATCGGCATCGATGGCGTTATCTACGGATTTGTTATGACAGCGGTATTTAGCTATGTGGTCGATATGCTTATGACCGGTAACCAGCAGTCAAACCAGATAATGATTGTCTGCCAGGATTACCAGGCTATGGCTGACGCTATGAATAACATCGCTCACCGTGGCGCTACAGTTATAGATGCTAAGGGTTGGTATACAAAACATTCGCATAATATCGTTATGGTTGTATGCCGTAAGCGCGACACCCCAACAATCCTTAAACTCGCTCATCAGGTAGACCCCGATGCCTTTATTACTATCGGCTCAGTTATGGGTGTGTATGGTAAGGGCTTTGAGGCGCTGAATAAAATTTAAAGCGGATAATCAGCAGATTAAAAATGCCGACAATGAAATATTGTTGGCATTTTTTTTTACTGTTCATTGTCAAAAACGAGCTGTTCATAACCAAAAACGGCGTATTGGTAGGTGTTGTAGCATCTGTTTGTAAAAATTTTTATATCTTTGTAAGACGTAGAATGTGCGAATTTTTGAAATAACAACTAAAATAACTACATTATGAACAGAAAGTTTTATTTGACTCCATCCCTTGAGGAGGAGCTCTTCCGCGCAGAGCAAGGCTTTGCGTTGTCAACCACAGAGGGTGGATTTAATATCGGTGAAGGTGGCAACTTTACTGAGGAGGGTGTAGATTGGTAATCAGGGTTTAATCGTAAAAATTTGGAACAATGAAGAAGTTTTGGTCTATTTTTACTGTTGCTCTGGTAGCTTTGAGCGCAGTATCTTGCAGCAATAATTTTGAGGAGGAGGTAGTTCTCGGTGGCGAGACTCTCTCATTTAATGTAAACATCGACAACACTCGTACCGCACTTGAGCAGGACAAGAATGGTTGGAACACCGTTTGGGTTGGTAACGAGACCCTTGTAGTCTCTGACGGCACTAACAGCTATAGCTTTAAGAACTCTACTGATAACATGAACAAGTTTACTTGCGAGGCTGTAGGTGTTCGTTCACTTATTGGCAAGAAGGTAGATGTTGTCTACAACGCAGTTATCAATAGCGCAAATGGTGCAGCAGGTATGACACTTGAGGGTGCGGCTGATAGCTTTAGCGAGTCAGTAGCTATCGAACTAGCAGCTGACAACGCATTCTTGAAGCTTACATCTACAGCTGATGTTACCCTTAGCGCTTCTGAAAATATCTTTGGTGACGGCTCTGCTCGTCTTAAGAGCGTGACTGTTAAGGCTGGTACAGATGTACTTGTACCTATTTATGCAGCTAAAGATGTTACTTTATCAGCTATTAAAGATGTAACTGTTAAGGAAAAGGTTCTTACTTTTGAGAATAACAAGATTTACAACCTTGGCACACTGACAGAGGCTCCAACAATTTATCTTGTTCCAAATGCAGACTGGAAGCAGGCAGATGCTTGGTACTCAGCTCACTTCTATAATAGCAATGGCGGTTTTGCGGATGTTAAGATGACAGACGCAGATGCTGATGGTATCTATGAGTGTAAAGTACCTGCTAATATGACAGATGTAATCTTCTGCCGTATGAACCCTGCTTATCCAGAGTTTTCATGGAACTCAGAGGAAGAGAACAATCACGTTTGGAATGAGACTATTAGCAGCACTATTGGTGTTGAGCCAAATAACTACTACTATATTACAGATTGGACTGCTGGTGAGTGGCATGAGGCTAACTATGAGTTCCCTGTAGTTACTGAGTCTTATAAGGTATATGTTTATCAGTACGAGAATACTTGGAGCAAGCTCAATCTCTATTCTTGGAATAGCAGTACAAACGCTAATTACACTGGTAGTTGGCCTGGAACTGCAAACACAACTACCGAGACAATAAATGGTTATAAATACAGAGTTTGGGAGTTGCCAACAGCGGCTACTGGTAAGAACATTATGGTTATTCTAAACAATGGTTCATCACAGACTGGCGACAGTGGTCCTTATACAATTAATGGAAATTTGTATCTGTTGCTTCGAGGAACAAGTATCTCTGTTATTGAAGACCCTAACAGTCCAGAGCCAACTGTTGAGTTGCAGCCGCGTTCGATTTATGCATTGGCAGAACACACAAGTACCCTGAATATTTACTGGTGGAATGCAGGTCCAACTTGGCCAGGAGAGGCGATGACAACTGAGTATATTAATGGTAAGAAATATTATAAGTATACCTTTAATAAGAGCCTTGATGGGTCAGTATTGGCTGGTGTGATTTTCAATAATGGCTCAGCACAGACTGGTGATATTAAGAATGTAAAGCTTGATAAAGATCTGTTCTACAAAGTGAACAGCAATTGGAGTTATTCACTGATTGCTGACCCAAGATAAACTAACAACCATACTGTAAAGCCGCTTTCGGGCGGCTTTTACAGCGTATATAGATGATGAAAAGAGTAATGAACTACACAAAACCGGAGGTTAGACCTCTGGTGGTGGCGCTTGAGCGTGGATTTGCTGTAAGTGCTGAGGCGGGATTTGGTTTGCCGTCGTATGATAATGAGGATGTAAGTAATAATTGGAAGTAATCAATTAGAGACAATGAAGAGATTTTTTTATGCTTTTATTGCCGTTGTAGCTGCTTTTAGCTTTGCGGCGTGCGAGAAGGATAATACCGAGTCTGCGGGCAAGGGATTGTCATTCTATGCAACTATTGACAGTGGCGAGTCGCGCATTGCGATGAGTCAGAGCGGTGAGGTGTGGAACTCTGCTTGGGAGGGTGATGAGAGCCTTACTGTAACACCAAATTTTGAGAGTTATTTTGTATTTACAAACACCACTGCCGAGCCAAACAAGTTCTCTTGTACTATGGCGGGTGTTGAGGCGCTCAAGGGTGCCGAGAAGGTATATGTTTTCAACTCTAATGCGCTCAACTCTGTAAATAGTGCGCTTGGTGCTGACGGTATGTTCCTCTATGCGGAGAGCGCATGGAAGGAGAATATCGCTCTTACAGCATCTTCAGCAATGCTCCACTTTGACTCTGAGTACTTTGTGACCTTTGAGGCAAAGGATATGTTTGGCGATGGCAACAGCGGACGTCTTTCTGAGATTACCGTTGCTGCGGGTACAAGTGTCTTTGTGCCTATCTTTGCAGGTAACACAACCCTCAGCTACTCAATCGGTGGCAAACTCTGCAAGAGCATGGAGCTTGAGGCAAAGGCTGGCGTAGTATATGAGCTTGGTACACTTGTTCCAGGTACTGACACTCCAACTCCAGACCCAACTCCAGACCCTGCAGGTGGTGTTGTATATCTTGTGCCAAATGCTGATTGGGCGCAGGGTGGCGCTTGGTTTGCAGCTTACTATTGGGGTGGTGCTGGCGATGGCTCAGTAAAACTTACAGATGAGAATTCTGATGGCATTTATGAGGGAAATATCCCTGCTACCGCTACTGGCATGCTCTTCTGCCGCATGAACCCTGCATATCCAGACTTCGCTTGGAACTCCGATACCGAGACCGACCACGTGTGGAATCAGACTGGCGACCTTACTCCAGGTGTTGCTCCAAACAACTACTTCTACATTACCGGTTGGGATACTGGCGAGTGGAACGCTGCAGGTTATGTTCCTGAGGTTCCTGCGCAGAGCTTCTCTTTGGCTGGCTCATTTAACGGTTGGAGCAACCTTGTAATGACATACTCTGGTGGTATCTACTCTGCAAAGGGTGTGGCTATGGCAGCAAAGGATGAGTTTAAGGTTAAGGATACATCAACTTGGGATATTAGCTATGGTGGTGGCGTGGCAACTCTGAACCCTAACCACTATATGAAGGTGTACGCTAATGGCGCAAATATTATGATTGCCGAGGCGGGCACATATGACGTCTACTTCGACCTTGAGCAGCTCAACCTCTATGTTGTTACTGCAGGCACAGACTATACATCCGTTCCTCTTCAGGGTGAGGGCGGTAGCGGAGGCGGTGGCACTTCATCTACTTGGAGCATCTCTGGCGAAATGAATGGTTGGGGCGATACAGTCATGGAGGCAACATCAACTGCCAACCTCTTCGTAGCTAAGGGCATCACAACAACTACTGAGTACTGTAAATTCAAGGTGCGCAAGGATGGTAATTGGACTGTGAACTACGGTGGCGCATTCAGCTTCTTTGAGAGCAATAAGTTTATGACTGCGTGGTCTCAGGGTCAGGATATGCACATCATCACCCCAGGTACCTATGACATCTACTTCCAGTATATTGATGACAATGAGGGTAAGGTTTACCTGCTAACTGCTGGCACAGATTACACAGTAGCTGTCGAGCAGACTGGTGAAGGTCCAGCACCTGCACTCTCTACTGTAAGCTTTGGTATTGTTGGTACTCACAATGGCTGGAGTGCTCCAGATGTTAAGATGAGTTACAACTCCTCTGTTAGTGCATATGTTGCGACAAATGTAGCCCTTTCTGGCGAGTTTAAGATTCGTGGTAATGAGTCTTGGGGTGCATATAACTATGGTGCTGAGGCTTCTGGTGCTGTAACTGTAGGCAAGAGCATCAAGGTTAAGAATGGTAGCAATACCAATCTTACTGTTGCTGCCGGCACATATGATGTCTACTTCAGCTATGACAAGAATCTTGTATGGGTAATGACTCCAGGTCAGGTTCCTGCAGATTTATAGTAATAAGCTAACAACAGAAAGAGAGACCGCATATGCGGTCTCTTTTTTTATGTTGATGTACTATACCGGGTCAATGTCGCAGATGATTGCAACTCCCTTAGCGTCGGGTGCTGAGCGGTGCTCAGCGACGATGTCGGCGACGATATTTCGGGCGCGAGAGAATGGTGCCGATGACTCAATTTTGATGATTATCTGCACGATATATTGGTCGCGGATGCGGTCTACTAGTGGTGTTACGGGGCCCAAAACACGACTGCCGAATTTATTGCGCAAACTTACTCCTAACGCAGATGCCGTATGGGCTAGGTGCGCAGGGGTTTGGTGTCTAAGTGTTATGCGTATAAGTCGGCTAAATGGTGGATAGTTAAACATCTGTCGTTCATGTAGTTGCGCAGTGGCGAAGTGTTGGTAGCCCTGCTCGGATAGCGCAGCAAATACTGGATGTGCGGCATCAGCGGTCTGGATAACCACCTCGCTTGCTTTATCTCTACGACCTGCGCGACCAGCCACTTGAAGAAGAGTCTGCCATGCACGCTCTACGGCGCGAAAGTCGGGAGCATTGGTCAGATTGTCGGCATTAAGGATTCCTATTAGCGTCACCCCCTTGAAATCCAAACCTTTAGCCACTATCTGCGTACCTACAAGGATGTCGGCATCGCCTTGGGCAAAGCTCTGTATTATGCGGTTGTAGGCAGCCTCGGAGCTAGCAACATCGCTATCGAGTCGTAGCACGCGAGCTGTAGGGAATAGCGCTGCAATCTCCTCTTCAACCTTCTCTGTTCCAAAGCCCTTTGCTTCGAGTTGTGAGGTTTTGCAGTCGGGGCAGTATTGTAACTCCTTGACCGAGTATCCACAGTAGTGACAGCGCAGAGTTGAGGACTTAAGGTGGCGGGATAATGTAACGTTACAGTGCGGACAGCGTGCCGTCCAACCGCAGCGTGGACACTCAACATAAGGTGCGTATCCTCGACGATTTTGGAATAGGATTATCTGTTCTCCCCGCTCTAAGCGGTCGGCTATACGGTCAAGAAGTTCTTTGTTGAAGTGGCTCTTGCGCTCTCCGCGCTTAACGGCTCTGAGGGTGTCAGAGATGATAATCTTGGGCGGCAAAGAGCCTCCGTAGCGAGTCATAAGTGTTACGCCTGCATATTTGCCAGCCATGGCATTGTTAAAACTCTCTAACGAAGGGGTTGCGCTACCGAGTATTGTCTTTGCACCGTGAAGTGAGGCGAGCATAACTGCAGCATCACGCCCGTGATAGCGTGGGCTCGGCTCCGATTGCTTGTAGCTACTATCGTGCTCCTCATCTACAACAACAAGCCCTAAATCTTTATATGGCAAAAAGAGTGCTGAGCGCGCTCCGACAATTAGCCTGCCGGAGTCTGTCTGGAGCATATCCATATAGATCTGCGTGCGGCGCAGTGGGGTGAGCTTTGAGTGGTAAGATATTACCCTCTGCCCGAACATCTGCTGTAGACGCTCGGTGAGCTGTGTGGTGAGAGAAATCTCTGGAACCAGAAAGAGTACATCCTGCCCTTGCGCAAGTGCATGGGCAATGCGATGGGTATAAATCTCGGTCTTGCCAGAGCTGGTAACGCCGTGGAGAAGTGCAACGTTGCACACCTCTAACCCTCTATCTATCTTCTCAAGGGCCTTGCTCTGCTCTTCAGAGAGCGTTGGCAGTAGAGTGTGTGATATAGGAAGCATCTGTGGCTTACATTCGCGCTCGGCGCTCTCTATATATCCAGCCTTTATAAGCGTTAAGATTATTGCACTATCTGCACTACACTCCTTGCGAGCAATTTCACCACCATTGGCAGCAAGGAGCGAGAGCAATGCTGCCCTACGGGGTGCACGACGAGAGAGGCGATTAAACTCCTCTGCCTCAGGCATGCTTTTGAGTCTTAGAATCTTCTCAGTAGGTAGTGCATAGGGGATATATAGCTCCTCGCTCTGGGCGTGTGGCTTGATAAGTGATGGCAGGGCTATTCGCATAACCTCACCAAGGGTGGAGAGGTAGTAGGATGCCATCCAACTCCAGAACTCAATCTGCTTTGGTGTCAGTAGTGCGAAGTTATAGAGCCTCTTTAGTACAGGCTTAACCTTGCCACGCTTTGGGGGGTTGTTGTGTAGGCGTAGAACAATGCCGGTATATACACTTCGCTGTCCGAACTGCACAGCTACTGCTTCACCCACCTTGAGGTCGGGGATATGGCTCACTGCAAAGGTATAGCAGGGTTGAGCCAACGGCAGTATAATATCGGCAAAGGTCATTGACACTAAATGCTAAAACGGCACATCATCACTTGGTGGTGCCACAGGTGCTGCAGGTGTTGGCATAATGTCAAACTCCGCTGCGCCAGTCATATTCTGCAGTGGCGATGGTTGTGAAGCAGCAGGGGCAGGGGACTCGTATGTGTCATACTGCTCACCATGCGGAACAGCCTGCGGGGTGATAGTAAGGTTGGCAAAGCGAGCCTGCTCCTTAATAAATCGCATCTTGACATCTGTAACCTCACCGTTACGGTGCTTAGCAAGGATAATCTCGGCAATACCGTCGGTGCTTGTATGGTCCTCGGTCTCGGTAAAGCCGTAGTACTCAGGACGGTGGATAAATGCTACAACGTCGGCATCCTGCTCGATGGCACCCGACTCACGAAGGTCAGAGAGCTGTGGACGCTTAGTTCCTCCGCGTGACTCTGTATTACGAGAGAGCTGCGAGAGGGCTATAATTGGCACATTAAGCTCCTTGGCAATAGCCTTGAGTGTTCTGGAGATAAATGCCACCTCCTGCTCACGGTTGCCGTTAGCTCCACCGCCGACATTTCCCGCTGTCATGAGCTGCAAGTAGTCCACGATAATAATCTTAATGCCGTGGTGAGAGTGTAGTCGGCGAACCTTTGAGCGGAACTCAAAGATTGATAGTGCCGGAGTATCGTCAATATATAGTTTTGCCTGCCCAAGTGGTTTACTTGCCACCATAAGGTGATTCCAGTCGGCAGAGGTGAGCTGTCCGCTACGGATAAGTTTGCTGTCCAGACCTGTCTCGGCAACGATAAGTCGCGTCATCAGCTGTACGGCCGACATCTCAAGCGAGAAGAAGGCCACTGGACACTGATAGTCGATAGCCATATTTCGCGCCATAGAGAGCACAAAGGCTGTCTTACCCATTGATGGGCGCGCTGCGACGATAATAAGGTCTGATGGCTGCCAACCCAAGGTTACATTATCCAAATCGGTAAAGCCGGTGCAGACACCGCTATACTTAGAGTCGTTTTTACCCGCCTCCTCAATCTGTTTGATAGCCTTATTAAGGATGTCGAGCGAACTCTGAACGCTACGCTTAACGTGTCCCTCTGTTACGCGCAAGATAGATGACTCAGCAAAGCCAATAAGCTCTGTAAGGTCTGTAGCGCTGTCGTAAGATCGGCGTTGAATCTCCACGGCAGAGGTGATAAGCTCACGCTGAACATACTTCTGGGCAACAATGCGGGCGTGGAACTCGACATTTGCTGCTGCACCAATCTTCTGAGTTAGCTGTGCCAGGTACGACACACCACCAACCTTTGTCAGCTGACGATTTGCCTTCAGATACTCTGTAACAGTGTATATATCGATAGGCTTGCCGACCGTTGCAAGTTCATTTATGGCGTGGTATATTATGCGGTGCTCCTCAGTGTAGAAGGACTCCTCAGAGATATACTCCTGAACGGTTGTAACTGAATCGCTCTCAAGCATCAATGCTCCAAGCACAGCTTCCTCAAGCTCTACAGCCTGCGGTGGTACTAAGCCTGCAATTTCTGCCTCTGGAACAAGGTTATTGTATGCTTCGCGGTTCTTTTGGGACGATTTGTTATACTCTTTTGCCATAATTTTACGCCATTATATTTGCAAAGGTAATAAAATAAGTTGAAAAAGAGCAGCTGCCCACAACTATTTATCTGCAAGATGTCGTGATGCGGCAAGTGTGGCGACAGAGATTTTAACATCGCCATCGCAAGCCTTTATAATTGATTGTGCGAGGGTTGAGAGTGTTGCGCCTGATGTAAATACGTCATCGACAAGCAGAATATGCTTGCCTTTAAGGCGTTCTGGATGGGGTGTGGTAAAGATATTCTCGATATGCTGCCAGCGATTGATAAACTCCATACCTGCCTGCGGTGGGTTATTAACCGTGCGTTTAACTGCATTATGGCAACACCTAATACCTGTTTTGCGACTTAGTCCCAGAGCAATATACTCGGTCTGGTTATATCCACGCACAAGTCGGCGACGCCAATGTAGCGGTACGGGGACAATTAGGTCAATGCCCTGAAAAAAGTCGGTGCGAAGCAGCTCGGTAGCAAACCACTGTCCCATATTTTGAGCCAAGAACCAGTGGTTGTGGTACTTGAACTCGTGGATAATATCACGCCACTTACTCCCCTCGACATACCACATAAACGCGGCAGCGCGCTCAATGGGAACAATACCCCAGAAGCGTTGCTCCATGGCGTTATCGTGACTCTGCCAGAGGTGGGTGTATGGGGCGGAGAGGTTGCAAGCAAGGCAGACAAAGCTGTCTGATTGTTCTAACCGCTTACCACATACGGGGCATGTTGGGGCAACAACAAGGCTCTTGAGCGAATGAAGTAGGCGGGAAAAGTTCATCAGAGAAGCTCCTCTGTTGTGTTGTTGTTAAACTTATCTGCAAAAAGTTTAGCGGCATAGCTCTCGGGAATGAATATCTTGCGGATACTCATAGCCTCTAAGATGCTCTTGTGCACTGTATCGAGGGCTCGGGCGTAGATATTCTCAACACGTAGCTGCTTAAGTGCAGCAACAGCGCGCAGAGAGTGGTCCATACTCTGACCTATAGCCACAACGGCGCAATCTATGTCGCTCAGAGGAAGTGAGCGCATGGCTGTGCTGGAGGTGGCATCCATAATATAGGCAAAGGCAATTCGGTCCTTTATCTGCTCTACGCATAACGGGTCGTTATCTATGCCGATAACCTCATGACCGTTGTCTGTAAGTGTCTGGGCAAGGGTCTTACCGAAGTTTCCCAGACCGATAACTAGATATTTCATAACTCTATTTATAGAATCTACCTTAATTTATTATTACATTCTCCTCTGGTAGGCGATAGTGGCGGCGCTCCTGGCGTGAGAAGAGGCTCATCGCTACAGTTATTAGTCCCACACGACCGATAAACATCATCACGGAGAAGATTACTTTACTCACATCTGTTAGCTCTGAGGTTATGCCGAGCGATGCACCTGCAGTGCTGAGTGCCGAGATGGTCTCAAATAACAGGGCGAACGGCTCCAGTTGCGGCTCAAGTAGTACTAGGGTAACAAAGCATGTTATAATAACCATAACCGAGCCGAAGATTGTGGCATAGGCACGCTTGACAGAGTGGTCAGTAATCTCGCGATTGAACATTGTTACACTGCTCTCACCGCGCACAATTGAGAGGAATGAGGCAAAGGCTACACCGATAGTATTGACCTTAATACCTCCGGCAGTAGACTGCGATGCTCCTCCAATCCACATAAGGATGATGTAGAGGATAAGAGTTATGAGTGAGAAGTGTGTTATGCTAACGCTATTAAAACCGGCAGTACGAGGTGTTGTGGCGTTAAAGAAGCTATGCGTAAGTTTATCTATAACACTCATCCCTGCAAAGGCTCCATCCCACTCCGTAAGTGCTATAGCTACCGTGCCTGCGATAAGTAGTATAATTGTTGTGCTGACGGCAATCTTTGTATTCAGCTGTGCCAGGTGTGGCAGACGCATAGGATTTTTATTGCCAGTCAGACGATTTAGCCCATAGCGGATATAGTAGAAGAGGGCATTTTTAAGATTGACGAGAATTGGAAAACCTATACCACCGAGGATAATGAGCATTGAAATGGTGATATAAAATCCACTGTGTCCTTGGATGAGCATTGTGTTGCCCAAATTACCCTCTAATGTTGAGAAGCCGGCATTGCAGAATGCAGATATTGAGTGGAAAATTGAGAAGAACACCTCATCTGCAAAGTTCATGCCCAGCGTACCATGGATAGTAGTCCATATTGCCACGGCACCTATAAGTTCTATGCCTATTGTAAAGCCAAGGATATATAGCAGTGTAGACATGAGTGAGGAGAATGTATCAGACCAGACCATATCTCGCAGTGCAAACTGGTCGTATAGAGCCGTATTGCCCATAAAGAAGAGAGCAAAGAAACTTGTTATGGTCATCACGCCTAATCCACCAATCTGCACAAGCAGTGCGATAACAATAAGTCCCTCCGTAGAGAATGTTGTGGCAAGGTCTACGGGAAAAAGTCCTGTAACACAGACGGCACTTGTGGATAGATAAAGGGCATCAACCATAGAGATTGTCACACCGTCAAGTGTTGAACGAGGAACCATCAGCAGTATCGTACCGAAGAAGATGATTATCAGAAATGCAGATGCTAATAGTTGGGCGGGGTTTGTTCTGCGGCGAGTGATATTTATCACCCCGCGCGAAATCTCCATTATTGAGAATATACCCACAATGGTGAGCATATAAAACTTGCCGGAAAAGGCGTGGTAGAAGCGTGCAAGCCATTGTGGAACGGATGCTGCCGGGAAAATATCGGGCATGACGGTTAAAAAGAGCAGCACGCCAAGCACGATGGTCGTGACAAAGTTATTCTTCCAAATGTGTCGCCAATTTGTCACCAGACGTAGTGTGAAGATAGCGACAAAGTAGAACTGCACAAAGTGGTAAACCTTATCTAAGTAGAACATCTCCTGTTGGCTAAGGGTAAAGCCGTAGTCAATTATCGCGGCAGCTATAAAGAGCACCGAGATAATGAAACTGAGTAGCTGAATGGCTATGCTGACCCTATTCTGCCACTGCTGAGATATGTAGCGCGAGATGATGTTCATACTACAAAGTTACAAAATTTTTCTGCGCATTACAAAATCTTGCGCACTATTACCGCTACCAAGGTCGTAGTCTGTAATATTCTGAGGCTGAGTAAACAGCTCTCCGGTAGGCTCAAAGCCAAATTTCTTATAGAACGACACTAATTGTTCGTTGGCGGGGATAAGGAGCAGATGGTTATAAATTCCACCCTTTTGAACACTATCTATTGCGCGGTGGATAAGGTCGCTGGCAATGCCCTGACCTCGGAACTTTGGAGCGGTGGCAACTGCATAGATGTAGCCATTTTGTTCACCGTTCTCCACTATCGGCACTATATGCAGCATAGCCACAGTGCGATTATTGATGCTATGGGTAAAGCAGCGCGCCGGGTTATAAAGGCGGATAAAGAAGTGGTCTATGGTAGTCAAGTCATCGCCAAAAGTGTCATGCCATAGCTGTCGCATATCTGCCTCGGCTGCTGTTAGTTGCAGTGCAGAGTGCTTTGTGAGCATAATTGTAGGGTAGTAGCTCTGTTTTGCACGGCGCAGACCCTCAAGGCCCAAGTCATCCTCGCGGTTGATATATCTATATTGTTCTGTGAGCTCCGTAGCCACAAGATTGTTAATCATTGCGCTAGCACCCTCAAAGATAGCGTCGCATTTCTCAATGTGGATGCAGAAGGTATCGTGGTTTATCTCTGAGCCCATAGCAAAGGCAGCAGGGGTAGAGTCAGCATAGAGAATCCATCCGCGCAGATTGAGCGATAAAAAGTTGTCAAATGCTCGGCGGAGAGCCAACTGCTCAGGGTCGGTACTCTTTACACCCTTTTGGTCGCACCATATGCGGTTGAGGTAGAGGCAATCCTCTAAATTATCAGCCGTGATAGCCTTAAAATCGTAACTATAGCGCGAGGTGAAGCGGTTGATAAAGTTTCGTTTAGGCTGATATTTTCGCCCTGGCAGAGTGGCCAGATCTTTTGATAGATAGATATAGTCTGCGTGAGATGGTGAGGCGTGGAAGGCCACTTTGTCGCCGCAGTGGCGCTCAACGATACCCTTCCAATGTTCATCTAATCCAAATAGACGCAACGGTGTGCCCAATGCCTCGGCATCGGCAGCGAGAGCTTCAAGGGCGGCAATCTCGTCACCACTGCCAACAGGTTGCATATATGCCGTCTGGTTGTCATCAGTGGTAAATCGGATAAGCAACCAGCCATGCAGTTGCGCCACCATACTATGATATGAGTCCTGCCAACAGAATATATTGGCAAAACTCATATCACAATTACGACACTCACTGCTATGTACTATCTGCTCAAAGCGCTCTCTATCGGCCAGCGTTACCCGACAAAAGCGAATCGGGGACGATATAGCTCTTGCGCTCTGCGTGTTCATAGTACTGCTGGATGTAGGCCTTGATGTAACTCTCGATATCTTTGTCATACGCACTATCAATAAGATTCTCTGTGCGCGCAATATCTGCAATATCGTATATCTCGCGTACAGCTCCGTCGCTAAAAATGTGGATATGCCTATCGGTAAATGCCTTATAGGCACCATTGTCGTAGACCACCGTTACCTTAACAGCGCTATTATCAAACAGATCTCGACCATATGCGAAGTACTCCTTGTCATAATTTAGCAAACCGAGCAGTGTTGGCATAATATCAATCTGCGAGGCTGGGCTGTCGCTACCTCCCTGAAGTGAGCCATCAGGGGTGTAGAGCAGACCGATAACATGGAAATCACCTGGTGAGCAGTTTGTACGTTCGGCGTAGTGTTCACACGACACATGATCTGCCACAAATGCAAAAACTGTGCTATCAAACCACTCCTTATCCCTATTTTGAGCAAAGAACTGCTCAAGCGCTCCGTCAAGGTATGCAGCACATGGTTGGATTAGGGTCTTGCCCTCTGGTAGACGCTCTTTCCACTCTTCTGGCACAACAAATGGATGGTGCGACGAGATTGTAAATACTGATGCGAGGAATGGCTGAGGCATAGTGTCAATATACTCACCCATAAATCCAAGGAACTTGTCGTCCCATATTCCCCAATAGTCGTCAAAGTCGCCGTAGCCGTGTGCTCGCTCGTAGTCCTCCTTGCTTATGCACTGCTCAAAACCAGCCGATATAGCGTAGGCGTCAAAGCCCATACTGCCTCGTTCTGAGCCGCAGAAGAAGGCTGTTGAGTAACCCTTCTCGCGTAGCAGTGTCGGCAGTGGACGGCTATCGCCCAAAGATTGGGGCATAAGTACAAATGGCTCGACAAGTGAAGGTATTGAGCCCCAAACACTTGGCAATGCTTGAATAGAGCGCTTGCCGTTGGCATACATGCGCTTAAAGGTATAACCACTCTGCATCAGTGAGTCCAGAAATGGGGTATAGCCCTTCTGCTCGTTATCTGTATATAAGTCTGGGCAGAGATAGGCTGAGTTCTCGGCGGACATACTCTCCATAACGAATATAACAACATTACGAGCCTTAAACTGATTGCTGTTATTTGGGAAATGGTATGGAGTGTATATTGAGCTGAGAGTCTGATTGTCAAAGTATTTGGGTGCTGCAACTGCACTGCTTCCGATAGTTCGGATAATGCAGAATGGATTTGAGAGCACAATGTTTGCTTTACTGCCCGTCTTGGCAAACTTCAGCGAGTAAGGTATTGCCGTAGGTCGTGCCATACGACTCAGTCCTCCGCGTATGCCGGCAATACAAGCAACAATAGTGAGGCATAACACTAGCGTGTTTGTCAGGTAGTAGCTCCAACGATTAAGTAGTGCTTGTGGCTCAATTTTGCGACGGTAGCCCCATACCAGCAGGGCAATAAGCGCAAATCCCGCAACGACAAGGTGGAGATTTTCAACGGCAAACTTGAGCATCAGCATTACAGAGTTGGAGTTGTCTGCAAACATGATCTCCTCGGCTGTAAATCGCTTCTCAGTATAGCGGAAATAGATTGTGTCAGCAATATTGACAGCAATACAAAAGGCTCCTACAATGACATAGTACCAGAAAAGGATGCCTTTATACCACCCTTTTTCGCGCAGGTGAAGTGGAAGTAGACTCAGGACAATCCACAGTCCAAAGGCGTAGCAGATAGATATTGTGTCAAATCTTAATCCGCCATATATGAGTCGTGGAAGTTCGCTCCATTCAATACTTCCAAAGATATCGCTATTGTATAGCGTAAAAATTACTCTGCACAGCATCAGTACTACATATAGTAGCACTGTGCGGTACAGAGTGAGCATTGGATATGTTCTAAAAAACGATTTCAAACTATTCACAAGCCTTAAGTGACATATCAAGCGACTTAATCTGGTGAGTAAGTGCGCCTACAGAGATAAAATCAACGCCAGTGAGTGCATAGTCGCGCAGGGTGTCAAGGGTAATACCTCCACTAGACTCTGTCTGGCAACGTCCAGCAACCTTCTTAACTGCCTCGGCTGTCATCTCAACCGAGAAGTTGTCAAACATAATACGATCTACGCCACCAGCTGCAAAAACCTCGTCAATATCCTCAAGGGTACGTACCTCGCACTCGATTGGGATATTCTTGCCCTTAGCTTTGAGATACTCCTTTGCACCAAGAACTGCCTTGCGAACACCTCCAGCAAAGTCAATGTGGTTATCCTTGAGCAGAATCATGTCAAACAAGCCGATACGGTGGTTTTCGCCACCGCCAATCTTTACAGCCATCTTGTCAAGTACGCGCATACCTGGTGTGGTCTTGCGGGTGTCAAGTACCTTGGTGTGTAGGTCTGCAATACGATCTGCATAGACAGCGGTCTGAGTAGCAACACCGCTCATGCGCTGCATAATGTTAAGAAGGATACGCTCTGCCTGAAGTAGTGATTGCAATCGACCCTCAACATAGAATGCCACATCGCCAACCTTTACTCTGTCGCCATCCTTCAGTAGCAACTCAACCTTCACCTCTGGGTCAAGGCGCGAGAGAATTAGTTGTGCAATCTCAATACCTGCAATAATGCCATCCTGCTTGCAGAGTAGCTTCATACGTCCACGCTCAGTGGCAGGAATACAGCATAGTGATGTGTGGTCACCATCGCCCAAATCCTCGCTTATAGCGAGCTCAACGAGGGCGTCAACATAAGTTTTGTACTCGGCTTTCATATTTTCCTAAAATTATGTGTCAATTATTTTATTGAACCAGTGAGTGTTACACGTGCATTCATAGATGCTATGTCGCAGCTCAACATAACAGAGTTGTTTGAAACAGTACCGGTAAAGTTGGTCATTGTGTACTGCTCGTACTTCTGCTCGCCAATAGTCGGAACAATAGTAGCGACATTAAACATGCGCTGTGTGCCGTCCTCAGAGAAAGAGAATGGAACATCAGCAAGAGTAAAGGTAATCTCTGGCATCATAGGCACAAAGCGGAAATCCTTGAAGGTGATGTTTGTAACCTGCTTAGAGAGATTTGCCTGGAAGAAAGAGAGTGTGAGCTCGTCATCCGAAGAGGTTGAACCCTCGCCAGGGTTGATTGCTACGATTGCATTTGCAGTGTACTCTGCCTCCCAAGTCTGTAGAGCGTCATTTCTGCCAAAGGTTGCGTGGTAGATAACTCCACCAAAGTTCACTTCAAAATCAATAACTACGCCATGGTCTGAAATAGAGCCTACAAAGTTGAGCATTGTGTACTCCTCGCGAGGCACGCCGCCAACAGTAGGAACAATAGCCTTCTCGTTGAACACCCATGAGCCGTAGAGTGGATCGTTGATGTCGTTTGAGTTGTAGAGTTTGAACTGAATGTCTGAAACGAGGAAGTTTACATCAGGCATCATCGGCACAAACTTTACACCCTCAATGCCAATGTTGACATAGGGTTTTGTAATATCCTTCATCTCAACGGTAACAATGGCATTGTCGGTATATGCTACGCCACTCTCTTTGTTGGTGGTTACCATATCTCCGCTAATAGACTTAGACCAAGAGTTGTTCTTCTCGGTGCTGCTAAGACAGGCAGTAACCATAAGAAGCGATACTGCCATTAAAATCAATTTTTTCATAAAAATAAAATACTATTTAATTAAACTCTAAAACAAATCTAACGCCCGCTGTTGCCCACTTTGCACGCTGTAAAAAGCGGTTGCTCATACTCTCAAAGTAGAAGAGGCTGTAGCGGCTATTGGTAATATTTTTTGCCCACACATCAACCTTCCACCCTTTACCCTCAAGGCTCACAGTACCGTCGAGGGTGACATAGAGTGGCTGGCTGAGGCTGTTGCTCTCGTTCCAGTATATTCTACCTGCACCGTAGCTGCTCAGGCTGAAGGTCAGACCCTCAAGAGCTTTGCCCTTAAGTGGTAGGGTATAGCTAGCTTGTAGTTGTAGCGTATTCTGCGGAGCGTATGGTATAGCATTGCCCGCGTAGTCGTTCACTCCATCAACAAACTTACGAAAGCGTGCGTTGGTATATCCATAGCTGGCTCCTAAATTTAGCCCCTCAATCGGGGTGTAGTTGAGCGACAACTCTACACCATAGCTGCGTGTTCTGCCGGCATTGGTCATCATACGACCTGTAGTCTGCCCTGGTGGAAAGAGGGTAAGCTGCTGGTCGAAGCACTCTATCCAGAATAACGCGAAATCGGCACGAAATCGTCTGTCTTTGGTAGAAAAATGTCCACCAACCTCTGCGTTCCAGCTCTTCTCAGGCTCGTAGGTGATTATATCCATCACATCAAGCTCTTGATATAGACCCATATAGTCCTTCACTCGGCGCTGAAGTACCTCGGAGAACATCTGGGTGTTGAATCCGCCAGCCTTGTAGCCCTTTGAGAGGGATAGGTAGAGGGTGTTGTGGCTGTCTATAGAGTATGTAGCTGTAAACTTTGGAAGAAACTCCATAAAGTTCTTCTTCAGGCGGTCGCTATCGTCAATATTTAGAGCCACCTCTGCAGGCTGCTTGGTCGTATCATTAGGTACGGCGGTGTAGTAGCTGTTGGCATAGTTGTGGTAACGCATAGCAATATGCTCGCTATCTAATCGCACGCCAAGGGTTAGTAGCCATTTGCCAACTTCGAGGGTAGACTCGTGGTAGAGTGCCCAGCCGAAGGTCGAGGTGAAAAAGTCACTACCAAGCAGTAGCGTATCCCCTTGACTGCCGTCAGCCTTGCCCCAGTGATACTCGCCAGGGTAACCGCCATGCTGGTTAATGTTCTTGAGAATTAGGTTGTCAATGCCATCCTTGAGGAAGGTCACCGGCGCCTGCATAGCCTGATGCTTATAGAAAGCAAATGCGCCAGCAAGCCACTTGTAGCGACCTGTGGTACGTGAGCGGATAATTACATCTTCGGAGATATCGTGCTGCTGCTTTGCCTGCTCAAGGGTGAAGTAGCTCAGTGGCAAAAAATCTTGATCCATAACCATGTGGTCATCAAGATATTGATAGGAGGTGATGCTTGTCAGGGTAATCCTTTCCCAGTCGTGACGTGCTGTAACGCCCTCGGTAATAGCAAAGCGGTTGTATGATGCAGGGTCGTTATAGCAGATTTTACCAATAAGGTCGCTATGTTGCTCCTTGCTGCTATCTGCGGCACCGACATAGCTGTATGGATAGCCATTTTGGTTTAGATAGCTAACAGCAAGGGTGTTGTCAAGGCTTAGGAAGTTGCGTCGCCATTGGAACTTGCCCCTTATGTCGGCATTATTGCTCTTTTCAAGAAGGCTATTGTTGTAGTCGTTGCGGAAGTATCCGTCGCTATGTGCAAACTGTGCCGATATTGAAGAGCCCATGCCGGCCTTATGTTTGAAATATGCCGAAGCACCTGCACGGTAGCTATTTCGTGAGCCATATTCGGCACGTATACGAACACCCTGATAGCGCAGAGGTGAGAGGGTGTAGATATTGACAACACCGCACATTGTATTTCTGCCATAGAGGGTAGACTGCGCACCACGAAGCACCTCTATGCGTTCAATATCGGGAAGAGAGGTGTCGTAGAGGTTTTTGTCAGCAATAGGCACATTGTCTACCGTCATACCCACCACCGGCTGGTCAATTCGGGTGCCAAGACCGCGAACATAGATTGATGAGGTCATGCGTGAGCCGTAGTCCGGCATGTAGAAGTTGGGTGCTGCGGTGATAATATCCTTGATTCCGCTTATGCCCCTCTGCTCAATACTCTTGAAGTCGAGCACTGTAGAGGTGATTGCGCTCTTGCTTAGGTTCTTCTCGTGCTTTACCACTGTGACCGCCACGGGATCTACAGCCATCAGTGTATCAGCTTGTAGTAGAGTAGCACTTTTGTCGCTTTCGCCTGCGCCCCTATCGTGTGCGCGCGCGAAAACCACAAAAGGAGCGACCATAAAGGCCGCCAAAAGCGCGTATCTACAGAATCGACTAAACATCGGAGCAAAGATATTGAATCTTTATGAGATTAACAAATTTATGGCAATTATAGGCTGATGCCCTGTTGGAATATCAAAATTTTGTAGTTTATAAAAAGTTTATTATCTTTGTTGCTTGTAATGAAGTGCCTCTATAACATAGCGATGGAGTGTTACAGAGTCGGAATTGCTTTAGCTTCTCCGTGGAATGAGAAGGCAAGACTCTGGCGAGTTGGTCGTAAGGACCTTTTCGAGCGAATGCGCAACAGCATTGACCCGAATAGTCGCATTATCTGGGTACATGTAGCCTCTCTGGGAGAGTTTGAACAGGGTCGTCCGATAATTGAGAAGATTAAGGCTGAAAGACCTGAATACAAGATACTTCTAACATTTTTCTCACCTTCTGGATACGAAATCCGCAAGAATTATCAGGGCGCAGATTATATCTTCTATCTGCCGTTAGATACCGAGGCAAATGCCAAGGAGTTTTTGGATATTGTAAAGCCCGAGTTGGCGATATTTGTAAAGTATGAGTATTGGCTCAATATGCTTGAGCAGCTGCGCCTAAGAAAAATTCGTACATTTATTGTCTCGGCAATCTTCCGCCAAAATTCGATATTCTTCCGATATTATGGCGAGATGTGGCGCACAGCTCTTGATACTTTTGAGACCATCTTTGTGCAGGATGCCCACTCGTTAGAGTTGCTCAGCCAGTTGGGTTGTGACAATGTGGTGGTTGCAGGCGATACTCGCTTTGACCGCGTAGCTCAGATAGCCTCTCAGGCGAAAAAAATTGACATTGTTGAGCAGTTTAAGGGTGGTAACAGGCTCTTTGTTGCGGGCTCTACATGGGGCGAAGATGAGGAGTTGATAGTTCGTCTGGCAAACGAAAATCCGACTATTAAGTTTGTCATCGCGCCTCACGAAATGGAAGAGAGCAGAATGGCAAAAATTGCTCAAACAGCTGAGCACGGTGCGGTGAGATATACGCAATACACTGCCCAGGATAGTGATAATCAGATTCTGATTTTGGACACTATGGGTATGCTGTCGTCGGTATATGGATATGCAGAGTTCTCATATATCGGTGGCGGATTTGGCGTGGGTATTCACAATACTCTTGAGGCGGCAACATTCGGACTGCCAATAGCCTTTGGCCCAAACTATAAGAAGTTCAAAGAGGCTCGTGATATGATAACCCTCGGAGCCGCAAAGAGCATCTCAACATTTGAAGAGCTGAATAGTTGGTTCGCCCCTCTGCGTGACGATAAAGACCATCTCAACAACGTCAGTCAAATCTCTAAAGAGTATACGGCAAAGCATCAGGGAGCTACGGAGATATTCTTCAAGACTGCATTCTAAAAAAGCGAGGTTTACAAAAACCTCGCTTTTTTTATACGCTGCCATGAGCCTTTAGCTCTGTGGTTGTCTCTTTATAGAGTACCACCAACCTCCCACCAGAAGGCACGAAGTCCGAGTTGTGGGTTTGCAGCGTCGAGCTCTTTTAGTGCAGTCATAAATGGTGTGCACTTCTCATCCTCAACTACAGCGAGCAGGGCAGAGTTCATTGTTGGCCATGTGGTGTCGCCAAGGTGAGGCTCACCGGTTGCAGTACCGCAACCGATAAGCTCCTCAAGGGCTGTATATCCACGTACACCCAACTTTTCCATTATCTGGTGCACCTCCTCAAAGAGTGCCTGGTTACACGATAGAAATATAGCTTTCATAGTTTTATGCATTTAATTGTGCGAGTTTCTTTGTCTTTTTACGCTCATCGCGCATAGATAGCCATGTAAATAGTACAGGGATAAGGAACAGAGTGACAAGGGTCGAGAATGTCAGACCTGCTGCTACAACCATACCGAGTGAGTTCCACATCTCTGAACCTACACCGTTACCTGCAGCCATAGGGACCATACCAAGAACGGTTGTAAGTGTGGTCATAAGGATTGGGCGCAGACGAGACTTACCACCGGCAACAACTGCCTCAATAATTGGCAGTTTACGACCGATAAGCAGTCGGGTGTAGTCCACAAGCACGATACCGTTGTTTACTACAATACCCACAAGCATCAGCACACCAAGCAGACCCATAACACCAAGAGCGGTGCCTGTCATCCACAAGCCGAGCAGTACTCCCACAATGGCGAATGGCAATGAGAACATGATTACAAATGGATACTTGAGTGACTCAAACTGTGATGCCATAATCACATAAACGAGGATAATCATCAACACAAGCAGCATACCCATATCTACGAATGTATCCATCTGGTCCTCGTAGCTACCACCGAGTTTCCAAGTCATACCTGCAGGCATATCCAGCTGGTTAAGCCCTGCAACAGTACCCTCGACAATGTCAGACATTGCATATCCGTAACCTACAGTACCAGAAACCTTTACGTAACGGCTACGGTCCTTACGGTCAATAGCAGGTGGAGTCTGTGTCTCAATAACTGTAGCCACGTCGCGAACCTTTACAGCCGCACCGGTAGTGGTGTTGTAGAGGGTGATATTCTCAATCTCCTCGAGCGACTCGCGGAACTTACGGTCGTAACGAACAAGGATGTCGTACTCCTCACCCTCCTCGCGGAAGTAAGATGCTGTAGCACCATTAACTCGGTTGCGGAGGAATGTTCCTGCTGTAGCTACGTTGAGTCCGTGCATTGAGAGCTTCTCGCGGTCAAAGAGCACCTGATACTCAGGGGTGTACTCATCGCGTGAGATTGTAACCTCGGTACAACCAGGAACCTGAAGCATAATCTGCTTAATATCCTCTGCTACGCGGTCTGTATCCTCAAAGTCATATCCGTAGAGCTCAATATCTACCTTACTCTGACCACCGGCACCACCGCCCTGACCAGTCTCAACAACCTCGTAGGTACGAATCTCTGAGTAGCCGTCAAGGTCCTTACGCATAAGGTCACCAATCTCTGCAAGACCACGCTCACGCTCGGTCTTATCTGTAAGGGTGATGTTGAACGAGATGTAGTGTGTACCGTTATCCTGAATAGAGGCAAAGGCGTTATCTGTATCTGCCACACCGAGAGTTGCATTGAGTACGGTAATCTCTGGATAGTTCTGGCGGAACTGGTTGCTAATTCGAAGTGCTACGTCACGAGTAATCTCCTGACGAGTACCTACAGGGAGCTTTACCTTAACTGCAATACGACCATTATCCTGCATAGGGAAGAACTCAGTCTTTACTGCTGGTGCGATAAAGACAAATGTTCCTACGAAGAGTGCCAAAGCGCCCACAAGGAATGTTTTACGGTGAGTAACGCACCAGTGCAGAGCCTTCGCATATACATTATCAAGCCAACCCATCGCTGCGTCTACATACTTCTGCAGGCTTGACTTTTTAGGGTTCTGCTTCATAATGAGCGAGCAGAGCACAGGGGTAAAGGTCAGCGCCGCAGCCATAGAGACTGTAAGGGTAATAGTAACCATCCAACCCATTGGGGTAAACATCACACCTGCCATACCCTCAATCATTGTAAGTGGCAAGAATACCGCAAGGGTTGTGAGTGTTGATGCGATAATAGACAGACCTACCTCCTTTGTTGCAAAGATTGCCGCCTGCTTTACGCGTGAGCCTCGGTCTACGTGGGTGGTGATGTTCTCAAGCACCACAATGGCATTATCCACAACCATACCGATAGAGATTGAGAGGGATGACATTGTTACCACGTTGAGAGTCTGGTCTGTAAAGAGCAGGTAGATAAGTGCCGAGAGCATTGAAATCGGAATGGTGAGGATGATGATAAACATCGCACGCCAACGACCAAGCATCATCATTACCACGAACATTACCACAATAAAGGTGGTAAGAATTGTATTTACCAGTGAGTTTGCAGTGTCAAGGATATTGTCTGCAGTATCAACAACCTGAGAGATACGAATATCAGAAGGCAGAGTAGGGATAATCTTCTCAAGCTCCTTCTTTACATCCTTTGAGATCTGCACGGCATTAGCACCGGTCTGCTTCTGAATAACCATCAGACCTGTACGCTCACCGTTGTTGTATACCTCCTGAGCACGCTCCTGCTGTGTATCGGTTACGGTAGCAACATCGCGTAGATAGATGTTTGCACCACCACGAGTACCGATAACAAGGCTCTTAAGCTCCTCTACAGATGTAAACTCCTGGTCTACGCGCATTGAGTATGTATTTGAACCTACATCAATCTGACCACCTGGAATTGCACGGTTCTCTGATGCGATAATCTGAGATATACCCTCGATAGTCATACCATAAGCCTCAAGCTTATATGGGTCACAGTAGACCTGAATCTGGCGCTCTGGGATACCCTGAACAGATACTGTACCTACGCCACTTACACGTGCAAGCGGGGTGGCAACCTGCTCATCGATAATCTTGTAGAGTCCACTCCAGCTCTCATTTGCCTTTACAGAGAGCAACATAATTGGCATCTCGTCTGTAGAGAACTTGAAGAGAATAGGGGTATTTGCCTCGTCTGGCAGGTTGTTCTTTGCCATATCGAGCTTGTCGCGCACGTCGTTTGTCGCAACATCATTGTCTGTACCGTACTCAAACTGAAGGAATACAGTTGAGATATTCTCCTTTGACTTTGATGATATGTGCTTCAGATTATCAACACCATTGAGGGCGTTCTCCATAGGTTTTGAGATATTCTCCTCAATATCCTCGGCACTTGCACCCGGGTAGGCTGTAATAACCATAATATATGGCGTATCAATTCGTGGCATAAAGTCGATAGGTAACTTTACCAACGAGAAGATACCAAACAGCGCAACGGCGATAAAGACAAGTATCGTCGTAATCGGGTTATTGACTGCTGTCTTGTATATATTCATGTTCAAAAATCGATTACTTATTTACAACTTCTACCTTGCAACCATTTGTAAGGGCATTAACACCCTTTACAACTACTGACGCTCCATCATCAACGCCTGAGATTATCTCCCACTCGCTACCAAGACGGCGACCAAGCTCAACTTTTGAGTAGCGAACAGTGCCATCTGCCTCAAGAATGTAGACATAGCGGTCTCCGCTACCAAGAAGCTTGTTTACAGAGCGATCTGGAATAACTACGCGAGTCTGCTTGCCATATGGAAGTGTTACGCGAGCAAACATACCAGGGCGAACGCGCTCATCGTTGTTTGGAACGGTAACCTCGGCAGCAAATGTGCGGGTTGCATTGTTGATTGTAGGGTAGATGCGAGCGATAGTACCTGCAAAGTCCTCGTCGCCATAAGCCTCAAGGTTTACAGTCACCTTCATACCCTTGCGTACACGAGCAAAGAGGTTCTCTGAGATGTTAATCATAATCTTTACAGGGCGAATCTGCTCAATTACAAGCACCGGAAGACCACCAGCCATATCGCCATTGTCGTAGTTACGAGCGGTAACGATACCGGAGATTGGAGCAACAAGGGTTGTGTTCTCAAGAAGGTTCTCGTAGCTTGCCTTTGCAACCTCATACTGCAGACGGCGAGCGTCCCACTCAGACTTTGATGCACCACCAATCTTGTAGAGCTCGTCTGTACGGTCATACTCAATCTTTGCATTGTCCATCTGGGCCTTTGACTGTACAAGGGCAGAGTTCTCAAGGCTTACAAGTGTATCGCCCTTACGAACACGGTCACCAACGTCAACGCGAATCTCTTTAATACGACGTGGAGCCTGTGGAGCGATGTTATTTACAACCTCAGCCTCTACATTGCCGGTGAAGATAACCTGCTGAACAACCTCTCTAGCGGCAACAGAAGCCACCTCAACCTTTGGAAGCACTACCTCGGCAGTAGCCTCACCCTTCTTTGCGCCCTTGTCTGAAGAGCCGCATGATACTGCTGTTACTGCACAGATAACAAGCAGTGAATTTACAAATTTTCTCATCTTTATATCGTTTTATTTATTATCAAAATTGTAGTCACCAAGAACCTTATCAAGCGAAACCTTTGCTGTAAGGAAGTTGTAGATAGACTGGTTACGCTGTAGCTCTGCCTGTGTAAGTGCCACCTGTGAGTTGTCAATCTCTACAAGTGTTCCACGACCTACATCATAGCGCTTTACGGCGATGTCATAGCCGCGCTGTGCCTGATCTACAGTGGCTGCAGAGGCGTGGTACTTCTTAACGCTTGACTGCATATTGTTCAGATACTGAACGATACCTACACGGAGCTGACGCTCTACATTCTCGCGCTGTAGCTTGAGGTTTGACAAGTTGAGGTTAGCCTCACGAGTAGCAGCACGACGCTTATTGCCGGCAAAGATTGGGATATTGAGCTGTAGACCCGCATATGAGTATGGATTCCAAGCCTCCTTTTTGAAGAACTTACCATCATTGCCTAGGGCTGTGTAGAGATAAGCCGCATTTACAGAGAGCGATGGTACGTTGGCGAGCTTTGTAATCTTTACAGCATGCTCAAGCATCTGCTCCTGCATGTCGAGCTGCTTGAGGGTTGAGTTGTTCTCAAGGTTGAGCTGAGAGATGTCGTAGCTCTTGTCAAGCACGTGGACATAATCCATCAGTGAGCCTGTAACGTCAATCTCGCGCTGAAGGTCTATGCCAAGTAGAGCCTTGAGCTGCCAGAGGGCGAGAGTTACGGTGTACTCTGCCTCAATAACGTTTGGCAGGGCGTTCTGAACAGATACGTTTGAGCGGATAAGGTCGTACTCCGAAACAGAGCCAACATCAAATCTCTTATTTACAATTTCGTGGTTTTCCACGGCGTTGTCATATACACTCTGATAGAGCTCTTGCGACTGCTTTGCAAGCAAAATGCCGTAGTACGCCTTTGTTACCTGCTCTACCATGTCAATGCGTGAAGAGCGTGCCTGCTCAACTGCCAGCTCTACATCAAGAGCTGAAACCTTCAGGCTCTCCCACAGCTGTGCGTTGATAATAGGCATGCCGAGTGCCACTCCACCATTGAAGGAGTTGTCACTACCCACCTTAATTGTCTGTGTTTGACCGCCGAAGTCCATGCTCATAGTCTGCTTCTTAATCACTCGCTGATAAGAGGCTGTAGCTTCAATTTGCGGATAGAGACTTGCGTAGGTGCCCTGCTTGGCATAACGCTTAATCTCAATCTGCTGATCGGCAATCTTGATTGTCGGATTCTCACTCAGAGCAATCTCAAGCGCCTGCTCAAGCGAGAGAACCAACTTCTGCTCTGGCTGTGCTACTTGCTGCTCCTCAGCTGAAGCGGAGAGAGTCAAGGCTGCAAAGCCCAACATCATCAAAAATCTTCTCATAACTTAACTGTTTAATTACCTTATTTTATTATTGTTTTTACTTTCTGTTTTTGGTGGCTATGTACTCATCAATCTGATGCACTCCCTCTATGGTCGCAATGCCACGGAAGAAGTTTACAATGGTATAGCTCAGCGCATCTTCAAGACTAACGCCTTCAGGCAGTGACATATTGCCTGCCGAAATAACAAGCGTGGTTGCGGTGTAGTACAAAATTGTTACCGAAAGGCGAATGTCTACCGTCGGAAGAATCAGGCCGCAGTCGATGTAATGCTTTATCATTGAGAATAGTAGGCGACCATTCTCCTCCTCCGCCTCCTTGCGCACTCGCTCAAAGGTTGCGGGATAAAACTTACGCAAATTGTGAGAAATACGACGGTGAGCCTCCTTGTTGTCAAGCATCATCTCCATGCTCTCAAAAAGATATGCAAGAGAGTCCTTACTGCTCTGTACGCTCTTCTTGATGTGTTCAAGTTTGTGGCTCTGCATATGACGAATTGCAAGATAGAGAAGGTTGTCCTTGCTCTCAAACATCTCGTATAGGGTACGCTTTGACACACCGACAGCACCGGCAATATCGTCCATTCTGACGGACTTAATGCCCTGCTCTACAAACATCGTAGCCGCTCTCTCTATAATACGCTCTTTTTGCATCTTATATATTATATATAAAATTTCAGGGCACAAAGTTACAGAAAACTCCGGAAACACAAAAAGTTTTCAAAGTTTTTTCAACTCCAAAAGTGGTTAATTTGGCATATTTCCGCCAAATAGGACATATTTTGAGAGCGCCAGCTCTATATTTTCGATAGTCACGGTCAAAAATAAATTACCAAAAGAGTTGCATATGCCAAATTTTTACTATCTTTGCCACGTCAAAGCCCAGATGGCGAAATGGTAGACGCGCTCGTTTCAGGTGCGAGTGTTGAGAGACGTGTAGGTTCGAGTCCTATTCTGGGCACAAGACGCTGACTTTTTTAGGTCGGCGTCTTTTTTTTGTTGGTAGTGAGGCCTTTGACATTTAGCAGATGCGGGCGATGTGAGTCGCTGACGCGACCTCGAATGTCTGAAAGATAGACTTTTGTGAGCAAGCTCCCCAAGTCAATCTTTCCTCCATTCATTGCAAGCAATTCACATCGCCATTGTACCCAGAAAGCCCTCTCACAGAGTGTAGGTTACCT
>JAEIGA010002399.1_pt1 | contig 29911 bp, 17 predicted proteins | sample 9270691 | NCBI WGS metagenome assembly JAEIGA01 (sample SAMN17057246, study PRJNA624740) | gut metagenome | biome: biome; isolation source: fecal sample | host: Bos grunniens | place: China: Xizang | collected 2019
CATCGCCATTTACAATGATAAGAGAAGAGTCAATATCAAAAGCATCCTTCCAATGAACAAAAGTTCTTACCTTGGTACCATTAACAGGCATACGGCTACCAATAGGAAGCACATCAATACCCTTACCGCTAGCGGAGGTATTGGTAGGCATACCCAACTTATAGAAGTTGTCTGCTACATAAACCTTACCAAAGGAAGGAAGGGCACTATAATAATCCTTAATCTTACCAATACAAGCTTGGCCAAGGAACTTACGAGTTGCCTCAGAAAGATAAGACTTTCTATAAGTTGCTTCATAGTCGGTCTCACGGTGAGTCTTTACTTTATTGTTATGGAAGAAAGTAAAGGTACGAGCTTCACCAGAGTCAGACGAAAGATTGGACAAAAGCTGATAAAGCACGATAGGATTTTCAGCAGGAAGCATATTCAAAATTTCAAAAGCTTCTTGAGCATTAGCTCTTGAAAGCAGCATCTTAATACGACGCTCAAGCATAGAACCATTAGAAGCATAAATCTTAGCTGCTTCCAAAACTTTACCTTCTTTAATCAAAGGCAAAGCAAGCTTGTCAGGAGACTTTTTATTAGTCTCTTTAGAAAGCTTAAGATTGCAAAGAGATACAATCTTGTTAAAGTACTTAGCCTGTTTCTTAGACATAGGACAAGACTTAACATAAGGAATATAACGAGCAAGCTCTGCAAACTGACCACTGAGCTCTTTCCATGCAGCAGGATTACTCTTAACGGCATTGAAGTTAGCACCATCACCAAACTTCTGGATAGAAAGTTTCACAATATCCTTCTTATCCAAGAAACGAGCAAAAGTTACATCAATATCAAGCAAAGAAATAATATTATCCTTACACTTTACTTCAGTACCTCTGTAAAAACCTGCCTCAAAAAGAGTCATAAACTCGGAAAGCTCATCCAAAGAAAAAGGTCTAGTATAGGCACAAAGACTATCCAAAATATCGCCTAAAATAACTTCTGCTTCTTGCTCAGAAACAATATAAAAGTTTCTAAGCTTAAGCTCATCACCTACAACGTACTCAGGAAAATCTTTCTTGAAAATCTCAATTCTGCCAAGGTCGGAGCCATAAGCAAAATAAGAAACAAGCTGCTCAATCAAAAGCTCACTGGTGGAAAAGAGAGCAGTATCCTGCGGATTGGTATAAAAAGACTTAGGAACATTAAGATGAAATTCCTTGTCAATAATACCCACCATTGCCTTAGTAAGTAAATCGGGTTTATCTACTACAATGCCAAAATTAGCAAAAAGATAAGCATTCAGATAAGCGGAATTCTGCTTATCAGTCTGGTTAGTACTAACTAAATAATGGCGAGTTCTCAAAATACCCTTCAAAGTCTCATTAATCTGCATAAATATCATGCTCCTTTTCAAATAAAATTTATTATTTTCGAAAATTAAAAGCATATTATTATGAACTGACTACTAAATTAATCCCAAATAATTTTAATGAAATAAGTGCAGTTTCTAAATAATATGCTCACATTTAATATGGTCTAGCTCTTTTTTATCTAAAATTTTTGGTCAGATCATCAAGAAATAAGCATAGACTCTATATAAATAATAAAGGCCAAACTAGTCTGTTTCTTTGATATGTATTGTTACATTTGAGAAATAAGTATTGGCTCAATTTTATTTACATCATATTATACAGTATTAATTTTTAAATTTTGCACAACAATAATTAAAAAATTTGTTGTGCCGATAAATATATAAATAAGAATATAATATATAATTTATTTATATTATAATATATTATATATAATATATTTCTTACTTTTTTAATTTATTATACAATAAATTTTTTAATTATTTATTCATTTATGATAAATTTTGTTCTTTCTATTATCGTGCGAACCTCATCAGGCTCATCAAAGTCACCTACGGATTCCAAAGTGCCACCACGTTGAAGCTTAGTAGTATAGTAATAAACTCCTGGAGTAAGACTTCGTGTTTCATTAGGAGTTAAACTTAAAGTAATTTCACGTGTTTTAGTATCTTGGTCTTCTACGGTATAACCTTTAAGTAAAATTGCCTCTTCAAACGGTTGATGAGGGTATAGCAAAGCAAAGTATAAAGCATCTGAAGCTGTTAATAGATAATTTTGACCGTCTTCACATGGTATACTTGTCTTTTGAGACCAAGAGTCTCCTCTATTTAATTTAACAATTTTAACAGACATTTAAAACTCTCCTTTGCTTAAAATTAATTAGGTGTTATCATATACGATCCAAATATCCCCATTTTTTGCATCGTTTGCCTTGGTTCTAATTGAATTATATGTTGATCCAGTTGGTATGTTATTAGGATCATAAGTACTTATGTATATTTTATTTACATTTGTTGTGTCATCAGACTGATAATATCCAGTATTTATAGTATAACCATCACTATCATTAGTGGCTTGAGTAGCTACATTTGCCAATAATGCGTTAGCAGCTCTTGCTACAGTACCCGCTGTTCCGCTAGTTGTAATACCTAAACTGTTGAGTATACCCTGAATATTTGTAATATTAGTACTAAAAGTACTATGAGCGGTATCATTAGAAGTTTTTAATGAGCTTATTGTGCTTAAAATAGCATCTAAGTCTTTGTTTTCAATTTTTTGAGTACCATTATCCTCATTATCAAAAATATCATATTTAGCTAAAGCGTTGATAGCTGTTCTGATATTTTCAAAAGTTCTTTTTAAATAGGCATAAGAATAAGTATCAGGCTGACCTACAGCATCACCAACATTAGGAGTAAGATACTTGGCGCTTATCGGAGTGCATGCAGCGCCACTTATAAAATAAAAAGAATAATAAGGACTTCCAACAGTATCAATTGCCATATAGATATAAAAAGCATCAGAATTTTTAGCTATATCGTCGATAAACTTTTCACGAGTAGCCTCAGTTCCGTGTATAAATTTTAAAGGCTCAATTCTAGTACCATTTTCCTGAACTTCAACAGGTGATTCTAAACTGGTACCATTCCAGTTTTGTAAAGGAAGTCCTGATAACTCCGAAACCATGTCTTGTACTTTTCCAATAGTCGGTACATCTATTGTTTCATTACCAGGTGCCGTTATTTTTACAGGTCCGCTATAAGTACCACCTTCACTGCTTACAACAGAAAAGTCGGCGGCTTCTTGACCATCAAATGCAATACTGGTATCAGACCCTTGATTTTTAACAGTAACTGTTAGCTTGTTATCAACTTTACCGGCCGAATCACTGCGTACAGCAGTAATACCATAAGTATCATCATCTATAACTATTTTCTTATTTAAAGTATATTCAGACATAACCTAATCCTTTCTAAGAAATTTACATATAATTTAGCAATTTAAAAGTATTTATTATTTAAAATCAGCAGGTTTAAAAATTTTTAAAGGTTTTAAGTCTATTCCTTTTATATAATAAGGCTGTAGACGATTTATCTTGTGACCAGATAATAAACTGTCTTTTGTAATTAAATAACAATACTCCGATACTTCTGAAGGTTCTTTTAAACATATTGAATTTGAACCAACAGGAAATTCAGGATGTCCCTCTAATGCAAAGATTTTCTGTTTTTCTTTATCTACTATTCTATGGTCTGTTACCCATGAACTAATACCTATCTGAAAATTGTGTTCGTGGCCAATATGTGGTGTAATATTAAAGTCATTATTAGCATTTTTATCTTCATAAGAAGCCAACTTACCATTATCAATTATATATACCCTATAACCATAGCTATTTCCTATTCTCTGCCAGTATCCCCAGCGTCCTGGAGCCGTTACCTTTACTTTAAACGAAGAATTTTCATTATGCTTAGATGCACTAATAGAAATATCTTTAACCGGGTCTGGATAATCTTGCTTAGTAGTAAATGTAAGTTCTTGACTTTCTACAAAACGCTCACCGACCTCAATCACTACTCGGATAGAATAAGGCGTATTTGGTACTAAATTAGGGACATCAAACGTTTTTTTTCCATCTGCTACGGTTAGTTTACTAATTTCACCGGAACTTAACTTATAATAAACGTTATCAAGAGCATTACCGTTAGCTTTAATAACAACTTCAAATTTAGCAGTTTCAGTTTCAACTGAAAGATTCTTAAAAGACTCTATATTTGGTAATAAAGACCGAATTGTAGGCAACTGTATGTAGCCCATAAATTCATAATTAGTATAAACCTCTGTTGGTTTTACATTTGCTTTTACATTAAAATAACTAGGTCCCCAAGACCATGTTGTATAACCACTTTCTGAGAAAGAAATTGTACCAGAAGTTTTATCAATAGCTTCTACAATAGCTACGTGTCCCATACTATATGGAGATGCAACATTTTTAAGTTTAGTTTTACAATATGGGCAGGTTACTTTACCGCTTCTAGTAGGCCATTCAGGATCATTAGGAGTAAAGTCCTCTAATTTAAAAGTAAATGTTTTTCTACAGGATGAACAAGTAGTTTTTGATTGTCGCCAACAAGCTATTGCTCCCAGTGCTGGTGTAGTTGTGTTTTGTATATAACCGGCTTTTTCAAAGTAGTCTTTATTAGACTCAAAATAATTCCACCAGTTTCCTGCATCTCCACTAAATGTCATAGGTTCTTTGCCCATTATTTCATATGCGCGTCCCCAAGCCCAGCTAGTACAGTTAGGAAGAACAGTACCAGTACCTATTATAGCTGCCCTGTCAGCAGCACTCCAGCCAGCCTGTGCATTAGGCCAGTCTTCTATAGCGGTATTATAATTTAAACCACCTCGACCATTTTGTCTAGAAACATAGTAAGGTAGTTTATAGACTGAGGTGTCAGTCTCGTCAAGTCTAGCATCAAAAGTGACTTCTACTAAATACTCATACCACTTATTTGCTTGACCACCTCGTTGATCACGTAATTCTTGTCTATTTATCTCTGCACGGGCGATTGCCGCGCTTTCTCCGTAAGCCTTTGCATAACAAGCATAGCAGCCTTTATTAGGTTTTGAGTAGCCTGGCATGCAGTAAACACCCTCATTACCATGATTTTTAGTATGGAATCCCCATTGTACGACACCGGATCTCTCACGGCACCAAGCATAGGCACATGCCAAAAAATAAGGATCTAAAACCGATACTGCAAAGTCTTGATACTTAGGCACTTTCGCTTCATAATCTATATTTCCCCAGCCTGCACCCTGCATCCAAGAAACACCATTTTTAGCCTCATAAGCAATATGAGCTAATTGGGCATCTATAGATTTATAATCTACTTCAGAAAATTCTGGATAGTCATTTCTATGCTCGGCCCACCAATCTTTATGATTTTTTCCAGGTGTCCATTGAATTAAACCAAAACCCGTGCCGGGACCAGCCTCGTTTAAACCTGGATCAAAATTACACTCAGATTCAATATTTCCACAAAGACCAGCAATAGCATTTAAAGTCCATTGAGGGTCAGCTTTAGTAGTTAAATACCTACAAATATACAGTGCATTAGCTTTTTTTTGTTCTTCTGTAATGCTACCACCAGCGTAATAAGTACCGAGTACGCCTGTTAATTCTTTTGCCATATTATACACCTTTACTATAGATTAAATCTTAATAGGTTTTACTAAGCTTATTTCCAAAAACCTTTCATCTCAACATTATTTCCAGAAGTAACGTCATAAAAAGTACTAGTAAATTTCTTCTTTGCATTTGTGATGAATTCACTAGATTTAACGCCCCAACATTCTATGAAGCCAGAATTCCACTTGCGAAAGTATCCAGTAGTATCCCTACCAAACTCCACAACGTAATCAGCTTCTACAGCTCCTTCATATTTTTGAAAATAGACCTCACCCTCTGTTGACTGATCTGGTGGAGTATCACCATAAGTAAAGATAGGATCTGACAATAAACTTTTCTGAGCCTCAGCATTACTTTCTAATATTTCATTTCTAAAAAGACCTGAAACATCTGGTAGTAAGATAAAAGGTCTAATGCCATCTCCTACTTTTAATTTATGTCTATCTTTATCGTAAGCAGGCTGACCGTCAGCAATTACTTCTAAATTTTTATTCCAGTTGTCTGTTGAGCCTCTTTTAAATTTAATCATAAAAATAAGCCTTTCGTTTAGTAAATTTTAAGCTGTGCGTCTCCACATTCTTACAGCAATATAAGGTGGTAAGTTACCTTCTGTGCTAGAAGAAGCAAGACCACCACCGGTAGAGCCAGATGTGCTAGCACTAGTTGATACTGTATGAGTGTGTGCTCCTTCATTGGTACCATTATTAGTATAAACTGTCTGATCATAGTCGGCACTTGTACCAGGCCATGATAAACAACGCCAGCCAGACTGTGTACCAGAACCGTAAGATGTTGTTTTTGTTGTAACAACGTGTTTGTGAGCACCGCCAGAGGCTGCAGTACCAGATAAAGCAGGAATGCTATGGGTATGTGCTTGTAACTTTGCACTACCACCAGTAGTACCGACGCTCTTACCGGTTGTTGCATATAGGAAATAACCATTTATCTGAGTCCAAGTGAATCCCAAATAAGAGGAGTAGTCTGTAGTGTTATAAACAGTCATAACATACCCAACAGGGAAAACTTGATTTAAAATGCTACTCGTAGCAGTTGCAAGAGCTTCATTAAAAGCTTTTGCACTGACATATTGTGTTGAGGAAGTGGAGCCGGTCAAGGAAGAGCCAGAGGTAATTTTATTAGCATTAGACTCAATTTGGTCGGCTGTCATGCTTAATTTTGCCATTTATATAATCTCCTTATAATGTATAGATGGGTGAATTATTTGAATCATAAATTATTTCACCATTTGCATCCAATAGAATTTCATAGGCAATATCGCCCTGTTTCCATTGACCGCTGGAAGCGTCTTTAAAATAACCGGCATTTGCTAATACCCACTGTTCCTGACCACTGGTATTAGTGATTTTCATAAAAGCTATTGCGCGTTTTGCAATAGATATACCGGACGTTGGTTCAGTTACATCTAAGTACATGCCTGAACCATAAGTAACTGCTATGCTAGTTGAGGCATAACTATTAAATTCAGCACCATATTTGCTCTGTGCAGTAATAGTTACCAAAAAGGTATCTAGCTTAGTTCGTTCCCAAGGAGCTAGATTGACAAGTAGCATATCTCCTCTTAAGGCAAATTCATTGGTTTTACCTAGTTCTTCATGCCACATTTCATAACCTAAATCAGGATGAGTTATTGTGATGGCGTAGCCGCTAACATCACTTATATCATCAACTGCTGGGTCATCCCAGTTAAATTTTGTTAAAGTACCAGAGCCTATATTTACAAAGGCTTCTGTGCCATATATACTAGTTCTAGGAACTGTAAAATTATCTGAAGATACCCTTAAACTAAAGTTGGGTAAACCTGTAGCCGCTATAACAGTAAGTGCGCCTGATTCATATTCAGCACTACTATAGCTGCTTTTTGTACCGACAGCTTTTATATAGAATTTATAAGTATTACCACCAACAAAGTAGCCAGCGCCGAAAGTATAACTCGTAGCCGACGCAGCTGCCGTAACTGTTGATACGTCCGTAGCTGTTGTAGTATTACGAATTCTAATTGAATATGAAGCAACCGCATTATTTCTACCAGCGGAGCTTGCTGACCATGAAATTGTGTAAGCATCTCTAGCAATAGAGCTTGCTCCACCACTTCCGGGGACTGTCATAGTCGGCCTTGAAGGACTTGAATACCAGGTTAAATCAGCACTAGCGGCTGTAGCAACACCAGAGTAATAAGAGCTACCAGCAGCACCTCGGGTTCTGGCTGTAAATTTAATTGGACCTTTATAATCAGTACCAAGATAACCAGACATTGTACTATCTGCAGTTGAACTGAAGTCTAGTGTTTTAGAAACAGTTGCGCCAGCCGACCCTGTTAAATAACTTGTATGATGGTATGATCCAGTACTAGGAGCAGTTCCATTATATGTTACATAGATATCTACGCCACTGGCATTATTGTGAGTACCGTTGCTACCAACTTTACAAGAGACTGTAACAGTATTGTTTCCGTTATCTTTTACTGATAAGCTGCTAGGAGCACCGCATGAGGAATAATAGGGTGTGAGATTAATAGTAAAAGAGCCAGATGGACGGTTCCAAGAAGAGTCACCAAGCCAGCTAGAAGGATTACATGCAAGTTTCCAACCAATAGACACTGAAGATACCTGTGGACCAACAGTAAATGTCTTATCCTTAAATATCCAATGTGCGGTTGTTGTAGTATTAGGTACGTCTGTTTTAGTATAGTATGTAGAATCACCGCTTATTACATTAGTACAAGAAATATATGAACCGCTATCTTGCTGACCCCACGGACCAAAGTCCCAACCGGAGCCAGTAGAGTATATATACATACCAACCTTTATTACCTTACTTGAAGCTGTATCAGATGTTATCGAATAGTTCGCATATAAGTGAATTTGCTGCTTATTGCTACTACCGGGGAAGTAAGCAGACTTTAAATGTACATCTGCCATATAAGAACCACCTCTTTTTTCTTAGAATTTTTATTAATTATTTGATTCGCTGTCAGATGGTTCTTCAGAACTTTTATCCTGATTCTTAATCACTTTAGTAGCTTTAATAGCAGCCAAAGCAACAAGTTCTACACCCCAAAATGAGAACCAAGCATTGGTTAAAGTAGGGCTAACTTCTACACCTGCAAAATACTGTAAAGCAAAGTCTGCAACAGTATATAAAATAATCATTGTACAGATAAGTACTAACATTATGTTAGATACTTTTTTCTTAGGTTTGTTTGCCATAATTCAAAACCTCCAGAAATATTAAACTGCAGGCTGTGGCTTTGCAGCCACAACCCCAGATTCAATTTTATTTGTGATATAAGCGTTAAGGTCTTTAATAGCTTCATTTAAGTATACCTGAGCTTCATCAGTTAAAATCGCCATAACAGCGTCATATGTGAGCTTAAAGGCCTGTTTCTGAGCTTCTGCATCGAAGGAACCAGCTTTCTTTAGAGCATCAACATAGGTCTGATTTGTAGCAATAACACAGTTGATAATTGTATCATCAAGCATTTCAATATACTTCTTAGTTGTTTCACTCTTAGCTTTATCTTTAAGCTCTTTTTTCTTTGCGTCAATAAGAGTGATGAGGTAAAGAGTAGCGGCACCTAAAAGAGGGATAATAGCTACTTCAAAAACTTTGTATAAAATTTCTAACCAATCGAATTGCATTTAATTATTCTCCTTTACTAAACAAGTTTGCAAACATTTGGATAAGTCTCTTAATAATATTGAAGATAAGGCTAGCTAAATCGCTTGCTTTTTCATCAGTATTGTCAGTTGGAACTTCTGGAATAGTCTCCTCAGGAGCTTCTTCTTTTGGTGTCTCAACATTTGGTTTTTCGGGTTCAACAGGAATCTCATCTGGGAAGTACTTTTTGATTTCATCGGCCGTAACTGCTGTTACCTCGATAGATTTAAATAAAGTTAAAATCTTCTGACCGTAAGTATTTCCGGCTTCCATTGCTTTCTGTGGAGTATCATATTTAGCTTTATCATAGCCAGGACATGCCCATCTACCAGCAAGTTGCTGCCAATAAGTGGCAATGCCACGTGTTACAAGACTAAATCTTGGGTCTAAGACTTTTTCTCCACTTGCCAAAGCATCTTTGCATCCGTAAGCGAAAAGATGCTGTAACTGAGCAGTAACACCGTCTTCGATGGTATCGAATGCTGCACCTGTTACACCATTGCTGGTTACACCTAATCCACAATAGTTATGCTGAGCAGCAGTAACGGCAGATCCTGCATATTTAAACCAACCAGTTTCTAAAATAGACTGTGCAATAGCCATCATTGGGTCAATACCATACTTAGGAGCTAATTTAAAGAATGCTTTAGCAATTTCAACATCAAAAGTAGAATTATTGCTTAAGATTTTCTTAATAGCTTTAACACAATCAGTATTTGTACGTTTAACAGATTTGTCCACAATCTTTACTTTCTCCGGATAGTCTAGATTATAGACTTCAACAACTTTTGTTGGGTCGCTAGCTGTTTTTTCTTTAACAGTTACTTTGAAAGTTGTGGCCTTTCCTTCGAATGTTACAGAAACAGTCACGTCGCCAGCTTTAGCTGAAGAGAAACCTGTCACAGAATAACCGGTAACTGCTTTTGTAGTCTTATCAGAATACGTAGCTGTAATAGCTAGTCCAGAGCCGTCATAAGACTCCCCAATGACGTAAGTAGTCTTGGTAGGCATCTTAGTAACTACAATGCTTGAAAGCGTTACAGGAGCTGCAGGAGCCTGATAGGAATATACGATCTTATAATCCCAATCGAATACATGATAACCTGCTCCGGCTTTTTGACAACAGTCTTTTGCATTATCAATGTCACTAAAAGCACCTTTTTGAGAAGCTGCATCGTCTTTAGACTTGCGAACTCTATAAAGTTTCTGAACTGTGGTTGTAGTACTTTCCTTAATCACGTTTTCTTTAGGGTTAATCCAGCTACCTGCGGAAGCACCTGTTTTATCAGTGCTGATATTAAACATACCGTCCACACCGTCTGGATATTTATTATAAATATAGTAAGTGCCAGCAGCATAAGTGCCTTTTGAGTTTTGCTGAGCTTTTGCTTCAGCAGCAGTACTATACTTATTAATAGCTGTTACTACTTTATATGTTTTTACTGTTGTTGTAGCAGGTTTAGGGCTTTCTACAACTGTAGAACCAGAAGCTTTTAAAAGTGCTGCTACGTCAGTTCTAACAGTAGCCATGCTCTTACCATGTTTAGGGAACCAGTGATTTATATCTCCATGGTTGCTTCCTAAACCAAGTTTATGAGAATCTGCATGACATAGAATTGTAGGTACTTTTACACCATTATGTGTAACCGTTCCATTAGGGTCAATATTGAACATTTTACAAAGGTAAGCAGTAATTTCGCAGGCTTCTTTATAAACTGCATTGAAGTAGTTTTTATCAGTTAATCCGTCTTCACAAATTTCAAACTGAATCCAACCATCATTACAAGAACCCTTGCTACCTGAACCACAACCCCAAGGTCTCCAATCCCAAGGCTGAGTTTGAATAGTCGTAACAGTTCCATCGGCTAACTTACCAATCCAACAGTTTAAACCAGCATCGCGATTAATGTGGTTAAAGTCATTATTATTAGTATTCTTACCTAAGATCTCTAGCCATTTTGCCTTACTATAAGTATCTTCAGGAGGTTTCACGTCACTAGGTTGCACATATCTTTTTAATGTTGGGTTATTAGCACCAGTACTGTGCCATAGAACACCTTTTACCGTCATTTTTCGAGTGCCTTTATAGCAATTACTCTGCGTTAACATACACACTAACGGTTTGTTACTTGAATTATACTTCATAGTATCACCTCATTTAATTTTTTATGTTAAGTATTTAAAATAGAACTTTCCTGGAGTGCTGGCTGTCGGGTCTGACGTGCCAGATGAAATAATAGTTTCTAAATCGCTCTTTGTCGCATACGTTGTAGTAATAACATTACCAGAAGCATCTTGAGTTGCTTTAGTTGCACTAGTAGCATTTGCTGCCACAGAAGCTGTTGCTGCGTGACCTGCGTCAGTTGCATAATCTGCTTTTGCCGCGTGACTAGCTTCTACAGCGTCGTCTGCAGAGCCTGCAGTTGTGGCATAAGTAGCGGTTGCTGCCGTAGCGGCAGTAGTAGCATTTGTAGCATTTGTAGCTGTACCAGTTAGGTTTCCCTCAAAGCCGCCATTTGCTTTTACTTTCGCTGGAAAAGTAGCATTTTGAGATGTGTCATAGTTATACAAATGACCAGTCTTGCCCATATAACTAGTTTCTGTCCAACATGTTTCACCAAAAATTCTAATACCAGAAATATGTGGTAAAGTAGTTGTATAGTCAGAATTGATGGTGCCGGTAACTGCATAAGTCAATCTCAGATACCAAATATTACTTGTCTGAGTTGATGAACCACCTAAGGTGGTTATTGTACTTATATCTATTTCGTTCCAACCACTCCAACCACTTAATGGATAAGTACCAAGAGTGGTATAAGTGCCTGTTGATGCTCCACTTTTATATTCAACAGTAACCTGTAACCCATGTGGAGTACTAACATATATCAATAGTTTTCTTGGTCGAAAATAAACATAAGTAGTACTTGAAGTAGTAGCCGTTAAAGTCATTCTTGTTCGATGACTGGTAGTCACCGGGGTCGCAGAACCCACCTGAATGGTGCCGGTGGTTGTCACATGGCTGGTTTTAATGTCGTTTGACACAGAATAAGCCGTCCAACTTGCACCCGAATCATTAGATCTCTCAAAAGACAGTGCAGCTGGATTTAAATATGCAATTCTATTAGCACTATGTTCAGCAGATAGAGCTGTGGCTAAGGGACCTAGACCGTTAGAGATGCTTTTACCACCCCAAGATAGATAAGCCTCTTTGTTCATATTTGCAGTCTTAGTATCCGCATAAGTCTTTGCTTCAGATAACTTAGAAGAAGATGCTGCTTTTGTTTCATAAGTACTTGCGATATTATTACCAGAACCGTCACCAGTAGCTTTTGAGGCAGTACCAGTTAAGTTTCCTTTAAAGGTTGTAGCTACTAACTGACCGGCTGTAGTATCAAGGTAGACATTTGGGTCAAAAACTTGTGTAGTAGTACCACTGGCTGTGGTACCTGTTACATAAGCTTTGGTTGTAGCATTGCTTGTATTTGTAACTTTAGTATCAGTATCCTGAGTAGTTATATTAAATGTGGTGCCGTCAACGCGTTGAAAAGTTAAAGTTTTTCCACTAACGGTAACACCTTTTACAGCGGCGAATACTTTGCTATCGATATCAGCAAGCCTTTTATCGGTTTCTTCTTTATCAACGACAAAATCTAAGTCGCCAACTTTTGTAGTTCCGTCACCCACTTTAATACGAGGTTTCGCATGTGTGCTACCTGTTCCATCACCATCTTTATCATAGATGATAATTTCACCTGCCATTGGAGCAAAGGTAGCGCTAGCCCAATTGGCAGCCGTGTCATGCTTATTTTGTATACGGGTTTTAATCTTTTTTTCTGCCATGTTAAACTCCTTTATGTTTCATAATAAAAATAAAAACTCGCTATTCCAGTCCAGTTTTAAAGTATTTAAAAAGCTAGACTTAACAATAAACGAGTTTAACAGTTCATTCTTATGTTCATAAGCAAGTCTCCTTCAAAATTATCTTTTCAAATTTCTGGACACTAAGACTGGTCATCTTTTCAGACCAACCTTCACAATATGTAACCTTTAAATTAAAGGTCTTTTCCTATAATTTAGCTAATAAAAAGAACCTTAGATTAGAAATATTTTTAATAAATCTAATCTAAGGTTTTACTTATTTGTTAAAGTCAGTAATGCGACCACCATCTAAAATTTCAGGGCGGCGTTGTTTTTGTAAATAGTCAGCGATTGTAGAGTCAATGAAAAAGCTAAGGTCTTTTAAAGCTCTCTGTCCGTCTCCTAATTTTATGCGAGAATACTCAAAAGACTCATCTGGGTCATAGACGATAATCTCACCAGCTTCAGGCACCCAGTCATTTAGCTTTAGCCACTCAGCTTCAGTTTTGTGCAGCTGACTTACTCTTGCTTTCATTCAACTCCACCTCCGTTTTTAAGTATCTGTTTAAGCACCAGGTTCTCAACAGACTCTGATATATCCGTGCCATAGGTAAATAAGTTCACTTTTTCTATATCATGTAAAGATTTAATATACTGTTTTGCAGCATTAAAATAAGTTGTGTGATAAAGGGTATAGCTCTTAAACGAACTAATAATCTTTATCATATCATCACGCATGAAAAAGCGACAAGGTTGATCAGTAGCATGGTAAATAAATGTTTCTACTCCAGAGTTAAGCTGATTTTCAATAATCATAAGATTAAGCTGGTCTTCTGTAGTAAGTTTAAAACTATAAAGCTCGCCGTCAGAAAGTTTTATAGTAAACCCATCAGTAATTTTATTTTTACAGATATTGGATAAACGCTTAATTGCAGCACGCTTGGCTTCTGCTAAGGCAGATTCGTCTGCGCTGATTTCTTGCTTGTCATTCAATAAGGCTTTTAGTCTATTAAACTCTTCAAGATTGATATCAGCCACAGTTACCACTCCCGCAGTTTGGTGAGCTACGGGAGTGAAACTATAGATACTAGTAGTATCAGAACCTACGATACCCTGAGCAGAGGCTTTATCTGTAATTGCTACGTGACCGGAAGGTAAGAACTTAATAAAACGCGGTACACGCACTACGTCAATAACTTTTTCGTTTTTAATAATCTTAATCATTTACATACCTTCCTAGTTCCTATATTCTACAGTTCTATCACTGTACTGTACCTTAACTACACCTGTTGCGCCCCAAGGAGCGTCAGGTGTCTGGTCACTTGTCCAAGGTACTTCAAAAATCATCGGGTTTTCCTCTGTTCCCGCTCCAGAGTTTACAAATGCGTTAACGTGGATATAAGGAACATTTATTGGTCCATCACCAGCAGGTTTGTTAAACTTAACCTTTTTTAAGCTAGGCATGTCACCGAAAGCACGTTCAAGTACTGTTTCTACAGCAGCAGGTATTGTTATAGCAGATAATGAGCAAGAGTCAAATACGTAAGTACGGATATTAACTAAGCTTTCTGGCAGATTAACAACTACCAAGCTTGGACACCAAGCAAAGCAGGTAGCATCCAAAGTGTGTAGATTGTCCGGGAGTGACACACTATACAAGGATTCACAACGGCTAAATGCGTTATTAGGTATGATATCAATATTATCAGGAATCCAGATAGTCTTAATAGCTGTATTTGAGAAACAGTATTGACCTAAACTGTAGATAGAGCCATCTTGTGGTATCTTACCTGTAGACAAGCCTTGTAGTAATAAGCCATTATCTTTATCAATTAAACAGTCATCTTTTACGTAATATCGTTCATTATTTTCATCAACAGTGATTGATTCAATACCATTACAGTCAGCAAAAGCCGCTTCACCGATACTCGTTACCGAAGCCGGAATATAAATGTCTTTTAGTCTAACGCATCCTTGGAACGCATGTCTACCAATAGTGGTTAATGCTTCTGGGAAATCAATCTCAAACATATTATAACAGCTATAGAAAGCACGAGCTTGAATCTCTGTAAGAGTACTTGGTAAGTTGATTAACTCTAATGAAGTGTGGTCAGAGAAACCGCCTAAGCTAACGACTTTAAAAGTACCGCTAGCGAGGTCAAATTGTGCAGGAATTTTAACAGCTGGATTAAATTTATTATTGCACTCAGTAATTGACATAGTTTTATTATCAGTGTTTAATACATAGCCATCAAAAATATTACCATTGTAATCTTCACAATCAGTAATATCGCTTAGGCCGATTGTATACCACTTACTATCTAAAACAGTAAATTGAGCGTAACAAGTCATAGCTCCAGTAATTTTTACAGGGCTTGGATGCCAGCTTGTGAAAGTATATAAATCAGGAGAAGCTGCATCCTGCTTAATAGGTGTTGGAATAGGTCTACCATCACAGCCTATGCCGTTTTCATCAGAAGCATCATAACCGTAAGGAACCATAAGTGTGTGCACTAATTGGCTATCCTCAGGAGCTGTTAAGTTCATAAACTTAATCTCATATGATTTTCTTAAAGCACGGAATACTGGGTAGAGAACGCGGTCACCAGCAATATTCTTCAAAGAAGAACCATTGAAAGCGTCAGGGAAGCTTCTTCTTAATAAGTCCTCATCATCCGAGTCTTCTACACCTTTGCTGATTTGTTCCATCTCAGACCAACCAGCTAACTGATAGGTAAAGGCGTCATTTTCAGCTCTTGTAGGCTGTGGAATTAGATTAGGAACAGTACACTCACCTAAAGCTGAGTCATGTCCTTCTACTTCTACTACCTTGCTATAAGAGTTATTGGCAGCACTATATCTGAAAGTAACATTTGATTTCATAGTTCCAAAGTTAATCTTTAGATATGGGAAATAAGATTTTATTTCAGTATAGTCAGCACCACTAATCTCATCAACATAACAAGTACCATCTAAGAAGGCTGGATCAGTAGTAGTTTCACCATTAGCTTTAATACCGAGTACACCACTAATAAGCTTGCCGTCCTCATCAAAGACTGGGAACAATCCCTTAATAAAGTCAACAGATACAGGACTTTCTTTTGAACCCCAGTTAAAACCGGTTAAGTAAACATACTCAACAGAATATTTACCATCTTGTTTACAAGACTCAAGCATAGCTTTAGTATCAAGAGTAGGACAGTTCTCGATACGAAGAGTCTTAATATTTTCATAAGACTCTATTGAGAAGTCGTTAATATGCTGGTGGTCTTGAATAACTAAGGTATTTATAGATGCCGGTAAGTGAAGTGTTTTAATGTAACCACCGGTCGGTAGTGAAACAGCTGCAAGATTTGTTCCTTCTGCATAAATGGTTTCAATATTCTGACAACCAGAAAGAATAAGCGTTTTGTCATCTCCAGCAACACCGAGACCTGAGCAGTTTCGAACATCGATAGTTTTTAAAAGTCTATTGTTACCAAGTGTTACATTTTTAATATTATCATTATGATATCTTGGATCTTCGTGTCCAATTTTTAAGTGAATAAGTTTAGTTGCATTATGAAGGTCAAGGTAGTCACAATAAAGGTTAGACAAGTCACCGAGAGAAGACAACATGCTAGCACCATAAATATCGGTTTCAGAGTCGTTAGTGTTAACACCAGGAGGAGCTGTGAAAGTGTATTCTTCACCTTTAGCTAAACGTCTTTGTAAGCGAGTACCACTTGCATAAGCAACACCGGCATACATGTCAGAATAAGGTGTTACTTTAATTACAGATGAGGCAGGAACAGCTTCTTGTGATTCTCTAATTCTTGCATTAGTACGTTCAACCTCTTCTTTTTGAGCATCTGTCATGCTGTCAGTAATTTCAGTGATTTTAGGAGTATAAAGTCTAACAACAATTTTATCTGAAGGATAACTACCAGCAAACCATTTACTATCACAATAATTTATTCTGTTAGCAATGAAGTATCTTAAGTGATGTTCACCAGGACCTCTAACCTGTTTTAAGTTGTTAGCGTCGAAAGCACCGTTTTCATCTGGACGCGCCATTGAAACATACTTGTACTCTGCGTCAGCATTGTAAATTGCAGCACTCCATTTGTCAGAGTGGTTTGTTACAAACTGATCGATAATTTTATCATAAGTTATCTTGCTATCACTACGAAGAGTTCTATAAAGGTCTTCTATTTCGTTAGCAAAACAGAGTCTAAAGTTGTTCCATAAAGTACTATTCTGACCATTGTATACGTCCGAAGAAGCTATCTGGTCAGTATCTTCGTGGAAGTAGTCAAATACTAGCGCACCTACGTTGTTAATACCGAAAATAGTATCATTATCGTAGAAATATGGATACCAACGGTATTTTCCATCATCGTTCTTCCATCTAGTAAGGAACAAGTTTTTAGCACGCTGGTCAACCATGAGTGCGAAGAGTGTAAATACGTAGTACATTGTTGCATAGTGCATATCGAAGTGATCTTCGAATTCGTTTTTAAACTTAGCAAGTCTGTACTCCTCCGTGTCATACTCATAAGTTGTTTTTGCATAAGTAACTGGTGCGGCTAACTTATATGTTTCAGCATCAGGTAACTCTGCAGCTACTGCGTCATTTAGAGGAACAATAGATACACGATTTCCTGATACTACTTTGTAAGTAGCTGTGCTTAATACCCAGTCATGCAACTCTTTAAAGTTTCTAATACACATAGCTTGATAAGAAGATAACTCTTCTTGCTGGGCAGAGGTGAACACACCGTCGCCTTTCTCAGCTTTAGACTTAGCGTCTAACAAGTCTTCAATCTCATCAAAAATTGTATTTTCTGGATCATTTGGCGATTTAATTGGAGTATATCTAGGTTCAAAGTCGTCCTTCCAGTCGTCTGGTATTGGACCTAAGAAGCTAACCGCGTCGGAAATATTATTACAGAATTCCCAACACTCTGCTCCAAATTCAGCATAATCATCAGTAAATCCGAATACACCTTCTGAACCTTTATCGTAGTTAAAGTTACCTTTTGATGAGAAGACTGGTTCAGCATCTGCATTGGCCTTTTCAAAAATTACACAAGGGAAACCTTGAATAGTTGTACGAATGTCTGGATTATCAAGCTGTGGAGGAATAATTGACTGGTTTCTATCATAAAGTGTTTCTACATAGTTAGCAGTACCAGTATTGTGTGTACCAGTAGCTTCAGCGTAGTCAACTTTAATACAGTAAACTTTTGCAGGAATTGCTCCAGGCATATGTTGAATTGAATCTGGTAGTTTAATCTTCCAGTTTTTACGAACGTAACCAGCTGAAGAAGTACCCTGAACGTCGATTTCTTTTAAAAGCACGTCAGTAAAATTCAATTCTGGATGTAATGGGTCTTCAAATGACATATAAACAGAATTTTTCTTTTTATCGCCTTTGAACGTAGGCATTGCGCCAGTAAAGGTTACAATAGGAATCTGTCCAAGTTCCTGAACACGTTGGTATGAAAGCTCACCTGTTTCGTCATCAAGAACGTCATTATCTGTCATTAGTTTTAATTTTGTTGCCGGCTCTGCTTTGTCTGCAATGTAGTTTTTCAAAATTTGTGCGGTGCTTAATGCTTTGTCATAAATTCTGATTGCATATATATCTACACCGCAAAAACTAGAACCAAGAGTAATTGGTAATGGACTAGCCTGTTTAAAGGTATCAGTTTTAGTGTCGTATTTCTGAACACCAGAAAGAACACCATCAAGATAAATTGATACAAAGTTAGAACCACTCTCACCGTGTTCCACCGTAATAGCAACACGGATACGTTCCTCATCTTTAAATCGGCAAGAAACTTTTGTACCACTACTCTGTAAGAATGCAGTATCAGGAGTAGCTCTGAATCCACGAGTACCGTCAAAGCAGTCTATGACAATAGCATCTCTGCTATTAACGTCTCTAACAGCGAACTCAAATTCTAAAGTTTTACCGAATTCCTGGAAGTCTTTAGAGAAAGGTTTAAAGTTAATAGTAGCACGAGCATCACCATTAAGTCGTAAACAGATGTCATCAGACTTGTCTTTAACCCAACCGTTTGTACTCCAGTTAAAGTTTTCAAACTTAGTTGTTACGAGAGGCTCGTTCTGGTTGGCAGAATTAAATGTCCACTTGTCCCTAACACTAAGTGAGTCAGTGTTTGATCTACCCTGTGAAGATAAGTATACTTGTAAACCGTCTTCTTCAGGAGAAATATCAATTTTTAGCGCCTCAACTGTAACTGTGTGTGTTTTTTCAACAGTTCGGATTTCACCATAGTATGAATAAGAATATAGAATTTTAAATGTAGCCTGACCTACTGGATATTGTCTAGTGTTCCAATATACAAGTTCACGACCTACAGATGCAGAAGTTCTGCTGTATTCTCTAAGCTCTCCGCCCACTTGTGAGTAGATTATTAATTCAACATCGGAGGTTATAAGACCTGGGTCATAAACCATATAAGGAATAGTGAGTAAATCACCCTGGGTAGCAGTTTTCTGTTCAAAAACTGAAGCAATCATTGCTTCTTTTCTGTCAGTCTCACTACATAATAATTCATATCTTAATTCATTTGAGCGAATATCGGTTGAATCAAGTGTAGCTGTTATATAAGCTAACAAACTATGACATCCATGAGCCTGCTTAGGTATGTTTAAAGTAATTTCACTATTATTAACACTCGCTGCGAGTTTTGTAGTTGAAATTTCTTTTCCGTCTAATAGAATATGAACAGTTTTCTCTACTTGGCCAGCTACTTTATATCTGAAAGTAATACTATCATCAAAAATACGACCACTTTCAAAGGTTGAAGAAATACGAAGTTCGATAACTGATATATTATAAACTAAGCTTCTTGCGGTACCGTATTGGTCAGTACAAGTTACTTTTACGTTGTTAGAACCGTTTTTTAGATGTTCCGCAATATCGATTTTCTTTGCAACACCGTGTTGAACGGAACCAGACAATAAGTCAACTTTTTTATTATTTATAGTGATAATGTAAGTACCTTCACCGGTAGGTACTTCATTTTCGAATGATGTATATGTAAAGTCAATTACTACAGGATTACCCTTAGCTACCGTAAAAGCTGTAGAGGCAAGGTTATTCTGCACTCTAACGGTTGAGAAGCTTCCTCCACCGCCACCACCGGTTCCACTAGTAATTGTTACAGGATCTCCGACCATTTGTCCATTAGAGGTTAGCCATAATTGGTCACCCTCGTATTCAAGACCATTAACAGCGTTTTCTAAGCTAATAGAAGGTAGTTCAGTACGAAGATTTTCAATAGATTCACCAAGAGCATCTAAGTGCTTTCTTAGAGTTGGGTGGTTTATACCATTGTAAGCAGTACGAGCTTCAATTAATTCAGCATCACCTGTTGTACTTCCGTCTTTTAAGGCTACGATAGTATCTAAGCGACCCGATTGTCTCTCCACATCTCTGGCGAGCTTTTCTGTTTCAGAATAGAAATTATCAATTCTTGCTGATAGTTCGCTATCTGCGGTTTCTGCTTTTGTTTTATTATCCTCAATAAGCGTATTTAACTTAGAAACATTAGTAACTGCGAAAGCATTGTCTAAAATTGCATTACGCTCCAATGTGTCAATAGCTTTTTGCATATCAGAAACCGTTAAGTTTATAGTAGACTTAAAGGTTCCAAGATTTGCAGCAATAGTTGAAGCAGCTGAGTTCGTCTCGCCTCTTAGGGTACTAACTACGGAGCTTATTTCTGCAGATAACTTGTCTATCTCAGTTTTAATAGCTTCTTGTATACCTTGCTTTTCGTCGGCTATTACATCCAAAAGTCTTTCTTCGCTATTAAAGATGCTTCCTTCTAGGTCTGTCCTTGTATTTGTGATCTCAGTACCGAGGTTAGTTTCAACTGCAAGAATCTTATCTTCAACATCTTTTTTGGCGTCCTTTATTGCCTGGTCTGCTTGTGCAGCTACTGACTGGGTCTGTTCTGTAATAGTATTAGACAGAGTAGTTACGCTTGATGTAAGATTTTCTTGAATAGTAGAAACACTATTGTCTAAGTCAGTCTGAAGAGCTATTAATTTACGAGTGATAGAAAGGTCATTATTAATACACTGAGAAAGTTCAGCATAAATAGCTGAAACATAAGCATGTAACAATGATAAAGATTCGCCGTGTAGTAACTGCTGTGTATCACTTATATTATTAAGTGCTCTTAGTAAGTCAACGTGTTCATTAACATGTTTAACAGACAAAGCATCTAATGCCGTCTGGAGAGCTGTAGTTTCGTTAACAAGAGTATTATTAATATCAAACAGCTTTTTATTTACAAGAGTATCAGTAGCTACCAAATCAGAAACTGACTTATCTAATGTTTTTAACTGGTTATTAATCTCAGTTATGAAAGAATTAATAGTCGCATCAGCATTTTCAAGGTCAGTAATACGGTCAGAAGCTTCTCCGTCTTTCTGGATTAATGAAGCTTTTAACTCATTAAGGACCTCTGTATACTCAGATACTACGCGGCTAATTTCTTTATTAAAGTCAAGAGTTAGCTTTGTCAAAGAATCTTTTTGTTTGGTCTCACTTGTAGCGATTCCTGCTTCGAAAGTTTTAGTCAGTTCTAGTTCTTTCTTTGCTAACTCTGCAGTCACATTTGAGATTTTGGATTCCAAGTTCTCATCAGTTGCTTTTATCTGTGCTAATTGCTCTTTAAAGTCTTGTGAAACAGAATCTAAATGAGTACTTAGGTTAGAGATGTTTTCTCTTAAATCTGCATTACTATCATACAGATTTTTATTAATAGTCTGCGATAAGTCAGTAAGACCAGCAGCTAGTGCTTCTGTGTTTTTGATTTCAGAGGCCTCAAGCTTTTCATCTAATACTTTTATCTTAGCAGAAAAATCATCCTTAATATCCGCCAAATCAGCCTGTAGCTCTTTTCTTACTGTATCGGCATCAACATCAGTAGAACCTAAAAGGTCTTCTATAGACTGTTCTAGCACAGTTATACGCTGTTGTATAACAGCTTTATCCTGTTGATATTCTTGTTTTAAGCTCTTTTCAAGGTCTTCAACAGAGGTTTCAAAGGCGTTCTTAAGCTCTTTATCAGCATCTAAAGCTCTACGTTCTAAGCCGGTTACTTCAGAAGCTGTTAAGTTAATTTGTGCAGTAACGCGCTGCTCTGCAGCAGAAATCAAAGATACTAAATCTTTAGCTGTAGTTGCTAAGTTTTCTTCAGAGCTTGACACAATGTTTGCAAGCTTAAATCTAAACTCTTGATCCAGCTCTAATAGTTTTTTATCAAAAGTAGACTTTGACTCTGAAACTAGCTTTGTAAGACGTGCTTCAATATCAGAAGATAGATAAGGAAGCTTTGCAAAGGAATCCTTACCATTACCTATCTTACATTTTCGAGTATTATCAGAGCATTCTTCAATAATAAGTTCGCCGTCTTCTGGTATTAAAACTGTCTCAAGCCACTCTTGAGTTGTACCTCTACGGTGTTTTATAATATTATAAGCCATAGTTTAACTCCAATCTACTGTTTTAGTATTCGTATAATTTAGCAGATAGATTTAATAAAAATAAAGCAGCTATGCCTTAACATAGCCGCTTTAAACATTATTATATTTTATCTTAAATTAAATGTCTGATGCGCCGCCGCAGTCAAAGATAAGAATATCTGTACCATCTTTGCCATCATACAGATAATTCTTAGCACTAGTACCAGAACCTACAGTACCAATACGTGCGTAGTTGCTTTCGATATTTGCTATAGCTTGAGCATATGCCGTATGGGTGTGATTACCGGCAGCAGCTGTTGTTGAAGTAGTACCTAAAGCAAGATTAGAGGTACCAGCTCCAATAATTGCACGCGCATTAGCCGCAGTAGCTCTCTGAATCTTGTTGCTTGAGTCATATACAAGTACACCAGTCGCAGAAGTTACGGCAGTAGATGTAATTGTTCCACTATTTGTAATATTTCCGTGAGTATGAGAGCTAGGAGCATAAGGATGATCATGATTATCTGATTTTTTTGCAAGCTCAGCATCTACCTCTGCTTTTGTATAAACATTTGATTTTGTATAAGCATCAGTAATTCCGTAACCAGATAAAGTAGTAGGATTTGTACCAGCTGTTCCGTGACCTTTAGCATTAACAGTAACACTTCTATAAGTTCCAGCGGTAACACCGGAGTTTGCGTGTGATGCTGAGTAGGATACTCCATTAGTACCATTAGTACCAGTAAGTACAACAACATCATCATCTGATGCCCCAGCGGTGATAGTAGAGTTTGCTTTTTTAGCGAGCTCGGCATCTACTCCTGCTTTGGTGTAGTAGTTGGACAAGTCTATAGTACCAGCTAAGACATCCCAAGAAGTTCCGTTCCAAGCAACATTATCACCGGCATTTACTGCAGGCAAAGAACCGCTCGCCGCGCACTTACTAGTAATATTCCATACATCGCCAGTGCTATTTCCAGAAGTTGGTAAGTTGGCGGTTGTAGTTTTAGTACCCTTATATTTTAGTACGCTTCCGAGAGCAGTGCTAATCTTAGAGTCTACATCCGCTGGTTTTATATATACACTATCATGATTATGATTATCCGCAGCATAAGGATGGTTATGACTATCCGCTTTACCGGCAATTAAAGCATCCATAGACTGAATCTTAGCAGTTAATGTTCCAGATGTAGTAGAAGTACCAAGGTTGATCTTGTCAGATGAGATATCGCTACCTAACTTGGCATTTGTTACTGCAGCGTTTGCAATTTTAGCAGTGGTAACGTTGCTATCAGCAATTTTAGCAGTGGTAACGTTGCCATCAGCAATTTTAGCGGTAGTTACTGCATTAGAGGCAATGTCATTTGCTACAACAGTTCCATAAGAAACGGTAAACTTACCAGTTGAGCTATCATAGGTAATACCCTGTACCACACCATTAGCAGTGGCAGAAGCAGGACTAACTGAAAAACCTGTTTTAATACTTGCAATAGCAGCTTCTGCTGTTTCTAAGTCTTTTAAGATATTAGCAAGGGTAGAAGATTGCCAAGAAGGACTAGCATCCGAACCTTTGTTGTACTTAACAGTAATAGTACTAGGATCTGCAGCTTTTGCCCATCCATATACGTCAGAAGCCTTAGCGCTTAACCAAGGTAGGGAACCAAAAGGCGTGGAACCGTCACCGACCTTCATAAGAAGCTCTACAACTGGTTCGTCGGCATTAGTTATTGGGTTTGTATAGGTTTCACCAGTTTCTACTCTTACAATAGCAATTTCGCCGTCAAGAAGAGTACCGGTATAGCCCTCCCAAGCAGACAGGGAGTCTACTTTATTTTTAATTCTTGTAGTAATTAGCTTTGTAGCCATAAATCAAATTCCTTTCTAGGAGGATAAAGGCAGTAGTTAATAGCTTTTAAATACTGCCTTTATGCGTTCTATTTTTTATTAGTTAGCGGGAATTACGTGAGTCACCTTAGTAGAACTGCCGCAATTGAATACATAAGCATCTCCTACAAAGTCTTCAATTTTAAGATACTTTTCTTGGATGTCAGCGATAGCAGCTTTGTTGGTATTAGCCTGGGTGTTTGCGGTGTTAGCTGTGCTCTGAGCAGCCTCTGCAGCAGCTTGAGCGGTACGAATAGCTGTCTGGATTGTACCATCAGTTCCAGTAAGTGTCTGTAAAGCAGTAATATCTGTTCTTAACTTGCTGTTTGCATTTGCACCAGTAGAAACAATACCCTCAAGAGCGGTAATTTTACCTTCAGCAGTAGCAATTCTACCACTAGCTCCTGTAAGAGCTGCAAGGTCAGCTTTAGCATTATCAGCAGTTGTTTTAACACCTGCAACAACGAGTTCTAAAGCATCAACTTCATCTTGTGCTGTGTCAGCGGCAGTTTGAGCGGCCTCAGCTGCAGCTTGTGCGGTAGCGGCATCTGTAATACCTTTTTCAGCACGACCGCTTACAGCGTCAACAGCTTTCTTAACAGTATTAGCAGTAGTATAACCAGCTACAATAGCTTCAAGAGAATCAGCACGGCCTTCAACAGCATCGATAGCGGCAGCATTAGAGCTAATAGCAGCTTCAGCAACCTTTACTCGACCACCGTCGGCAAATTCTTTTTCAAGGTCATCAATGTCTTTTTCAGCAGCAGATACTCTACCTAAAATACCGTCAGTAGCAGTACCTTCGCCATTTAAATACTCTTGAATTTCTTTCAAAGTATCAAGAGCAGTATCAAGTGTCTCATCTTCATTTACTTTGAAGAAGGTTTCAACAGAGGCTAGACGTTCAGCAAGATCTTCGTCTGCGGCTTTACGAGCGTCTTCCTCGTCTTTTACTGCCTTTTTATATGCAGTATCCATTGCGGAAATAGCTGCAGCATTTTCAGCAATGTTATCAGTATTTGTTTTTACCTGACCATTAGCAAGAGCGTCTACTTTGCCTTGTGCAGTAGTTGCAGCATTAGCTTCAGCATTTGCCTGAGCGTCGGTAATTGCTTTAGCAACAGTGTTTGTACTTGTGAAACTTCCACCAATTTTTGCATTAATTGCATTGTCAGCGTTAGTACGAGCAGTAGCTTCATTACCAATAGCAGTTTCTAATTCAGAATCTTTTGAGTTTAGTGTTGCAACTTTACCATCAGTATATGACTTAGCGTCAGCCTCTGCTTGGTCTGCATACTTATTAATCTCAATCTCTCTAGCGTCTGTATAAGCTTTTGCAGCAGTAACAGCGTCGGATTCAGCAGTGTCAGCATAAGCTTTTACTTCTGTAACAGCAGCAGCAACGGTCTTAGTGATTGAGCCGTCTCCGGTGCCTGTAAGTGTATCTACACGGCCTTTAACTGCAGCAATAGCAGAAGCATTGTCAGATACGTTCTTAGCGATAGGATCAGTGATAGCTTTTACTTCTGAATCAGTAACATAGTTAAGAGTAATTACTTTATCAGTACCATCAGTATTTTTAGCACCAACGAATTTAATAGTTTTACCATCTAAAACTACGTCAGTAGCTTTTGCCCATCCATATACGTCAGCAGCTTTTGCAGATGCCCAAGGAAGATTTTCAAAAGTCTTCTTACCATCACCGACTTTGAAAAGCACGGTAGGTACTACATTGGAGCCCTGTTCAGCAGCATCAATGTTGCAGATACCAATTTCACCTGCAAGTAGGACTAAATCTTTACCAGGAGCGGTAGTCCATGCAGCATAGCTGTCATATTTAAGGGCAATTCTAGTTTGTAATTCTTTAATAGCCATATATTTATCTCCTAATATTTATTTTAATCTTTCAACAGTGCTCAGTATTTCAGAGCACTGTTGAATTTGTGTTTATATCTTACTGTGCAGCGACACCAGCGTTACCACCGTTAAGTACAAGTGTTTCAGAACCCTGTACAAGTTTATCAGTAGAAACCTGGCCAATTGACATTGCACCATCGGCAGCAACAGTAACTTCGTTGGAGCTTTTTACAAGACCCGCAACAAGCATTGTTGCAATCGGAGTGTCTGGAATAGCATCAATAGCGTCTGCAACAATTTTCTGAATAGAACCTTCGCCAGTGCCTTTTAATGTTGCAATAGCAGTTGTGTTTGCTTCAATAGCTGGAAGAACCTCAGACTCATGGTCAGTTACCCAAACAGCAAGTTCTTTGATTGAGTTGAGTGCTGTACCATCTTCATTCTCAATAACAGCATTGATTGCTGTTTCAAGAGCTGAAATATCAGAAGCATTCTTAGCAATATCGGTGGTATTCTTCTGTACTAGACCAGCGATTCTCTTTTCTTCCTCATCTGCTCTAGCAGCTTCATCACTGATTGCTTTTGCATTTGCTGCGATAGCATCAGTAATAGCTTTATTGTCAATACCATCAATAGCATCTGAAATCATTGTAGCTACTTCAGTAGTAGTTGAGTAATTATCAAATTTATTAGTATTTGCAGCGATTGCAGAAGCTAATTCAGTATCTTTATCTTTAAGACCTGCAATATCAGTACCGTGTGAACCAACTGTTTCAGCTAAAGCTTCACGAGCACCCTTTTCAGTAGCGAGACCAGATTCTAATGTAGAAGTCTTAGTTTCAAGAGTACCAACTTTACCACTGATAGTAGTAACGTTACCATTAATACCCTCAATCTGGCTATTGATTGCAGAAATGTCACTAGTATTTTGAGCAACAGTAGTCTCAGCAAGAGCATTTACCTTATTTTGTGCAGTAGTAGCTGCTGCAGAGATTGCTCTGGCGTAAATACCAGTTGTTTCATCATTGATAGCTTCGATGGCCTCAGTATTAGCCTCAATAGCAGTATCCTGTTCACCATCTTTTTTAGTGATATTAGCAAAAGCATTTGTATTATCTGCAATATGATCGTCTAACTGACGTTTAACACTTGCAGCAGTTTCTTGAGAACCACCTGTGATACCATCAAGTAAGTTACCAATTTCCTGTTTTGTGTAAGTTTCGTTTTTAGTGTAGTAGTTAGCTAAGTCTTCAGCATCAGCTTTACCCTCTAAAGCATCTTCAACTTCAGATTTTACAGCAGCTGCATCAGCTTTTGCACTTACGGCAGCAAGAGCATCTTGAGTTGCATATTTGCCGGCGTCTTCAGCAGACTTAGCAGAGATAGCTGCATCGATTTTACTCTTAACAGAACCGTCGCCTGTGCCATTTAAAGCGTCAATAGCATCTTTGTTCTCTTTAATGCTTGCAGCCATGCCTGATGCACCAGTTTTGTCATCGGCAATGTATTTCTGAATTTCAGCAAGAGTGTCAACGATTTCGTCAGGGTTCTCAACAGCTGCGAAGAAAGTATCAACTTTTTCCTCAACGTCGTCCAAACGACCATCGTGTGCTGTGATAGCTGCTTCGGCGTCAGAAACTCTCTCAGCAAGAGCAGTATCGTCATAAGCATTATGAACTTCAATAGCCTCACCAACAGCTACGCCGTCTTTAGTAAGCTTGTAAGTTACTTTATCTGCTCCAACTTCTTTAGTAACACTATATTCAGGAATTGCAGGAAGTGTTACATCAAGCACATATTTATAAGTATCTGTTACAGCGTCATAAGCGTCTTCTGTAGCTGTAATTGTAAGAGCAGAATCTTCAGCAACCTGAAGAGTTGTTACAGTATTACGGTCATTGGCTACAATCTGATTAATAGCAACCCACTCGATAGTGCCGTCTGCTTTCTTACGAGGAAGGGTAGCATTTCCAGCAGCCGCAAAACCATAGATAGATACAGTACCGTCCTCAGCTACGGAGATAGACTTATTATCACCAGTAGGCTTAGAACCTACTTCTTTTAAATAGCCATTAGCTTCATCAGTAACAATATAGAGAGTGTCACCAACAGCGATAGGCTGGCCGATATAAGCGAGTGTGCTGGTCTTAGCATAGTTAAGAGCAGCTTCATAAGTTTCTTGTACAGAGCTATAATCTAGAGGAATACCATAGTCACGTTTAATGGTATTAGATAAGCCCATGTTATTCTTGTTAGCTAAAGCAAGAATTTCAGTATAGTTGTTAGCCATTATCTTTTATTTCCCCTTTCCTCAATTATGCCCATTTTAGAGTTAACTGTTTAGCTGAACCAATACCAGCGCCCCAGTTAACATACCAAACGTCGTAGTCTACTGCTGTGAATCCGTTTGCACCTTCTACTTTAACAGCGTTAGCTTTCTTTTCAAAAGTAACAGTAGCATTCATAGCTTTGTCATCGGTAGCAGTAAGTGAGCTGTATGTACCAGCTTTTGCTGCAAAAATTACCATTTGTGAACCAGCAGGTACTGAAATAGCGGTAGGAAGACCTTTTGTTTTAGTACCGTTGTTAGGAAGTGTTCTAATAATAGCACTCGATAAAGCTTCAGTGTTAACAACTTTATCAGGAGTAAGTACGCCATAGAAAGGCTTTCTGTATGCAGTTGCCTCAACATTTGCGGTTTTTGTACCTGACATATCAGTAATCTTACCAGTTGTTGCAACACCTACGTTGTTTACAGGGTCTTTCGCGCCAGAAGCATCGAGTGTATACTCACCTGTAATAGTTGCATAAGTTTTAGAAGCTTCTTGTGTAAGCTGAATCTGCTTTTCACTTGCAAGTGTAAATGTACCGTCTTCACTAGTAGAGATCTGAGAGTCAATACTATTTGTAATTGACCAAGTTCTATTTGAAGAACTTAAACCTGTTGCAGGACCGTACTCATAAGAACCATAGGTAGTAGTACCGTCCCATTTAAGAGCAGTAATATAAGTACCAATTTCTCCACCGGCACCAGTACCAGAAGCAGTAAGAGTGAAAGTAGGCTGAGTAATTGTAGGTTCTTTAGTCTCGGAAAGAGCATCTTCAAGCCACTGTCTAGTGGTCATACCCTTACCACCAGCATTTACATAGCCGTTTGAAGTGGTATGGCGACCAAAGTTATAAGTTAAGATAAGGTCTTTTTCAAGAACGCCTTCAATCTGAGGGAGTTCTGCCCAAGTATGCTCGCCGTCGCCTAGCTTAGCAATAACATTACCACCATCAAGGTAGCCAATGCCGACTTCGCCTTCAAGCAATACATACTCTGACTTTTCCCACGCAGTGGTCTTGTCATTTCTTAACACTATAACAGTATTAATAGTTTTGTCTGCCATTTAGTTAGTCTCCTTTGTATAAATATTTTATAAAAATTCAGTGGTTTTCGCACTAAATCATTTAGCTAATTAATTAAACCTTTTAATCTTCAGGTGTCGCGTCTCCGCCGTGTAGAATTACGGCATCAAAAGCTTCACTAAAAGTGTTAGTTACATAATCTTTTGTAGCATAGTCACTTAAAGAATCTTTTGTTACATAG
>JAEIGA010002400.1_pt1 | contig 29908 bp, 31 predicted proteins | sample 9270691 | NCBI WGS metagenome assembly JAEIGA01 (sample SAMN17057246, study PRJNA624740) | gut metagenome | biome: biome; isolation source: fecal sample | host: Bos grunniens | place: China: Xizang | collected 2019
AAAGCAGATTTGTTTAATGTTCCCTTATTCGTTTAACAGTAAAGATAAGGCAGCAGAAATAGTATATAAAAAGTGTGTATTAACGGGTAATTATAATTTAACAGATACTTCATTATCTTTTAATGTTGATTATAGTTTACCCAGTAATGTTGTTTTTCCTGATATTTCTAATTTGCGTAATATGGATGCAGATGTTCTTGAAGATTTTATCAGAGATAATTTTATGATTTTTGAAAAAGTTAATGATGAAGAAAAGTATTTTAGTATACCTATTTATGGTTATGGTATAAATGGTTTATTTGGAATGATGCATCGTGATTATACTCGTCGTTGTTTTGAAAGTTTGAGTGTAGAACGTTGTTTGAGTTTAATAGATTTAGATGATTTACTTCATATTTCAAATTCTTTTTTAAATTATGATGTAAACCATACTATTGCTGTAGATGAAAAAGGGAAAGAAAAGTCTGTAAATACTTTCTTTTCTTTAAGTGATTGTTCTCACTTATTGAGTGTAGTAGAGGGTCTTTGTGAGGATAGTCCCATAGATTATCAAACTTTTAAGTCTGATTTTATTTCTATTGTAAGTTCTTTGTCTTTAAAGAATGTTTCAGAGGAAGTTAAGCCTCTTATAAAAATGGTACCTTTTCTTTTATTATCTTGTTTTGTTTTATATCGTTTTACAGGTCGTAAACAGTATGAGTATAATTCAAAGTTGTTGATGTATCATCCAGATGTAGAGTTTACCACAATGGGTATAAAAGAGTATATGTCTACGATAGATAATTATTTTAAGACAGGTAAAATAGAGTTATTGAACTTCTGTCCCCTTTCAGTAAGTCGTTCTTTGACTACTTCTTTGATGAATCGTGAACTTTTAGATTCTTTGAAAGATGTAGGTCCATTAGAAATACCTTCGGCTACTTCAAATGAAGAACAAAGTAGTGAGAATACTGAAAATAGTGAAAATGCTGGAAATATTGAGAAGTCTGAAAATACTGAAAATAGTTGTGATAATGCTACTAATATTGATAATGATGTTTGTGATGCAGATATTGTAGATGTCGTAAGTTTGGCTAATTCAGTAGTTACAGAGGGTCAAGAAGATGTGGTTGATTCTGATGTAGTTGATGTTGTAGAATCAGGTTTTTATTTTGATTTCACTCCTGATTTAGCAAAGAATACAAGTGTAGATGTGGCTACTCAAACAAATCAGGTGACAAATTCAGATATTGTTGATTTTTCAGATACAACTTTTGGTGAGGTTTCGGGAGAACCTTCAACTTCTATAAAAACAGAGAGTGAAAATGTAAATAAAACAGAAAAAGTTGTTGAGAATAATGAAACTAATGAAGCTATTGATAATACTGAAAATGAGCAGGAAGATGCAAGAGACCCTGGTTTAAGTGCTTATATGTTAGATTATCCTTTTATCAACAAAGATGGCGGTACAAAAGACCGTTTATTAGAACTTGTTTTTAACCCCGCGTTACAATATTCAGCTCAGCAAGTTGAGAGTTTAGTAAATGATGATTGTATATCTAAGCGAGATTTTAGGTTAAAATTGATGCGTACAATACAAGAGAAAATAAATTCTGATGAAACTCTTTTTAAGGTTTTTGATGCAGTAAAGGGTTTATTTTAAGTAGGAGGGTGTATAATGTTTAGTGTGCCAAAATACGGTTGGGTAAATATTTCAATAGGTGATTGGTCGGATAGGGCGAGTTATTTAACAGACCCTCATTTGGATATGTTGGACGCTTTTATTACTTTGTATAAAGGTTGTAATCCTGGTGCTGTCTTTTGTGATGCAGAGGGTTGGGATTTTATTATTGTAATTAGTTTTAATGATGTTTTTGTGATAGAACAGAAAGATGAACCAAAATTATATAATTTTGATGCTTTGGATATTCGTATTCGTGCTTTATGTGAAGAAGTTATAGAGGATATAGAGGGTCATCTTTACGAGTGGTCTTTGTGGGATTATAATGTTGAAGATGAGGCGACTAGAGTAAAGTCTGAAGAAAAAATAAAATCAAAGTTATCAGAATTGCGTGAAGCTTTGGAAGATTATGATAATAGACATCGTTCTCGTAGAATATAAAATACTCATAGTGGGGGTTCTGAAAGAACCCCCACTATGAGTATTTTTTATAGGTTAATGATGCTTTTATATAGGCTAATAAAGTGTTTATATAGGTAAATAGAGTATTTTTTATTTATAAGTTAATATAGGACTAATTTACAGGCTGATATAGGACTAACAAGACTATAATATGTACAGTTGATTCTATTATGAATATATATATGATAGAAAGGGGTTATATAATGGCTTATAATTATGTAATTTATGATGATAATGATAATATGTATGGTATTAGTTATTTAGGTAAAAATAATAATTCTTATATTATATTATTAAATGACCTTTATTTAAAGTTAAAGGGTTCAAATAAAAGGTCTTATGGTGATTTATATTATGAAGAAGATGATAATAGGATTAATTGGTATTCTCAATCTTGTGATTTATCCCAATTAAAGAAATATAGTTTTGAGAATGATTTTTATATAGTAAATAAAGAGGGTGTTTTACAAGGATTAAGTTCATTGGGTAGAGAATTTGTATCTTTAGGTTGTGTAAAGATTATTGTGCCTTATTTTGTAAAAGGTGTAATGGTAAAAGAATTAGGTGAAGATTGCTTTTATGGTGAGGATATAGAAGAAATAGTTTTACCTGAGAGTCTTATAAAGATAGGTAAAAATTCTTTAGCTTCAACTAATTTAGTAGCGATAAAGATACCAAATAGTTGTGAAGAAATATCTGATTGTGCTTTTAGTGAGTGCTATAATTTAGAATATATAGATTTAGGTAAAAAGGTAAGTAAAATAGGTTTACTTGCTTTTAGTGAATGTTTGGGTCTTTGTAATTCAGAGGTATTTATTCCTAATACAGTAAAATCAATGGGTGAAAATACTTTTGAGGGTGTAGAGGATGTTGATTTTGTAGTTGATAATATTAGTGGGTCTATTTCTGTTATATTTGATAATGAAGTAGATTTGCTTGAAATGGAAGATTATAAGGATGATTTTGGGTATGATGATGACGAAGATGAGGATTATTTTGATGAAGATGACCCATATTATCAGGAATATTTCTTTGGTGCGTATAATGTAAATGTCAAATATTTGCGTCATTAAAATTATTAAAAATCTCTGTGTGTAGATTGACATTTAATTTTAAATATGATAATATACTATTGAAAAATTATAATAGGGGGTAAGTATGGTCTATCGAGAGATTTATGGTGATTTATTTAATGTAGATAGTAAGTATTTTTTAGTTCATTGTATTAGTTCAGATTTTGCATTAGGTAAAGGTATAGCTGTTGAATTTAATAAAAGATATAATATGAAGGCAAAACTTCATAATCAGTATTTAGTAAATTCAGATTATCCTATTAGTTTAATGGTTGATAATGTATTTAATTTGGTAACAAAAGAGAAGTATTGGCATAAGCCTACTTATAAGACATTAGAGGGTGCTTTGCTGTCAATGCGTCAGCAGATAGAACTTTATCAAGTAAAGTGTATAGCTATGCCAACCATAGGTAGTGGTTTAGATAGATTAGATTGGTCTCGTGTGTCATCAATGATACAGCATATTTTTAGTGATTTAGATATAGAAATTTTAGTAGTTAGAAGGTGATAAATTGAAACGTGTATTTGCTTTTTTATTGTTGCTAATTTTTTGTTTTTCAATGACAGGTTGTAAAGATTCAGGTAGTATCTTGGCTAATCCGACTATTTCAGGTAGTAATGCAGATATGGTTAAACAGTTTGCAGATGACTTGTATGGAACAAGCAATAGTTTAACAGGTTTTAGTATAGTGGGTACAGAGTCAGATAAACTTCGTTGTGATTATATTTATAATGCCTTTAAGGATATGGGTTTATCAAATGTAAAGAAAGTACCTATTATGTTGAATAAATGGGACTATACAGGTATGGTTTTGGAAGCCTATTGTAATTGTGCTGATAATTCAAAATTAAAAATGCGTTTAGTGGGTGCTTATCCTTCAAATTTTGATTATGATAATGAAATCATAGTTCTTCGTTATTTGAATGACCCCAGTAAATTGACACGTGAATATATAGAGAATTATGCTGTTTTACTTCCTATATATACTAATTTTGAAGAATTAAATGCTATGATTGAGAAAGTTAGTTCTTATAATCCTGCTTTAATTGTTGTTTGTACTACTCATACAACTACAACTAATTTATATGAGGTTAATACCAATTATATAAAGCAGACAGATATACCTGTTTTTACTTTACCTTATAATAGTTATAGTTTAATAGAAAAAGCAATATTAAAGTCGATAGAGCAAGAAACAGATTTTGATTTAACCCTAACGGGTTCTTCTGTTGTTAGTCCAGAGCTTGAGGAGAGTAATTTTGTAGTTGGTGAAATAAAAGGTGAGAGTGCTGAAGTTATTTATATAACTTCTCATTATGATAGTATACATCATAATTATATGAGTTCTTGTATTAGTACAGGTGAATTATTAGTTATTGCTAAATCTTTATTAGATGAGGGTTATAGGCCTTATTATACTTTAAGATTTGTAGCAACAACAGGTCATGAATGGGGTTTATTAGGTGAGGGTAAAAATACAGGGTTAATTACTTACTTATCTACTTTATCAGAGAAAGAAAAATCAAAAATAAATTCTGTTTTAGTATTAGATGGTAGTTATCCTTTTTATGATACTATTTTTACTCAAACCAGTGTCTCTTCGCAGATAAAAGAGGGTATAGAAATGTATAATTCTTTCTTTTTTAAAGGTAATTCTGTAAAGTACATAAATAATATAGTAGATATTGAAACAAGTTTAGGGTTAGATACTGAAGCAAATGTTTGGTATGAGTTAGGAATTCCAGTTGTATTAACTTCTGAAATGAATAATAGTCGTTTTATTTATAATGATACTTCAGCAGATTCAAATTCCTTAGGTATTGATATGGAGTTTATAAATTATTATATTAGTTATTATACAAGATTAATAAAATATATGTCTACTGTAATTTACTAAATATCTGTAATAATGTAACTTTTATTAGGTTTTATTATAAAAAATCGTCAATGTCTTGATAGTGTAGATAAAAACCGTATATTATTAGTATATTACAAATAAAAGTAGTGCAAAAAAGTTGTGTTTTATTGGTAGGTTTTTGTGATACTTTGTAGTAAAAATTAAAACACTTGCTAATATAATATGTTTTATATATTTATTTGATTTCAGATTGTCTAAATTATTGAAAAGTTGCGATTATGGTAGTTATAAGATTATAATATGAATTTTGCATATTTTTGTTAGTTTTATGTATAAAGAAATTATAACCGTTAAAATAATACCGAAAAATAAAAACTGAACTATTTTCCGAGAGATAGTTCAACACCTTCAAAATTATGTAAGTAAGGGGTAATTATAAAATGAATAGTGTTTTAATAGTTGAAGATGATAAGAATATTCAAAATATTCTGGCTTTTAATTTGGAGCATAATGACTTTAAAGTTTTTACTGCTGAGTCAGGTTCAGAGGCTTTAAGTATTTTAGAGGAAGAGGAAGATATATCTATTGTTTTGATGGATATAATGATGCCAGAAATGAATGGTTTTGAATGTACTCGCAAGATTCGTTCTTTTTCTAATGTTCCTATTATTATGTTGACAGCTTTAGAAGATGAGGCAAATATACTTCAAGGTTTTGATTGTGGCGTAGATGATTATGTTGTAAAGCCTTTTAGTTTTCGTCAAGTGTTAGCTCGTATAAATGCTCATATTCGTAGACCTTATACTTTGGATACTTTATCAAAAGGTAAGAGTGCATTAAATTCTGTTATTCATGTGAATGATATAGAGTTAAATACTAATAATTATACTGTTAATGTAGAGGGTAAGCGTTCAACTTTAACTAATATGGAGTATAAATTATTTATGTTCTTATATGAACATCCAAATGAGGCTTTTGATAGAGATACTTTATTAAAGGAGATTTGGGGTACATCTTATACGGATAGTCGTACAGTAGATGTTAATATTAGACGTTTGCGTAGTAAAGTAGAGTTAAATGACTCAGAGCCAAAAAATATAAAAACAATGCGTGGTAAGGGTTATTATTTAGAAGTGTGTTAACACACTTCTAAATAATATTTAAGTTAAAGGAGAATGTGTTTATGCTAAAATTATTTACTGTTTGTACGCAGAAAAATAAGCATTTTATAGAGGAACATTTTAATTTGCAAAATAATTATGATATGTATATACCTAATTGGTATGTTTCAAGTGCTGAAACTTCTTTGACCTTTAAGCAAGATGTAGAAGATATACATAAGTGTGATATTATTTTAGTTTTAGATAATGAATATAATATTTATACTTTTAGTCTTATTTATGAAGCTTATCGTAGTAATAAGCCTATTTATTTGTTATCTGAAATGAATAATATTTTTTATAATTCTTTAATTTCAATGTTAGGGATAAATTATTATTTAATATCTGATATAAGTCTATTGCCTTTAAGTTTATATACTAAAAGTGAGCATCAGATTATAAATTCAAAGTTAAATTCTGATGAAGAAAAGAAAAATGCTCGTCAGATTTTATGTGGATTTATAAAAGAGCCTACTTCGATAGTAAGTAAAAAAGATGGTGGATTTATTTTTGAGTGGTATTCTGACCCTGAAAAAGTAAATATTTATAAGTATTTTATAAAATTACAAGTAGATTTAAATTGTAATTTTTTATATATGGAATATTATGATGAGCTTGTTTATAATAAGGGTAGTAATGAGATAGATACTTTAATCTTTAAAATAAATAAGTTTATTCAAGATTTGGAATCATTGAGAGAGTAACAAGGAGGTTATACTATGGGTTGCTTTGGGTATCTTTGTAAATGTTGTGGTACTTCAATTCGTGGTAATTCTTTTACAGGTGGCGAAAAGTGTGTAATGATACATGTTCGTCATGGTAAAGAAATGGGTAGAGTAGAGGGTCACTATGATGAATATGGGCGTGTAATTGAGCAAGAGGGTATGGATGAAGAATTAAGATTTCGTGGTGAAGGAAAAGGTATAAATAGTCATTATGAGATTTGTAAGTCAGAATTTAATATGGAAGATTCCTATGAGAATTTAGTAAATTCCAGAGTTTTTAATGGTGAAGTTGTAGATTTTCGACATTTTGTGCGTATAAAATCACGTGAAGATTTAGAAAAAGTAGATTATGATTTTGACCAATTGAAATATGCAAATTTTATTAAAAGTTGTTTTAATGATGGTTCATCTTTGATAAAAGTATATAATATTTATCTAAAGTGGTATGATAAATATAAAAATGATGCTGAAATAGATGATACTTTTCGTATGATGTTAAAAGAGTCAATGGTATCTGATGTTTGGATTATAGTAGATGAACTGATTTGGCTGTTTTGGCAGAAAAAAGGTGAATTTTTTAGATATGAGTTTGATAAGTTGCGTAGAGTGACATTTGATGGTTATTCAGGAATAGTGGCTTATCATAGTGTTTGTTATAGAAAAGCAATGCGTGAGGGTTTATTTGATTTAATTCCTAGTTTGCAAGACCCAAATCAAAGTTGGGGTAAGGTACGTAAGAAATATAGTTAAGGAGATAATAGAAATGGCAATAACGGTAATGCAGAATGGTAGACCTATTACTGTTTATAGTAGGTTAGATGTAGGTGGTGAACATATAGAATCAGATTTAATTACTGATATAGATGAAAAAGTTCAACAAAATGTTTTTAATTGGATAAAGAATAATTTAATATTGACAGATACTCCTAACAAGGAGTATACAAGTTATATGTTAAAGAATAAGTTAGAACGAGAAACGGGTATTTATATAGGGAACAATTCTTTTAAAGATGCTATGCTAATGTGCGGTTTTAATCCTGTGGATGCACAAGATGCAAATTGGTGTTTTTGTATAAGTAAGAGTTCTCCTGCATTTCAACAATTTAAAAGGAGAGGATGGAAATGAGAAAAGTAATATCTCTTTTATTTTTAGTTAGTTTGATAAGTGCTTGTTTAGTAGGTTGTGGTGTATCTGAACCAATTATAGAAGAACCTAATAAAGATATAGAAACTCCGTTAGAGACTCCTACTGAAAATCCTACTGAAAAGCCTACTGAAAATCCTATTGTATCTGTTACAGAAAATGGAATAGGCTTTGATTATTTTGATACAAATTTGATAAATTATATAAATAATTCTGAATTTAAAGATATGAATTATTGTGTATCTCCGTTATCTATTAAATTGGCGTTATCATTAGTAGCAGAGGGTGCAAATGGAAAATCTCAGGAAGAAGTATTGAGGGTTTTGGGTGTTAATTCCGTAGAGGATTTGCGTAATTTATCTTTAAAGATAAATAGTATTTCAAATAGAATATTAGAAGATAGTGAACATAAGATAGAAACTTATAAGGAATTTCCTTATATGTATACTGGAGAACCTTCTATGTCTGTTCTTAAAGTAAATAATTCTATTTGGAAGAATATTGAAAAACCAGGTAAGCTTTTAAATTCTTATAAAGATATAGTCAAGGAGTATTATAATGGTGTTTCAGAGGATTTAGCAGCTCATTTATTAGTGGATAATATAAATAATTGGGTGAATGAGAATACTAATGGTCTAATACCTCAGGTGGTAGATGATTCTGTTTCTTTGTCAAATATTGTACTTGTAAATACTCTTTATATGAAGTCATCTTGGCTTAATCAGTTTGATGAATTTAATACAAAAGAGCAAGAGTTTAAGACAATAACAGGGGAAGTAGTGTTAAAAGACTTTATGCGTGACCAAAATAATTACTATTATTATGAAGATAAGGATACAAAGTTAGTAATTTTAAATACTGAATCGAATATTTATGTTGCTTATGTATTGGGTGATAATACTAATATTTTGGAGAAAATAAGGGATAGTTCTTTAGAGGATACAATTTTAGAATTACCTAAAATGGAAATAGAGTCTTCCTTTGATAGTTTATTGATAGACTTTATGCAATATTCAGGTGCTTCTGCTGTTTTTAATCCCTCACAAGCTGATTTTAGTAATATGATAGAATTAGAGAATGGTGAAAATGTTTACATTGGTGATATTATACATAAAACAAAGTTGTTGACAGATGAAACGGGTATAGAGGGTGCTGCTGTAACAGCCGTTATGTTGAATTGTACAGGAGCCTATGAAGAACCTCGTGAGCCTAAAAAGTTTATTGCTGATGAGCCATTTAGTTTTTATGTTTTTACAGATAATTCTGATAGCTTTGATAATATATTTTCTGATATTGATTTATTATTTTATGGTCAATATGTTGAGTAAAAATTAAAATTTTGAAAGATATTGAAAAAGTCTTGAAATATCAATAAAAATAAAGTGTTGAAAGAAATATTTTTACAAATGTTGATTTTATGCTAATAAAACATTGTATATATTGAAAATTTTTATTTTTTAGGACTTAAAATTTAAAATCAAGATAAAATAGTGTAGCCTATTTTATTAGATTGCGTTTTTAGTAAAAATTTTTTTAAGTTAGGAGAAAATACTATGGGTTTATATGATTATTTAGGTGGAGAACAAGTAAAATGTTTCACGAGAGCTTCAGTGGGTATTAAGCCTAATGATTTTGACTCTGATTCATTTGATTTGATTTTATCTGTTGTAGGTGGTGACCTGAAAGGATATTCTCGTGGGTCTGCTGTACCGTATAAAACACCATTTTATAATTACGGTAAAGATTTTATGGTATTTGATTATCGTACATTTAATTATAATGAGTCTATTATTGATGATAGTGATTTAATGGTTCATATTATAAGGAATGGTCGCTATTTTAGGTCTGTTCCTTATAATAAAGTTCCTTCTCGATATAAGATAGGCTTAGTTATAGATAATTATGGTATGGTTATAGATATTAAGACTAAGCAGGATTTTATAGATATAGTTTATGATTGGCATAAGAGTCATATATTATATGCTGAATTAAAAGAGAAGTATAGAAATCTGAAAGAAATTCCTGATATTTTGCGAATGAGTATGCAAGAAATAAAAGAAAAGAATTTCACTTCTGATGAACTTAATAGACTATTAGAAGGAAATAATATGTGTATGAATATGGCACATGAGGAAAGTTTAGGTGTTTTTCATAATACTTGGTATGCAAGTGTTAAGAATATTGATGATGCAATAAATAAGGGTTGGCGTTTTGGTGTTTTGTATTCTTCTTTAGAGAGACAGACTATTTCAGAATTTGATAAGTATTGGATTGCTCGTTTATTTGTAAAAGAGATAGAGGATAAAGAGGGTGATTTTAATACTGCTTTGGATAATTATTTTGATTGGTGTTCAAAAAATAATATAGATGAGATTGATAGAGATAAGTTAGAAACTTTCTTTTCTATTTATTTAAAAGATATTCCAAGAAGTATTATTCAAGCTTATGAGACTTCCTCTGATAAGGCTCTTCGTGATAAGATATATGGTAATATAAGATAATTGTTTTAGTCCTATTTCTATATAAGTATTGAAAATTAAAAATGGCAGTTAAGGTTCGTCAAAGTGTATAAACACTTCAAGCCCCTACAGAAAAATCTATTTTTGAACAGATAGATTATTCTGTAGGGGTATTTTTATAGCTATACTGAAAGAATTAATTGACATTTTGAAAAACAGTAATCTCACTGACTATTAGATTGGTGAATTCTTGACTTTTTTTACTGCTACCATTTTCGTGTATTTTGCTATTTCAATACTTATCTATAAATAGGACTTGTTTTATATAAGATGTGAGAAAAGGAGATTAATAATATGTTAGCTTTAGTGGGAAAATCAGGTGTAGGTAAGACTACGATTGAGGATAAGCTTATTAAGGAGTTTGATTATAAGCGTGCTGTTTCTCATACTTGCCGTGATATGCGTGTGAATGATGTTGAGGGTGTCAACTATTATTTTGTAAGTAGAGAACAAATGGAAGCTCTTTGGGCAAAGGGTGAGTTGGTAGAACGTATAGATTATATGGGTAATATTTATGGCTTTGTTGAGTCAGAGTGTAAGCCTGATAGAGTAGTTGCGGTTGTTCCAGATGGTTTGAGACAATTGAATGAGAGAAAAGATTTAGGTATAGTGTCTTTCTATTTGGATGCTTCTTCAGAAACTCGTAAGTCTCGTATGTTGGGTCGTGGTGATGCTCCAGAGAGTGTAGAGAAAAGACTTGTAAATGATGAGGAAGTTTTTGCGGGTGTAGAGTCAATGGTAGATTATGTTTTGAATAATGATAATAAAACCATTGATGAAATTGTTGCAGAGATTTTGAATATTTATAATAATCATAATAAGTAATACAGTTATATTTTCTTTGTTGAGAAAATGGTAAAAGCCTGCTGAAAATTTATTCAGCAGGCTTATTTTTTATTGACTTTTTTATTAAATTTTGTTATAATAAAATAAATTAAAAATAATTTATTTTTAAAAGGAGATTAGATTATGGGTTGCTGGAATGGTACTTGCAATATTTCTAATATGCCTATTTTTGCAGGTGATAAGGTTGTTTTTATTCCTTTGATGAAGGCGCATGATGGGGTTGTATTTAATACATGTTACCCCACTGATAATTTTATTCCTCTTGGTTTTCCTATTGTAGGACGTTATAATGACTATGGTGGTTTGTATGATATTGAAATTTCTGATGCAAACCAAGGGTATTTAAAGACTTTGAAGTTCTATTTTACGGGTAGAGATGAGTCTGAAAAGTATGTCAGAGTTAGAGAATATCCTAATTTTGAGGATTTTGTAAATAATGTTCTTTGTACTGTAGAGGGTTGTTATGTAGATACAGAGAATATGGATAGTGTAAAAAGTGAAAAGTTTGAGGATAATAAGGCAGAAGTGAATTTTATGATGATTCATTATGACCTGTATCAATCCTTAATGGGTAATATGCGTAATCGTATTCCTTATGGTCATTCTGAAACTTTGGAAACGCTTTTGAAGAATAAATTTAGTTTTGTTTTTGAAGATAGTCTTGATAAGGTCAAGAAAGTAAGGGATACTATTTTTTCTATGGACGGTCATTATAATGAGGGTGCAAAGATGCTTTTTGATATGTATCTTCATAATCTCTCAAATGAAATCTTTAATAAAGCTGATACTTTTTATACAGAACGTTGGAATTATTTTGTAGAGAGTATGGTTGAAGATGAAAGTATTCGAGAGGAACTGATTAAGTGTGCTGTGGATAAGTATATTTTTATGCTTGTTCTTTCTCGTATGCGTAAGGGTTATCTTTGTGATAGTGGTTGTGGTAGTCAGAGTGCAGAGACTAAACTACATCTGATTATGGCTGATTTTATTACAAGTCAGGTTAGAAAAAATGCAGAGCGTTATGAGGATATCGCAAAGATTAAGGGTGTAGAGGAATGGTTATTTTTCTAATATAACATAATATATGGTAATGAAAAGTAAGAAGGATTGAGGCCTTCTTACTTTTTTTAGTTTATGGACATTTGTTAGAATTAGAAACAGAATAGATATAATATATATATGCATAAATAGATTTTATAAGAGACTTAAAAATAGTCCTTAATAAGGGGGTTTATTTTTAAATCTCTAAAAATTCATACATAGTTAGTGACATTAGAATGGTTATAGGATTAAAGACTTTTTTATAAGGAGAAAAGTTATGTCTTTAATTATTATGATTATTTTAGGTACTTTCTCCTTAATATTAGGAGGTTTTTAATATGTCAGGAGTAGGTGCCGTAGGTTCTGTAGGAACTTCTTATGGTTCAATGGCTAATGGAATGAATAATGCTTCAATGCAAGGTGCAAGTAAGGCAGATTCTACAAAAGCAGTACAAGATTCAGGTATAACAGAGTCTCAATCTTCAAGTAATATACAGACAAATTCGTTTTTTAATTCTAAAGAGATTTCAAAGGTCTGGAATACAAGTAAAATATCAGGTTCTACAAGTTCTTTAACTCGTTCTTATGATAGAGTTGAGACAAAATGTGAAGTAACAATGCAAGAGGGTTCGTGTATTTGGAGTTTAAAAACAAATGCCAGTACAAAGCCTATTGCTTTAAATATACATTGTGTTCGTTTTTTAGATTTAAAAGATAAAGAACAATTAGCAAAACTTATTTTAGCTATGTTATTATTGTTAAAATTATTAGAATTGTTAGATAAAAAAGATTGTCCTTTGTTTTTACTTTTTGGAAACGATAAGCATTGTGCAATAGTTCCTATATCTGTATTGCAAGAACACGCAGCATATGTTGCAAATATAAATATATCCAGTAGTGTCTCTATACAATCTACTATTGAGAAATCAGAGTTTTCTTCTACTGTAGAGTCAATTAGTAATAATAGTTCTTTAATGAATAGTGTAAATGTAGTAGATGCTACTCATCGTGGTATGGCAAATGATGTTTGTGCTTCTATGGTAAAAAGTGTAGAACAGTCTGGGCAAATATCCAATTTATCTGCTTTTACTTCGGGTCAACCTAGTGGTGGACCAGCAGTAGGTGGGGTAAGTGGTGCTTGAGGTGAGTTATGGGAAATGTGTAGTATTCACATTTCCCATAATTTTTTTTGTTTAGTTTTATTATTTTGATAGTTTGTTAAGTGAGATAGTATATAAAATTTAATAATAGAGAAAAAAAGGAGAGATAATATGAAACGCTTTTTAAGTTTATTTTTGGTTAGTTTGATATTAGTAAATTTGTTAAGTGTTTCAAGTTTTGCATCAGAAATCACCACCGCAGGTGGAAAGTATGGTATTTATATTTATGAAGAATAAATAGCTTTTGGATTCTGTTTCTAACCTATTGATATTAGGGATAGATTATAGAGAGTATATAGACATAGATAACAATGACAATTTCTATGCAAATGGAGTAGTAGCACATAATAAAGTTAGTTAAAAATTTAGAGAATAATTAAATATAAAAATATTTTAAGTATCTTGTGTTTTTAATAAAAGTGTGATAAAGTATTTTTAATATGATTTTTGTTATGGGGGTTTTAGTTATGCGATATAAAGTAGTTAAAAAGATAATTTGTGATGAAGATTGTTTTATTACAAGAGAAGATTCTTTTCATAAAGATAAATTTGATTATTTATCGGGAGTATATGAAAAATATGGATTTATAGGGTATAAAATAATAGCAGGTTTGTATATATTTTATATTACTCCTGAAATTTATGAGAAAGCTTTAGAATTAGATTTAATTGATGAGATAGATGATTCTGTTGAGAACTTAAATTTTGAAATGATGTTGATGTCAAGGGGTAGTACAGTTTATCATAGAATGGGTTATGCTTTACAACATAGTACCATAGAATATCTTACAACAGAATTAGAGCGTATAAATAATGAGTTAAAAGTTGTAAATCTAAAAATATATAGAGCAAAATGGTATAAAGATGAAGAATTATTAAATATTCCTAATTTACAATTTTTACATGAAATAAGGATAGATTTAGCAAAAATGGAAGTGTTAAAAAATACTGCTTTAAGGTCAAAGGGTGATATAATTAGTGCTACATTATTTAAGAATATGCACACCTATGAAGACTTTTTAGATATTTTAGTGCATTATCAAGACAGAGAATTTATGAATTCCAGACATATTATGGATAAGTTTGTAGATAGTGAATTTTATGATGTAGATTATTGGATGCAAAGATTGTATAAATTTGAAATAAGTTTAGAAGATTAGAATAAAACTCTGCTATGTGCGAAAACATAGCAGAGTTTTTTTTATAAAAATGGGCATATTATATATTTTAGTAAACAAGTAATGTGGACATATTTTTTTAAATTGTGTAAAGGAGGGGTTCTTATGTATGATAATATTTATTTACAGAACCGTATAGGTTTTAATGGAAAAATAAAGAAAACTGATTTGACTGCATTTGATAATGGTTTAAAATTAGCTTTAGGGGTTATTTTTATTTTAGCTATTGTAATTTATTTATATGTATTTTTATCAGCAACAAATTATGTTTTTACAATAGATTTATTTTTTGAAAATCTTTTAGCTAATCAAACTTTACAAATATTGTTGGGTATAATAGCGTTTGTAGGTACACTTATTTATTATTGTTTTTCTAAATGGAAACATAGTGTAGCTTTTCAAGTCTATTTAGAAAATGATATGCTTGTTATAGTATTTAATGAGGGTAAAAAAGCGGGTATGGAGTATCGTATGCTTTTGAGTGAAATTTCTAATATTTGTGTATATAAAAATAATAGTTTTAGTTTTTATTGCAATAATATAGAAATAGACCGAAATGGAAAGATTACAGATATGAAAGGTACAATAAAGTTTATGGGTGGAGACTCAAGGGTTTTTGTTTTGGATTTACAAGAATATTTAGGTAGAAAAGTAAAATTTGTCAATAAAAAGGATTGATTTTTTTAAGTTATTGTGTTATTATGAAGTTGTAAGAATTTAAAAAATAGTTAAATCTTTAGTGTCTGAAATGAAAGGAGTACAATAATATGATTAAGATTAAGGAATATGAGCAGATTTTGAAGTCAGTTTATAATAGTGATGTTTTACAGTTAAGTGCTAATATTTTTAGAGAAAGTTTGCAAAGTAAATCACCTACTAATGAATATGTTCGTGATTTTTGTCAAATGGGTCTTGATTATCAAACTTTTCAGAATTATTATAATGAGGGTATGTCTGTTTTAGCCCCAGTTGTAAATAGTAAGAAAAAGTATGATATATCTATGGTTTCTATGGAATATATTGTTTATACAGGTTTGTTAAATAGAGAATTTGTTATTTGTTTTGATACAACAAAGGAAATGACTACTTCTATTTATACAAAGAGTGAAGCTTTATTAAAAGCTTTATTTAAAGCAGGTGCTTTTGATAATGTAGATAAATTTAATAAGGGTATGAAAGCTTTATTTGGTGATGGTAAGCAAGAATTTGGTAATAAAGTAGCTGCTTCTTTTGAGAAAAATTCTTTGGCTATGGCTCGTTTGGACATTTCAGCCGTTATTGGTGATGAAGTTAGTTTAGAATTGATTATTCCTAATAAGTTTAGAAATGATTATGGTAAGACTTTTAAAATGTATCCTTATACAGTATTTCCTTATTTGTCAGATTCTTTGATTGAGTTTGTGACAAAGTTGAAAGAAGGTTCTTTTTCTGAAAAAAATAAGAAAGTAGTAGATGTTCGTGCATTGACGGTTTTACAATCAGAGTCAGATGGTAGTGTAAAGAATCGTAAGGTTGCATTTACTGCTAATGAATTAGTAAAAGCTTATCGTAGAGGGCGTTATAATAATGTAGATGAGCAAGAAGAAGCTCAAAATATGCTAAAAAATCAAATTGCTAAGACAAAAATAAAGTGGGATTGCTTGAAGTTATACCTGAAGGGTTTTAATTTGGAGGCATCTCTTTATAGTGTACCTTATACAACTATTCGTTTTGAGCGTATAGTATCTATTTCTCCTTGTAGTTTAAGAGATGTAGATACAAGTATGTATATGGTTGATTTTGATTCTGTTCGTAGATTATTTAGAGCAAGAGTAAACAATTGGCATTTGGATGATTTCAAGGATTTTAATAAAATTGTAAATACTGATGATTGTATGAATATTCCTGATAGACGAAAGGTGATTGATGCTTGGTCGTATAATATGGAAGATAGTGATTTGTTGAAGATTATGAAAATGAGGCGTAATTTATTTGAAACAGACAGTAATGGTAATATTAAGACTATTGAAGATGGTTTTGATGATATGTATAGACAGAAACCTCGTGCTGCAAAGAATTTACAGTTTATTACTTTAGAGTCTGATTTTAGTAAGAGAAAAGCACAAGTTCAAGATTTATTGAAGAGGGGTGTTTGTAAGATTGAAAGCACTTCTACCAGAACAGGTGCGCCTCGTAATTATTTAGCTACAAATTGTCAAGCCGTTTTGACTGCTTCTTATGGACCAAATAGACTTATGGCTTTTGAGTCTCCTAAAAGAGCTATTGATAATTTAAGAACTATGATTGTTCAAGGAAAAGTATTAAGTTATAATGCTTTTATTGATAAGCTTCATAAGGCAGAAATAGATGGTTTAGTAGATTATAGTGGTTTATCTGAAAGTTCTACTAAGAATGATTGGATTACTGCATTAGATGTTGCTTATGCTGATTTAGAGACAAAGAGTGCAAAAAAGAGCCAATCTGATGGTACAACTAATAATTATATCGTTAATTTTAGAAGAATAGATGCAGATAAAGCATCAGAATTTTATGGTGCAGTAGATGTTCGTAATATAAACAGTATAGAATTTGGTGAGCAAAAAATGAAATAAATAAGATGGGTAGTTATTTCTAATAACTACCCATTTAATTTGAATAAAAATATTTTTATGTCTGTTGACAAAGTATATATCTTATGTTAATATGAGTTATAGAATTTTATTTATAAAATTCAAAAAAAATTATAAGAAAGTGAGTAATTTAAGTGCATCGTATTAATGAGGAGATAACGAACGGAAAAATTAGAATTGTGGGTAGTGAATTTGATGGTGAGATGTCTTTTAATGATGCTTTAGCTCTTGCAGAAAGAGAAGAAGTTGATTTGGTAGAGATGTCTGAAAAGGATGGTATGTCTATTTGCAAGCTTATGGACTATAGCAAATTCCTTTATGAGCAGAAGAAATCTAAGAAAGTACAGAAGAAGTCTGTTTTAAAGGAAATAAAGTTGGGTTGTAATATTGCAGACCATGACATAAATGTGAGTGCAAAGAAAGCTTTGAATATCTTGAATGACGGAGATAAAGTAAAGGTTATGGTTGTTTTTAAGGGTAGACAAGTTCTTTTTGCAAATACTCAAGGACCTGAAATTCTAAATACATTTTTAGCATTTTTTGATGAGAATACTATAAATGTTATAAAGGCTCCTAAATTAGAGGGAAATATTTATTCCATGCAAATTGAAAAGAAATAATGGAGGTTTATTATGAAGAGTTTACATAGAATAAAGGCATTAGAGTCTTATCGTGGTGCGCGTTTATTGTTGAAGGAAAACTTGATTTATCCAAGTTATGTTATGCTTAAAGAGGCAACACGTAGTACCTTGGCTTATATAAATGAGGATATTCAGGGTAAGGAATATTCTGAAAAGACTAAAATGAAAACTCTTTTGGATGATATGCCTGCTCAATTACTCCAAAATATAGATATGAGTATTTTTAACATTTTTGTTGATATGGATTCAGCAGGTCTAAATGCTATTTTGACTTTGGATATTGAAAAGTTAAAGGATATTCGTAAAACTTTAAAGAAGATAATGGGTATTTATTTAGATGCTGATATTTAATTTTTGATAGTTATTAGGGAACACTCGTTCGGGTTCGTGTGTTTTAAATGATAGGAACGGAAAATAATAAACTACTGAGGTTGAAATGTATAGTAAATGAGTGGTATGTGATGTATTTGACGCTAAACCCTAATTTAAGGGGCTGTTAAGGCTTTCGACAGTGTAAAGGAGACTAAATAAGCATAGGGTAGGCATCAGTGAGCTACCTAAAAATCATTGATGAACAATAAAGTTCAATAATAATAATTCTGCTTTGGTTGCAGCTTAATCGCTACGGCGATAAAAGCAACCCACTCCGATTTGAGTGTTTTCCTTGTAAACATGTAGTTTAGGTGAAGAGCTCGTTTATAAGATGTAAAAATCTTTACTATGTACTGATGGGCCTTGACTGCGGCATATTCAGACATTATTAAAAAATTTGTGGTAATTTATATGGAGGCGCCATCCACCAAGTAAATGTCACTTTCTGAGAAAGAATAAAATAGTAAAACTGGATAACTATGTAGAAAATTTAGTGGGTGTTATATTGGACAGGGGTTCGATTCCCCTCAGCTCCATTTTTTTTAAAGAGGAGTTAAGAGAGTTATGATTGTAGAGATAAGTTATGAAAAATATAAAGAGTTTTGTAAACTCTTGCCTTGTAAAGATGTTTTTTATTATTTAAGTAATCTTTTTGTAAAGTTTCCTTATGATGACACAATTTATGGTGTCAAATATGATTGTAAGTCTAATCCAGAGGATATTTATAATGGTTTAGTGGAGACAAATAATTTAGAAGTACAAAAATTATCTGAATTTTTAAAAGGTTTACCTATAACAGAGTCAGGTACTTTTGTACAAAGTACAGTATATAAAGATAAAAGTTATTTAGTAGTATTATAAAATTTAATGCGTGAGAAATAAAAAATCTCACGCATTTTTTTAGTTAAATTAAAATTATTACAGTCTGTTGACAAATAATAAGTAGTGAGATATAATAATTTAAACTAATTTAGTTTAAATTAGAAATTATGAAATGAGGTAATGAAATGAGAAGTCAGTTGTTTAAGCGTGTAATTAGTATTTGTTTAGGTTTAGTTATGGTTTGTGGCTTAGTTGCTTGTGGTGGAGATACCACAACTACTACTCCCACAGAGGGTGAAGCAGAGGGTTCAAACAGCATAGTAGCAGTTGTAAATGGTAAGAATATAACTCGTTCAGAAATAGGCGAAGAATTGAAGGCTGCTGAACAAGAAGTTATTTCTGAGTATATTTATAATATGATGCTTACAGAGTTTTTCAAGGATGTTGTAATTACAGATGCCGATGTTGCTCTGCAAATGGAGCTAATTAAGAGTCAAGTAGGTGAGGAATCCTGGCCTATGTATTTAGCTTATTATGGTGGTGGTAGTGAGGAGACCTTTAAGGTTATGCTTGCAGACAGCCTGAGACAGGAGGAGTATATTAAGGGTAAGATGGAAACCTTAACTATTACTGATGAGGAGTTGTTAGAGGTTTATAATAAGGACTCTAATGCTTACAATATTGCAGTTATGGATGTTTTGTTCTTGCCTGATACTGCTAAGCTGGATGAGGCAAAGGCACTTCATGAAAGTGGAAAGACTTTAGAAGAAATTTCTACTGCTTTAGAGTTAGATATTTATAAGGCTGAACACACTTATTATTATAGTGAGGGTCTTACTTGGGAGAAGGATTTTAATGATTGTGCAGTAGGTGACTATAACTATTCTAAGGAAGATAGTGGTAGTTTAGTATTTGGTGTTATTGTAGAATTAAATGAGGGTATTGAAAATAGTAAGGTTAAGGCAGATTTAGAGGATACTTTGAAGTATGATAAGGCCTATGAGATTGCAAATGAAGAGTATATTGAGTTTTTAAAGATTCAGACAGTAACCATTATGGGCGAGTCTTACTCTTTATATCAGGAAGAAACTCAAGGCTAATAAATAAAGGTGGATTATGAAAAGGTTATTTTTATTATTTTTAATTTTTTCAATGATGTTAAATTTGTGTGCTTGTGGGTCTAATTCAGATACAAATAATCCGGATGATATTATTTCTGAAACAGAGATAGAAGACGAAGATTCATCTGATGCATCTGTGGAGGGTGTAGATATAGGAAATAATATCATATTAAAGGGTGATTTTTTAAATGAGTATTCAGATACTAAATATAATGGCTTAGATATTAACAAATTCCTGGGTACTTTAATTGTAAAGATGAGACCTACAGAATACCAAATAGCAGATATTCCTGTTATTTCTGAGGATAGTCCTAATGCAGATATGATTTTTACTCTGCTACATTTAAATCCTGATTATTTAGTGAATTATGCACTTTCAGCATCTTCAAGTGTAACTCGTGCATATACAGTTGCAATAATGCAATCTGCTCCTTTTTGTGAAGAAATGATTATAGCTGCTATAGAGGCACGTTTATTTGATTTATACCATCAGGTGAAAGATTATCCTGACCAGTTGTATTTGGTTGAAAATGTTGTACTTACTCAAGTTGGTGATTTTATTTTATTTATTGTATGTGATAATGCAAAAATGGTAAAAGAAGAAATTATAAAAGTATTAACAAATACAGACTTAAATACAGTTGAGATTGTTCCATTCTTTACAGATGAAGAGCGTCAGCAAATAGAACAAGAGATGTTAGATAAAAATTCATCTATAACATCAGGAAATATGGAAGATATAGTTGTGGATTCTTCAGATGCAGAAAATATAGATAGTGGAGAATAAAAAAAATTATATTTTTTGTTGACAAATGAAAAAAATTATGTTATATTATACTTGTGCAAAAGAGAGCACACTATAAAACAAAAAATAACTAATATGATATGAAAGGTTGAAGTGTTATGGGCAAGTCATTTAAGTATGAGCATTTTTATGAGGACGATTTTGACGGTATGGGAGATAATAGTAGTTCTTATAAGAAGTTCAAAAAGGGTAAGAATGACAAGAAGCGTGAGATTCAGATGGCACGTAAGAAGGCACAGGCTGAGCGAGATAAGGCTATGGCCGAACTGTCTGATGATTCTGAGGATTAACTTTACATAATATAACGGGGTTAGGATGGAAGAAAATCTTAACCCCGCTTTTTTATTGTCCAATAATAGACATTGATATTTTTTATAGTACATAAATATAAAATAAATGGACAGATAAAAGTAATTTTTAGCATAAATTAAATATATTAAATATAGTAGTATGAGAATATGAATAGGGGTAGTAAAATGGAAAGATTAAATGTTGAAAAATATGTTACTGAAAATAGTTCAGAATGGATAGTTTTTCTGCATGGTTTTGGTGGTAATACAAAAATGTGGAATCGCCAAATTAGGTTTTTTAAGGACAGATATAATTTGTTGGTAATAGATTTACCAGGACATGGTCTCTCTAAACCGGGTATAGCTAATAAAGGCATACGTAAATTTGAAGAAATAGCGGATATGATTGTTTATGAAATGCGCGAAAATGGTATTGAAAAGGCATTTTTTATTTGTGTTTCTTTAGGGACTTTGGTTTTAGGTGGTATACTTTCAAAGTATAAAGAGGTTGTAAAAGGTGCTATTCTCTGTGGTGCTATTATGGGAATAAATATTTTCTTAAAATTGCTTTTAAGAGCATTAAATGTGATAAAGAGAATATTTCCTTATATGTTTATAATGGAGTTATTTAGTCGTTTCTTATTACCTTTTAAAGCACATCAATTTTCAAGAAAATTATTTATGAAAAGTGGTGTTTTATTAGGCAAAGAAGAATTTTTAGCCTGGTGTAATTTAGTTATAGCAGATTTAGATGTTTTGAAAAATTTGACAGATTGGGCAGATAATATCTTATTTGTTACAGGGGAAGAGGATTATACCTTTAAGAAAGGTGTGCAGAAGAAAGTAAATTCTTTACATATGGGGTCTTTACAGATAGTAAAGCAATGTGGGCATGTTTGTAATGTTCAAAAATGGAGAGAGTTTAATGATATTTCTTTGAATTTTTTACAAAGTGTAGCTTAAGTGTAAATTACAACAATAGTTGTAAATATAATAGTTAGTTGAAAAACTAATCAAAATTTGATTAGCATAAGTAGAAAGGTGGTAAAACGTATGGATATTAAGTTTAGAGCTAAGAATTTTTCTTTTACAGAGGGTGCAAAGGTTGCAATTGATAAGAAAATATCTTCAATTTGGGGTATGTTCCATGAAGATACAATCTTTAATGTGTATATTGTAAAAAGAGAAAAAGATTACAAATGTGAGATTAGAGTCCAGCGTGGTAAAGATTTTGTACGTAGTGAGGAAATTGGAAAAACTATTGAACATTCCGTGGATAATGCTATAAATACTTTGAAGAAGCGTGTTCGTAAAATTAAGTCTATGAGAATTACAAAGAAGCGTGGTAATTCTACTTTGTCTTTGAAGACATTAAATAATGAAGTCGAAACAGAAGCAGTAGCTATTGAGTTAGATGAGGTAGAGAATGAGACTTTAGTGGATATGAATATTGAGCGTCGTAAGAGTATTTCATTAGATGCTATGTCAGAAGAAGAGGCTATTTTAGCTTTGGAGTCTTTAAATCATTCTTTTTATGTGTTTGAGAACAAAGATTTAGATGGTAAAGTTTGTGCTATATATAGACGTAATGAAAGTTACGGTATATTAGAAATAAATTAAATTTGTAAAGGAGTAGTTTGTATGAATAAGAAAGTCGCTTGTATTGTTGGTGGTATTGCTGTATTAGTTGCTGCAGCGGGTGTAGTTACTGCTGTTGCTTTGAAAAAGAGTAGCAATAAAGAGTAATTAAATACTAAAAATAGGGACTGAGTCCTCAGTCCCTATTTACTTATATTGTATATTAAAATTTTTTATTTTTGGTTAGGGGGATTGATAACATGTGGATTCAGAATGGATACACAGAGGTAAAAAAGTTTGATAGAGCAGGTATTCTTTCATCGTTAATTTTACCTAAAGATAGTAAAAAAGATAATAATTTATATAAATTAGCTATAAAGTCAAAAAATTTAGAGTTAGTGAAGGGTAGCGATACTTATATTTTATCCAACGAAATAGGTATTCAAGATACTGCTGATTTTACTTTTTTCTTTTTAAATGATTTGTTATGTGTAAAGTTAGAAAAGGGTAGTTTGTTTGTAAAGGATACAGATGGTGAAATTTATAGTATAAATAATAAGCACAAGATGACAAAATTGACTATAAAAGAAGATAAGCTTATTTGGAAGAGTTTAAATGATTTTATAGATTTGACAAATTGTATGATAAAAGATAAGTATAATGTTTATTCACCTATTGAGTTAAGTAATTATAGGAATAACCTTATTTTTTCTGTAAGGAGTTCTTATTCTGTAACTCAAAGTTGCCTTTTTACAATTAAGTTCCTGAATATATCAGAAAAGATAGGTGGCTCTTTTGAATTTAAGGTTTATGAAGGTAGAAAGCCTATAAATACAGACCATTTTGAAATTCCTGATGAGATGAGTGCTAATTCAAAGGCATATAATAAGTCTTATTCTTCCGAGGGTGTAGAAAATGAAGATGACGATGATGATGCTGATGATGTTAATGCAATTATAAACAATATTCATGAAGTTGATATTTTTTCAGAGTGGAATGACTAATTTATAAATTAAGAATGAGTTGAATATTTTATATGAGAATAAGGGGATTAAAATAAATGATTTCAAATATAAATACTCAACCACCAAAGAATGTAGTATTACCAAATTATATACCACAAGGTTGTGATTTAGCTTTTCAATTACTCAGTAAAGAGTTAAGAAAAGGTGCAGATGCAAAAATATTAGTATATTACGACCCAGACATAGATGGTTTAATGGCAGGGTTATTAGTAGAAACATATTTAGAGCAATTAGGGTATAAGAATAAGAATTATAAGTATTATTTAAATAGAAATAGAACTCATGGTTTTAAACTTTCGGATGATGCTTTAAAGACATTGAAGGGTTATACAATTATAGCAGTAGACTTTTCTGTTGAGAAAGAGGATTTTGATAGAATTTTAAAAGCAGGTATAAACTTAATTGTTTTAGACCATCATGAGATAGATATTTCAAAGTATACAAAAGTTCGCACAGATTATGTTATATCAAGGTCACAGTCACAAGATACTTATGGTATTATATTAAATAATCAGTATAAGTATGAGCCTGAGGAATTTAGGTTTTTATCGGGTGCAGGTGTAGTTTATTATTTCTTAAAATATGTAGAGGCACAAATACATGTTCCTGTATTTGTAGATGCCCCAGCTATGGTAGGTATTAGTTTATTATCAGATATTAGAGCTATTGAAAGTAGTGAAGCTCGTAGTTTTTTGAAATATACATTTGAATTGAACTCAGAGTATATGAAATATTTACAATGGGTGGTGTCTGATGAACTAATGTCTTTTCAAAAGTTCTCACCTTTTGGTGTTCCTACAATGAATAGAGACTTCTTAGACTTTACTTTTGCTCCAAAAATGAATTCTCTTTTAAGAGCAGATAAAGGTGAGGATGCTCTTAATTTGTTGAGAATGGATAAAGCAACGATAGAGAGAATGAGGGGTTCAAAAGAAATATTAGGTGCTCGTGATAATCAGAAAAAGATTATTGCTGAAATTTTAAGAGAGTTTAAGGAACAGAAGGACACACCAGGTGCTTTTTCGTTAGATAATGATACATTGATGGTGTGTTGTTTAACAAATGATTTTAAGACTTCTGTACCTGATTGTAATATAACCAATTATATTGGTGTTGCTTGTTCACAAATAAAAGATGATGATAAAACGGGTGTAATACTTGTTATAGATAAAGATACTTATAAGGTAATTCGTGGTAGTGTTCGAGGTGGTAAAGACGGTGTAGATTATTTAAGCATATTCCAAAAAAATGGTGTACCTTCAGCAGGACATCATAATGCTTTTGGTATATTAGAGTGTGATGTACGCAATATTGATTTCCAGAAAATCAAAGCTGATATAGAAGTGCAAGAAGCAGAGTTTTTAAAACACTCAAAGAATACAAGAAGTGTTTTAGAGATTGGAAATCTTGGATTCTTTGGATGTAATCCAATAGGAAGAAAAATATGTCAGTATAATGAATTAAGTAGAGATAATCATAGGATATACTTGAAAGTATTGGGTGATTTTGAAGAATTGGAAGATAATCCAAGAATAAAGCCCCAAAAAGTAAGTGATAAATATATAAGATATAATATAGATGGTGTTAATGTGAATTGTTATGACCCATCATTAGATATACGAAATTCTTTAATTATTGTTGGTTTTGAGAATAGTAGATATGTTAAATATACTTTAAGACCTGGTTTTAAATATGATGCAGAAGAAGATAAAAAAGTAATTTCTCAGAAATTAAATTCTTTAAATTAAATAAAATAGAGGGGAGTTTTGTAGAATGGGTTTAAAATTAAATAATAAAAACACCAGTCCTGATTTTAACAATAATATGCAGTATGGTGGCGCACAAAATAATTATGGTGCTCCAAATATGGGTATGAATCAGAATCAAGGAAATGGTGGAAAGCAACCAAAGGTGAAAAAAGAGAAATTAAAGAATGTATCTAACAATTCTAAAAGAAATACTGTAATTATTGTATTACTTTTAGTAATAGCAGCAGTTGTAACTATGAACTTTATATCGAGTTCACAAATGAGAGAAGTAGTGGAGATTGCTGTATTATCTTCCGCAGTACCTCAAGATGGTATTATAAGAGTAGATAATATGAAGAAAATTGAAATGAGTGTAGATGAGTATAATAGGTATGGTATAGTAACATTATCTGATAATACACAAAAAAGAGCAGTTATTCTTTGGAGTGAGAGAGAAATGATAAATAATACTTATGCTTCTTATTACATTAGAGAAAATACACCTATTTTCTGGGATGCTATTGGTAATGAGACACCTAAACAGTATTCTTACTTATACAATATGGATGGTGAGTTATTAAAAGTTAGTATTGACCCATCAACATTTGGTCAAATAATTGTACCAGGTGACCATATCAATGTTCGTGCTGCTTATACAGAGCAAGTTTATACTTTACCAACAGAGGAAGAATATATGCTTCAAATGCAGGTAGGTATTAGTCCTCAAACTTCTGTAAAAAGACAAATTTTGTTATTTAATAATGTTGCTATTTTGGATATGTTAAATAGTGCGGGTGAGAGTATTTTTGATAAGTACTATGAACTTTTATCTTTGCCTAAGAACAAGCAATTAGAGTTAGTACAGTCTGAGGAGTTTATAGCCTCTGTTCAACCTGCTGAAATATTATTGAATGTTACTCCTGAAGAGGCAGATAGATATATGTCAATTCAGGCAAGTAGTCCTACTTATATGATGACTTTATTACCTCGTACTTCAAGTAATGCAATTACAGAGGTATTGAATGAACTGCAAACAGGATTTGCAAGAAATAGTAAATAATAAAATAGTAGGAGGGTGAAGAGTAAATGGGACTTTTAAGTAAGGTTTTAAGTACAATATCAGGTAATAATGACTTAAAAGTATCAGAACAATTATTGTTTGATAAAGTTATAGGCTTTAAAAGCATAGTGCCTGGTTGTGGAGCTTCTACTATTTTACAAAATGTGGCAATAGCGTTAAGTGAATCTACAAAATTTAATATTTGTGTTTTAGATACTAATTATTTATACCCTATTCAGTATCCTTTGTTGTGTTCTAAAGATATAAATGAAAAGGAAAAAGAACCTGATATTTTAGATTTTGCAGGGGATATGTCTCAAATAGTTAGAAATACCTCTTATCCTAATATTTATATTGCTCAACTGGAAAATAGAACAGTTGTAGATATGTTATCGGGTAAAGATAATGCAGAAGGTATAACAAAGTTGATGGCAAACTTAAAAACATATTTTGATATTATTTTAGTAGATTTATGTCATGAGATGACAAATGTTAATATTTATAGTGCTATTAAGTGTAATAAAATATTTCATGTAGCAGACACAAGTTTGAAATGTTTATATTATATAAAAAAGGCTATAAATACAACAGTAACTTTGGGTGTACCATTAGCTAAATGCAATAAAGTTATAGTTAATAAAGTATTAAACAATGTTGATTTGGGTATAGAGAGTACTTTAAATGAGGCAGGATTAGAAATAATAGGTGGTATACCTATTTCACATGAGATTGCTGTTTTCTGTGCATCAGGTGCTCGTATTTATGGTGGTATGAGTAAAGATAAGGGTGTTACAGAGTTTAATAAGGTAGTAAATATTATATTAAATAATATTGTTCAGAAGAATCCTTTAAATTCTGAATATATGAATATTAATAAAGAATTGGCCCGTAAAGAAGCTGAAAGACGTAAGAGTATGGCAAAGGAAGAAGTAGTGGTAGTTGAAGATGTTGAAACAGATTACTCTATTGAAGAATTGCCTGATGAGATATTAGATGATGATATTATTGTTGATGCAGAGGAAGGAGCGAATGAATAATGATTACTTTGAAAGAACTATATAAAATTCAATCTGAGTATGGCGTTGCAGACGCTTCTTTTAGAGATTCAGAAATATCTTTTGAAGATTATTTAGCTCAATGTCGTGTTTTCATAGCTAAAAACTTGCCTGAGGAGTATACAAAAGGTAACTGGGATACTCAAAAGAAAACAGATACTCTTATAAGTATTACTTCACTTTTCGTAGATAAGCATAAGGTAAATGTAAAAGGTTATGTAAGTCAAGAAGGTGTTTTAGATACTCAATTATTATTAGAGGATTTGTGTGATAGTGTTACGGGTGAGGCTATTGTAAAAGAGGCTTTGGCAGACCCAGAAGTAGATGAAATTCAGATAAATGACCGTAATACTATTTTTATTATTCGTGGTGGTATTCCTGAATATTACACAGATAGTAAGGGTCGTGTTATGCAATTCTCAAATAATGATGAAATTCATACATTATTAAATAAATTGATAGATGATGGTACAGGTAACTTACCTCAATTTACTGATGGTGTTCCTTTGTTAAATGCTAAAACAGCAAAACATCAATATCGTATAAATGCTGTTCACCATGTAGCAAATACACGAGATAAGCCACCTTTTAACTATCCTATTACTACTGTTGTTATTCGTAAGTTTAAGGAAACTCATTTGGAAATAAATGATTTAGTTCGTGGCGGTGCCTGTACTGAACAAATGGGTAGATTGTTAATGTTGTTAGGTCGCGCAGAGCTGAAGTTATTTTGTGTAGGTCCTACGGGTAGTGGTAAGACTACTTTGTTGAGAATTATAGCTTCAACTGTTCCTTTGAATAAGAGAATGATTCTTATTCAAAACCCTACTGAAATTTCATTCTTTGAAAAAGATGAGTATGGAAGAAATAAGCGTAATGTAGTACATTGGGAAGTTGTTCAAACAGCAGATGATGATAAGAATACTTCTGCGTCTATGGCTAACCTGATTTCTAACTCTTTGCGTGCAACACCTGAAGTTATTTTGATAGGTGAGGCTCGTGAACCAGAAGAATTCCAACAGATACAAAGAGCTATGCGAACAGGTCATAAAACATTGGGTACATACCACGCAGAAGATGCAAAAGATGCTATTGGTCGTTTTGCATCAGAAATAGGTGGGGGTAATAACTATTTTGAATGTGTACGAATGGTTGCAGATAGTATTGATATTATTATTTCTCAGTTTAAGTTTGAAAATGGTGAGAGAAAAGTAATGGAGATTTCTGAGATTTTAGGTACAGATAGAGATGGTGAACCTATTATAAATACTTTATTCAAGTATAATTTCACAGGTAAAATGGCAAAAGATGCTAATGGACGTGTAAAAGTATTGGGTGAATTTAAGCAAGAGAACTTTATGTCTGAAAAATTAAAGAATTCTTTGTTTAAAGTAGGTATACCTTTTGAACAAATTTCAGAATTTTGTGCTCCAAAAGATAACCAAGCGTAAGGATGGTGAAGTAAGAAATGGGTACTATAGTGTTAAAGCTTATTGCAGTTATTGCTTGTATTTTGGGATTTGGATTTTTAGCTTTATATAGTGGTAAAATTATAAATGCTTTATTAGTATCTAAGGAATTTGTAGATAAGTGGTATTACAAAATATTTGGTAAAACTTTAAAAAATATACAGATTTCATTTTCACGAACCGCTGATTTAAATAAATATTCTTGGAGTTATAAGATTTATCATTTCTTTGATGATTTAATTATTAACTTAGATATGAAAAAGGATAATGTTACAGTTACAGGTTTGCTTGTTTTTATGAGTGCAATCTCATTAGCAGGTGGTATAGCATTAGCAGTACTAATGAATTCTATGATTTTAATTGTGCCTATAACTGCTGCTTTTTTCTATTTAGTTGTAGTTGTATTTAGATTTATGGGTTTAATGCGATATGAGCAAAGAGAAGCAGAAATAATGGATGCTGTTGACTTATTGGTTTCAGATATTC